>ENA-OPDC01000771-OPDC01000771.1-human-gut-metagenome-genome-assembly--contig:-NODE-771-length-11542-cov-2.956908_pt1 | contig 11542 bp, 8 predicted proteins | sample MGYA00241620_ERZ501503 | MGnify/ENA primary metagenome ERZ501503 (study PRJEB25962, sample SAMEA2042659) | human gut metagenome | biome: human gut; feature: human-associated habitat; material: faeces...
TTAAAACTGCTGGAAGATAACAAAATTGATATCGGTCTGATCGGGAAACCGGAAAATCTGAAAAATATTCATTTTGACTTTTTGGAGGAAATTGAAGACATTTTCGTTGCAGCCAAAGATTATCTGCGAAACCTGAAAGCAAGAGGTATTCAGAAAGATCATATTTTACAGAGTTCCACGCTCATGCTGCTTGATAAAAACAATATGACAAGACAGTACATTGATGATTATTTACAGGAAAATCAGATCATCATCAAAGATTCCATCGATATTTCTGACATGGATCTTCTGATCGATTTTGCCCGCATCGGTGTCGGTGTTGCATGTGTCATCAAGAACTTTGTCCGTGAAGATTTGGAAAACGGAACTCTCGTGGAAATTCCACTTGGCTTTCCAATCCACAAACGTGAAGTCGGTTTTGCATACAAGACAACAACCAAGCCTTCTAAATCACTTGCGGAATTTATTCATTTTTACAAGACTTACCGGTAGGAACAAAGGGTTGCTTTGCAACTCTTTGTGCGCTGATGCGCGCAAGCCTTAGCTTGCATAATTCTTCTGCGCATCAGTCGCATCCTTGTGGAGCATTTTTCTTGCATAGGAAGCAATTTCCTATGCAAGAAAAAACGCCGTGGCAGCTGCCACGGCATTTTTTCTTATCTCATAACAATATTCACGATACGTCCCGGTACATAAATCTCTTTTACAATATTTCCCGTGAGTTTATCTGCAATCGCTTCTTTTGCTTTTGCAATGACATCCTCTTTTGCATCGTCTTTTCCGATGGAAAGTGTTCCCTTGGTCTTACCATTGATCTGGACTGCGATTTCCACAGAACTCTCAACGGTCTTAGCCTCGTCAAATTCAGGCCAGGCTGTCTGATAAACTTTTCCTTCGAAACCTGCAATCTGCCATAACTCCTCAGTGATATGTGGAGCAACTGGGTTCAATAAAGTAATTAATGTTTTAAATTCTCCCCTTGTAATCGCATTTTTCTTATAAAAGTCATTGATAAGTGCCATCATTGCTGCAATTGCAGTATTGTACTTCAGATTCTCGAAATCGCTGCTTACTTTCTTGATAGTCTGATGCATCTTTGTCTCCATATCAGCAGAATAACCTTCTTCGTCTGTCATAAGATCCTGTAATTTCCATACACGCTCCAAGAAACGGCGGCAGCCTTTTACGCCATCTTCAGACCAGGAAGCACTTAAATCAAATGCTCCGATGAACATTTCGTAAGTTCTCAAAGTATCTGCACCGTATTCTCTTACAATATCATCCGGATTTACGACATTTCCTCTGGATTTTGACATCTTCTCACCGTTCTCACCGAGGATCATACCGTGGGAAGTTCTCTTCTGATATGGTTCCGGACAAGGAACAACACCCTCATCATAGAGGAATTTGTGCCAGAATCTGGAGTACAGTAAATGTAAGGTTGTATGCTCCATACCACCGTTATACCAGTCAACCGGCATCCAGTATTTTAATGCTTCCGGGCTTGCAAGCGCCTCATCGTTGTGTGGATCGGTATATCTTAAGAAATACCAGGAGGATCCTGCCCACTGAGGCATGGTATCGGTCTCTCTCTTAGCTGGTCCGCCACAGCAAGGACAGGTTGTGTTAACCCAGTCAGTCATTGCTGCCAGTGGTGATTCACCGTTATCTGTCGGCATGTAGCTGTCAACTTCCGGTAACATTAATGGAAGTTCACTCTCATCGATTGGAACATATCCGCATTTATCACAATGTACAATTGGAATCGGTTCACCCCAGTATCTCTGGCGTGAGAATACCCAGTCTCTTAATTTGTAATTTGTCTTGGCAGTTCCGATGCCTTTTTCCTCTAAGAACTCGATCATTTTTGCTTTGGCATCTTTTACTTCCAGTCCGTTTAAGAAATCAGAGTTAATGAGAACACCTGTTGCGACATCTGTAAATGCCGCCTCATTGATGTCTACTTCCTCTCCGTTCTTTGCAACCACCTGGATCATCGGCAGATTGAATTTCTTTGCAAATTCCCAGTCACGCTCATCGTGTGCCGGTACTGCCATGATCGCACCTGTACCATAGGACATTAATACATAGTCAGAGATCCAGACCGGAATCTCTTTTCCGTTTACAGGGTTTACTGCTGTCAGACCGTCAATGCATACACCGGTCTTGTCTTTTGCAAGTTCTGCACGTTCAAAATCAGATTTCTTTGCAGCTTCCTCGCGGTATGCCACGATCTCATCCCAGTTTTTGATCTCGCTCTGGTACTTATCAATAATCGGATGCTCCGGGGATACAACCATGTAAGTAACTCCGAATAATGTATCGCAGCGGGTTGTGTATACACGAAGTTTATCTTCTTTTCCTTTGATAGAGAAGTCAACTTCAGCTCCCGTGGATTTACCGATCCAGTTCTTCTGTGAAACTTTGACACGCTCGATGTAATCCACATGATCTAATCCTTCGATCAGTTTCTCTGCGTAATCCGTGATCTTTAACATCCACTCACTTTTTACCTTGCGGACAACCGGAGCACCACAACGCTCGCAGACACCATTTACAACTTCCTCGTTTGCAAGACCTACTTTACAGGAAGTACACCAGTTGATTGGCATCTCTTTCTTATAGGCTAAACCTGCTTTGAAAAGTTTTAAGAAAATCCACTGTGTCCATTTGTAGTAATTCGGATCTGTGGTATTGATCTCTCTGTCCCAGTCAAAAGAATAACCAAGTGAATGAAGCTGATCCTTGAATCTTGCTACATTCTTCTCTGTTACGATCTTTGGATGAATCTTGTTCTTGATCGCATAGTTTTCCGTTGGAAGTCCGAATGCATCCCATCCCATTGGATAGAGGACGTTGTATCCCTGCATTCTTCTCTTTCTAGCTACGATATCAAGTGCCGTGTAAGGTCTTGGATGACCTACGTGAAGTCCCTGTCCTGACGGATATGGGAACTCAACTAATGCATAGTATTTTGGCTTTGTAAAGTCATTGGTAGCTGCAAATGCTTTCTCATCATCCCAGACTTTCTGCCATTTTTTCTCGACTACTTTATGGTTATAAAGTTCTGCCATAATGTTCCTCCTCTTATATTGATATATCTATTAAGCATAAAAAAATCTCCGTCTCATAAAGAGACGAAGATATCTATTCACTCCGTGGTACCACTCTCATTCGCCAGATGAAACTGTTCATCTAAATACGCACTCACATTCTTAACGCGAACCACACGTTCTGATCTACTTTGCTGTTAATTGTTTCAACCAGAAAACTCAGAGGCGAGTTGGGAACTTCCAAATACTGTCTTGCACCGTCCGACAGCTCTCTGAAACTTTTTCGTTCTTAATACTCCTCGTCAACGTCATTTTTTATGCTTTTAACATGATTTATTTTAACATATGAAATTCATTTGTCAATAAAAGAAATGCTTTTATTTCACATCATCTGTTCCTTTCAATACAACTGGAATGGTCATCAAAAGAATTTTTAAATCTAGCATTAATGAAAAATTTTCAATATACATCAAATCCCATTTTAATTTATCCAAAAATTCTGTGTGATAATCTCCATGAACCTGCGCATAACCAGTCAATCCAGCTCTCACTGTCGTTCGAAATGTAAATTCCGGAACTTTTTCCGCTATTTCCTCTATTAGTTCTGGTCTTTCTGGTCTAGGACCTACAAAACTCATCTCTCCTCTAAATATATTAATTAACTGTGGCACTTCATCCAGCTTATACTTTCTCAAAATATAACCTACACGAGTCATTCTTGGATCTCTATTTTGAGCCAACTGTGCCCCCGCAAATTTTTCAGCTCCAACAACCATGCTCCGAAACTTTATAATTTGAAACTTTTTCATTCCACGCGTGCATCTTGTCTGATAATAAAATACATTTTCTCCATCATCCAATTTTATGCATAATGCAATAATGCCAAATAATGGAGCTAATATAACAAGAAGTACACCTGAAAATAAAATATCAAAAAGTCTCTTTAAAGCAGCAGAAATTCCACCTATTCGTCCTGCCTGCCTATAAAATATCGGTGTTTCTCCATCTTGTGCCAATCCTGCCGCTCTGAGCTCCATATCTGATAATTTTGTAGTAAAATAAACCGGTCTGTTTGTCTTAAAACAAATCTTTAATAAATCATTTCTCTTTTCTGCTGAAAGATCAAACAAATACACTTCATCATATTCCTTTATTTTTTGTTTGATAATTTCCATTGAGACTTTATCTACTGACATTGATTCTGCCTGTGGAATCGATGAAATATCTATTGTCTTCTCCTGATATAAATACAAACGCTTTCCCTTATAATTTTCAATAGTAATCCTCATTACTATTTCGCACATGATAACAATACTTAGTAATTGAAGTATAAGCAAAATCCCCAATCTAATCATATATGGTATGCAATTATCTACATATACAGCGCACATAAATACACTCAAAATAAGATTAGCAGCTACACATTTTAAGATTAAGCTCAGCTCCTGCTCATACTTCACTTGTACATTTCTTCCATGATTATTACAAGTTATCGCAACTGTCAGCAAAAAATACCCAATAAATAATAATATTCCCTCTAACCTCTGCAAACTACTGTAAAAAAGTATTATGTATTCAACTGATAAAACACTTAAAATCACTGTTCTGGGCACTCTGCACCCATGCAATAAATTCTTTCTGGATTGTATCATTTAAATTTTCTTTCCTTTGAATATTCATCTATGGTGTTTCATTTAAAACAGCCTCTATCAGGCTCTTTGCCTGTGCGACATCACTATCATTTGGAATCATAACATATGCTGCTGAATTTGGTGCCGAGTAGGTTTTCTCACTTCCGCCACTTCCAGTAACCGAATAAATATCAACAGTCCACTCTGTGCCATCCATCAACTGATTAAAAACCAAATCTTTCAACAGTTCATCTGGTATATTCGTCCTATACATATCAGTAAGTTCATCCATAACTTCATTATAATTTTCAAGAAATTCTATTGAGCACACTTTTTTAATCAATGCCTGAAGCATCGCCATCTGGTTACGTCCTCTCTGATTATCACCTGATGCAAAGGCATGCCTTTCTCTTACAAAAGCCAATGCCTCTAATCCTGTCAAATGATTATATCCTTCTGTATAATGCTTAATTGGATCAACTGTAAAATCATACTCTGAATAAACATCTACGCCACCCAATGTATCAATAATAGCTTCAAATCCGGAAAAATTAACTCTAAGATAATAATCAATATCAATATCATACAGCTTTTCAAGTGTTCCAACCGAATTCTCAACACCATATAATCCAGCATGTGTAAGCTTGTCCTTTGCTCCATTACTAATTGGCATTTCAACAAAATAATCCCTCGGTGTATTAATCAGCTGTACATGTCGTGTCTCTGTATTGACTGCAGCTATAATATTTACATCACTTCTGCTTTTTGTATCTGTCCATCCCCAAACATCAATTCCGCTGAAATATAATACAAATGTTCCTAAATCTTTTTTCTCCTCACTTTCTGTCTGAACTATTTCTGTCTCTTGCTCTATTTTCTCACTTTCTTCTGTTTCCTCTACCAATGCATCTTCTTTTGTACTTACTGTGTTTACATTTTTCTTTCCACATCCAACAACTAAACTTGACATCAAGAAAATTGTAATTAAAAGCATTAATGATATTCTTCTTTTTAAATTCGTTTGATTTATTTTTTTCATTTGCGCCTCCAACAATGTACTATATAACAAATAGAGCATATCAGATAACTTAATATCTAATATGCCTATCTATTTTTTTACGTCTAATTCATTTTTTATACTTTTCTGTTCTTCTACTTCAAAATACTTTTCCAACAAAAAGAAAATATTAGCTATTAAAGGAGTTGATAAAGAATTTAGCTGATTAGCCATAAATAATGATCTTGTAATCGTGTCCAAAAAAGATTCATTATGATAAGTATCAGGCAATTTATAATTTTTATTTGTTTCTTCTTTATGAAGTCTTATAAATCCCAAAAAAAGTTCCCACGCACTCATAAATGCTAGTTGCTCATTGACTCTTGATGCAGATGATAAAGTAAAATCTTTATCCGTCTGAATATCTCCACTTATCAATCTAACCTTTATAATTGCTACTGTCATACAAGCACACACTTTATGCCTATCTAATAAAGTTTTATTTTCGCCTTCTTTTTTTTCGTATAAAATTCTTAACATCGTCTTTTGATTGAGATATTCTTCATACAAAGAAGTTGGATTATCACAAAACCTAAATTGTCTATACTCATTTTGCAATCGCATTCCTATTTCTTTTACTACATGGTCATAAAATATTAAAAAATCTACTTTATTCATTAGACTTTAATCCTCACATCATTAGGCAACTCTATTTTTCCTATAGCATCCAAAACATCAAAATCACTATTCCCATCATTTCCAGTTCCAACTATTTCTATTTTTTCTAAATATTTTTCACAAAAAATCTTTGTAAAATTTAATTTCTTCTCTTTTTGCTTCGCATATCGCTTCATTACATGCCAATTCCAAGCTTTGCACATTATAAAGATAATTATAATATATCCAACAACAACTGTAATATCACTCACAAAATCAAACCTCCAACTCATTCTCTTTTTTTACATTTATTCTGTAATCATTATACACAACAATCAACGGTATCGTTACAAACGAAATTGCAATCAACTTTATCCAAATAGACTGCATAACAGCATATAATTCAAGCAATGCCATTATAGCCCCAATAATTGCAATAATCGAAAAAAATATAATTGCAATTGATTCTCTTCTGACTATAGTTACATATTTCTTATTATCTGTATATTGATAAAAATCATACATATTATTACATGCCTGCACTAATATGGTTACATAACACGATTTATAGTCCAACATAGATGCCAATACACTTATTCCAATAGTAAGTACTAATACAAAGATTTTTATCAAAGCCTCTTTGGAAGAAATATATATCACATCTTTTTTTCCTTCCATTTTATCTCCCTATTATCTTATTCGTACATATATAGTTATATCATTTCAGTATACCCTATGCAAGCACTTCTTTAGCAATCCACAAAGTTTCAGCACATAGGAAACAATATGTTTATTATAATTTTTTCTTTCACATTACACCATTCGATATGGCGTAATTTTTTCGTTATCACAGCATATAAGTAACCTTCATTATTGTTCATCCATAATAAAGGTTACTAGCTGAAAATCAGATACCCACTTTTTTTAATAAATAACACAATGTAACATATTCTGAGAATATGTTACCATAAGCTTTTCTCCACTCCAATCAGTATTAGACAACTGATATGCGACCAGATAATAAATAATCTGTTTATAAGAATCTATCATAGAATCATTTATTGTGATATCAAATGTGTTCTCTCCATTATTCAAATGCTCCCTGATAGTGCTCACATACTGATCTGACCATTTTTTTATTTTACCAGTTTTAATAAAATAATTATCTTCTAAAGAATGTGCACTAATTCCATTAGATGAAGTAACTGAACTATGAATCTGATTCATCAATTCATCATTTAATCCAAAATATAAATGCTGAAGATCTACACTATTATCCTCATAACCGGCATCATCCCAGGTTGTATCAATATGATACCAATTACCATCTAATTGAACACCTGTCCATACATGACCATCTCCAGAAATTCTATCTGTTGCTATTCCAACCGAATTCAAAAGCATCACGTATGCTCTATGATATGCCTCACAGGTTCCTGATCCTCTGGCTAACGCTCCCTCAGGCGCACAATAAGAATAACTGGAATCATAACGACAATTTTCAACCAGCCAGTCATTAAACCAAACTGCCTTCTCGAAATCCGTTGTGCACGTTTTCTCACACTGCGCTTTTAAATCCGCTACGACATTTTCTACTGTCGGATAACCTTTATCATCAATTACAAGTTTTATGCCATATAAACCTGTGTTAAACCACACATACGGAGACACTCCTGTATCCATGATTGCAAAACGAATATAGTATGTTCCAGAAGCATAAAATGTGAAATCAAAGCTATCTTTCGAAAAAAACTTTCCATTAGACCCATAACTTGTATCATAAACAATTGTTCCATCTTCTGTTGTCAGACTATATAAAGCATATTGTACCTTGTCCGTAGTTCCCTCTGAGGACAACTTGAAAGTCGTAGGCGCTCCACATGTTATATTTTCCGGATACTGCACCTTGAAGGTCACATTACCACTTGTCTTTGAGAAGGTTGTCTGTGGAACTTGTGTGGAAGGCTTTTTGTAAGTAATAGATTTACTTGCATCAAAGGATGGACTTATTCTATCTCCATTCAGTGCTCTTACTGTATAATAATAGATTTTTCCGTTTTCTGCTGTGGTATCTGTATAACTTGTACCTTCCACGTTTTTCGCCAATGTTACCCATTTTCCACTCTCTGTTTTTCTATATACCTGATATTTTTTTGCATCTGAAACTGCCTTCCATTTTATCTGTACACCAATAGCTGTATTTGCAAATTCATCTAACTCTACATTGTCCAAGGTCATATTCATATTCCACTGTGCATACAAAACAATATCACTCTTCGGATTTAAAATCTCGTCTCCCGGCTTATAGCTTGTTCCACTTCCATCCTCTTTTGTATTCCAATCAGCAAAACTATATCCCGCTCTCGTATAAGTACATTCTTCCACAACTGCGGCTATATTTACCAGATATGTTTTTCTGATACTATCTCCAGAGCCTCCATTCGGATTATACTTGATAGTATATACATTTCCATCACTTGTCACGCCGCAATAATGCTGCATATTTTCTTCTATATCTGACACTGCCTGATAACCGGTCGTCACATTTTGCACTTTATTATTACTGTCAATGTAAGCAATCACAGGAAAATAGATCTGAGTTACTGAGGAATTCATATGAACATAACTCCACATCTGGCTCTGGGCTGTTGAAGAATTCTCTGCGTTTTTATATACAAAACATATATCATCATTTCCATATGTGTTTTTAAACGCTGTGACCTCATCTGAAGAAGTCGTGTTAACCGCAACTGCTACGATATCTGCACCGGTATATGTATTCTTTGAGAGTCCCTGAATGGTTGCCTGTGAATAACCACATTGTGTACTGAAATAAATCATAATCTTTGGTTTTGAGGACGAAGCAGTTGTAACCGTTGTACCACCAAGTGCCACATTATCGTATTGTGGATTATCACAATTCAATGGGGCATTGAAAGTTTTTTCATAATATGAATTTAGAACCATCGGATATGCATCATTAAATGCTTCTGTCGTATATTCTGCGCTCCTTGTATGATCGGCAGAAAAATCTTTTTCACTCTTCAACAGATAATGGTCGAGTATCTGTGAATCCTGACCATCCCATGTAGTATCAACATTGTAATAAACATCACCTACTCTTACAATATTCCATGCATGTGAACCACCATTTGCAGTTCCTGAAATAATTCTAACAGACAATCCAGCCTCTTTACACATCCGGTAAAAAAGCACTGCATATCCATTACAGACTGCTTTTCCATTGCATAATGCACCATATGCCGTGTATTTTACCGTATTGGTACTGTCACTTAATCCATCATAATCATAATCCACATGATCACAGATATAATTATGAATGGCAATTACCTTCTCCTCATCTGTTTTTTCATCCACATTCAATGATTTCAGCGCACTTTTAACGGCATTTGTCAGTTTCTCCTCCTGCTCAGCCGTCGAAAAATAATTCATATAATATGTATAAGTTACTCTTGCTGTATAGCCTCTCGTACTGATGTTGTACCCGACTCCGCCATATTTAAGAGCATCCCCTTCCTGCCCTGAACAGGATTCCGTATATTCTTCTGCAGACGTCATTGCATTGACCGGTCCAACCTTATTATCAATCTCAACCGGTACACTGACCGTTATCTGACTATTTCTTGCCACAAGCTGTTCTTTCAGATACTGATATAACGCCTCTTCTGTGTCAAGTTGTACCACATCTTCTGAAAGGACAGACGCATCTTCTACTTTTGTCTGTGGTAACGTCTCTCCATCTGCTAAAATCACATATGGACTTATCTCATACTCCAAACGTTCCTCTTGGTTATAATCCCATCCTGTTTCAATATCCTTTGCTTTAACTATCACATGTGTAAAAAGAAGAAAAGCTATAACAAAAACAAAAAAATTTACAAATATTTTTTTTCTTTGACCCATATTAAAATCTCCTTATAAAGATAGGTAGTGTCAAAAACTACCTGTTTTTTATTGTTCTAAATCCTTTAAAACCTTGAATTTTGGAGGTTTGCAAATAAAAAGAGCATTTACCTCCTTTTTTTTGTATAATGTCTATCGCCAAACAAACCTTATACAAAAGGAGTCAATGCTCATGGACATTATACTTTATTTACTTAACATTATTCAATACCAACAGAAACAAATCCGCTGGCTTTTTAACTTTATCTGCAGATATATTCCTCTTAAGCAGTGGTCTTTTGACGATTCTCATTCTCCCAAATATCAAAAATTCAAGATTGATAAACTCCCAAAGATTATCCATTACGAAAAATGGGATTACTTGGACTACATTCCTTACCTTGAATGGAAGTACGGCAAGAAAATAAAGCCTGTTAATCGTCGCAAGGATTGTGATATTTCTAATGACTGCACATGTCCTCGCTGCAATGCTCCCTAGCCTTATCTCTACAAGAACAATGGTAAAAAAGGACAAATTCTGTGCAAAGTCTGCTCCACTGCATTCTCTCCGGAAGAAAATCGTTTTTCAAAGTCCTACTCCCTCAAATGCCCGCACTGCAATCATTCGCTGGCTCACAAGAAAGACCGCAAACACTTTGTTGTCCACAAATGCGTGAATCCCAAATGTCCTTATTATCTTCACAACCTTAAAAAGGTTGATAAGAAAGACTTGGCAGAAGACTATGGAAAAAACAAATATAAACTCCACTACATCTATCGTGAATTCCAGATAGATTTCTTTCGCATGGACTTAAATAGTCTGCCTAAAAATGCATCTTCTTTGAAATTTACCAGACACGATCAGAATGTCATGTCTCTCTGTCTTACCTACAAAGTAAATCTCGGATTATCGCTCCGTAAAACAGCTCAGGCTTTAAAAGACATCCATGGCATCAGCATCTCACATCAACAGGTTGCCAACTACTGTAAAACCGCCTCGATCTGCATAAAACCTTTCGTAGATAATTACGATTACGGAACCGGCAAAGTATTTACTGCTGATGAAACATACATCAAAATCCGTGGCGTCAAAACCTACATTTGGTTTATCATGGACGCTGCCAAACGTTCTATCATCGGTTACCAGGTATCTGATAATCGTGGCGTAGGTCCCTGCATTCTTGCAATGCGGATGGCATTTCGGCATCTAAAAGAACTCCCTAAAAACTTTAAATTCATTGCAGACGGCTACAGTGCATATCCCCTTGCCGCCCAGCAGTTCTTCCATGAATTCGGTGATA
>ENA-OPDC01000780-OPDC01000780.1-human-gut-metagenome-genome-assembly--contig:-NODE-780-length-11396-cov-3.043206_pt1 | contig 11396 bp, 7 predicted proteins | sample MGYA00241620_ERZ501503 | MGnify/ENA primary metagenome ERZ501503 (study PRJEB25962, sample SAMEA2042659) | human gut metagenome | biome: human gut; feature: human-associated habitat; material: faeces...
TTCGCCTGCCATGGATGCGGGACTGCAGAGCGGGGATGTGATCCGTTCCGTTGCAGGCCAGGAGGTTGCAAGTGCAGAGCAGTTCCGGGAGGTGCTGTTGCAGCTGACACCGAAAGAAACCTATTCGGTTACGGTTATGCGGGAAGGTACTAAGGGTTATAAAAAGATTACCTGTAAATTAAAAGCAGGGGTTTTGCAGTAAAATTGGAAATAAGGAGTTATTATGAAATATATTGAATCTCTCCGAGAAGGAGAAAAAGTAAATGAAGTATATCTGTGTAAATTCAAACAGGCGGCACTGACCAAAGCCGGAAAAGCATACGACAATGTGATCCTGCAGGATAAAACAGGAACGATTGATGCCAAGATCTGGGATCCGGGTTCTGTGGGAATTGATGAGTTTGACGCGCTGGATTATGTGGCGGTTACGGGAGATGTCACCAGCTTTCAGGGAAATCTGCAGATGTCGATCCGGCGTGCACGCCGTGTTTCAGAGGAGGACATTGATCCTAAGGAGTATCTTCCTTGTACGGACAAGGATGTGGAGGAGATGTATGCCGAATTGACAGGATATATTGATTCTGTGAAAAATCCTTACCTGAACCAGCTGCTGCACAGATTTTTCGACAATCAAACATTTGCGGACCGGTTTAAATTTCATTCGGCAGCAAAGAGTGTACATCATGGATTTGTCGGGGGGCTGTTGGAACATACCGTCAGCGTGACAAGAAACTGTAATTATTTTGCGCAGAATTATCCGTTTTTGAACCGGGATCTTCTGATTACGGCGGCGATTTTCCACGATATCGGTAAATTAAAAGAGTTGTCGGCGTTTCCGGCAAATGATTATACCGATGCAGGACAGCTGCTTGGGCATATTATGATCGGTGCCGAGTGGGTAGGCGAGGGAATCCGTTCCATTGAGGGATTTCCGGTGGTTCTGGAAAATGAGTTAAAGCACTGCATTCTGGCGCACCACGGAGAACTGGAGTATGGATCTCCGAAGAAACCGGCACTGGTTGAAGCGATGGCTTTGAGCTTCGCGGACAACGTGGATGCAAAGATGGAAACCATGCGGGAGATTCTGGCAAATGTACCGGACAATAATCTTGAATGGCAGGGGTACAGCCGTCTGCTGGAGACAAATATACGCAAGACAAGCAAATAAGATGAGATAAAGTCGGAGCCGAAAGATATTTTGACTCCGACTTCGCAGGTTAAAAGGATGAAAAAAAACGATTTATTTTCTTTGAAAATTACAGATATGGGAGTCGACGGGGAAGGCATCGGAAAGTACGAAGGGATGACCTTTTTCGTAAAGGATGCGCTGATCGGAGATCATATCCGCGCGCGGGCAATGAAACTGAAAAAGAACTATGGATATGCCCGTGTGGAAGAAATTATTACATCTTCTCCATACCGTATAGAGCCACCATGTCCGTTGCACCGGCGCTGTGGGGGCTGTCAGATACAGGCACTTTCCTATGAGCAGCAGCTTGCATTCAAGGAAAACAAGGTACGCAGTAATCTGCAGCGGATTGGTGGATTTTCCGAAGAGGAGTTAGAGCGGGTGTGTCTGCCGATCGTTGGGATGGAGCATCCATTCCGTTATCGTAACAAGGCACAGTTTCCGGTGGGACAGGATAAAGAGGGAAATCTTGTGACTGGATTTTATGCAGCGCGCACGCATGCGATCATTCCGGTGGAGGATTGTCTGCTTGGGGTAAAGGAAAATAAAGATGTGCTGTCTGCAGTAAAGGAGTGGATGTATCAGGCACAGATTCCGGCTTACGATGAGGCTGCCGGAACCGGGCTGGTGCGCCATGTTTTGATCCGCTATGGATTTACCACCGAAGAAGTGATGGTATGTCTGGTGATTAACGGAGACGGGCTGCCACAGAAAGACGCGCTCATCGAACGGCTTTCTGTGCTTCCGGGGATGACCTCTATTTCTTATAATATAAATACCGAGCACACAAATGTTATTCTTGGAAAGCGCACGGAATGTATCTGGGGCATGCCTTATATCACGGATTATATCCATCTGCGCAATACAAATGATTTTTCTGTGAAAGATACGGCGATTGCCTATCACATTTCTCCGCAATCGTTTTATCAGGTCAATCCGGTACAGACGGAGAAACTTTATAGTACGGCGCTGGAATATGCGGGGCTGACCGGAGAAGAATCGGTATGGGATCTGTACTGTGGGATTGGAACCATTTCGTTATTTTTGTCGCAGAAGGCAAGGCAGGTGTACGGAGTGGAAATTGTTCCGCAGGCGATCGAGGACGCAAAGACTAATGCTGCATTAAACGGCATTACGAATGCAGAGTTTTTTGTGGGAAAAGCAGAGGAAGTATTGCCGCAGTTTTATAACAGTGACGATCTGGATGCCGGTATGCGCCATCCGGATGTGATTGTGGTAGATCCGCCTCGGAAGGGGTGCGATGAGCAGTGTTTGTCCACGATGCTTGCCATGCGTCCGGAGCGGATTGTCTATGTGAGTTGTGATTCTGCTACGCTTGCCAGAGATCTGCGTATTTTAGTAGACGGTGGATATGAGCTGCAAAAAGTGCGGGCATTTGACCAGTTCGCTCACACCGGACATGTAGAGACGGTTGTCTTGCTTTCCAAGGGAGTGGTCGACAGCAGAAAAGTGAAAGTGGACTTCTCTTTAGAGGATATTGATTTATCAGAGTTCAAAGGAAAGGCAACTTATGAGCAGATAAAAGCTTATGTCTTGGAACAGACTGGGCTTAAGGTTTCTTCGTTGTATATTGCACAGATTAAGAAGAAATGCGGACTGGATGTGGGAGAGAACTTTAATCTGCCAAAATCAGAGAATGCGAGACAGCCACAATGTACACCGGAGAAGGAAGAAGCGATTATGCAGGCGTTTAAGCATTTTGGAATTGTATAGATTGTGGATAAGTAGTATCGTTTGTCTTTCTTACTGCTAAGTAGCGAAAAAAGGACATTCCTGAACCGTAATTATTACGGGTCAAGGGATGTCTTTTTTGATTGTCTTGGAGTGTTCAAAGGACAAGGTAATGAAACTGAAAAATATTAAGACTTATATGAATAATATCTATCTTATCTAAGAAAAGGCTTTATGTCACTAAGTGGGCAGATGGCTTATTTTTTGTCTGGAAATTGAAAGGATAGCTGTGGAACAGCCCAGATGCCACGGTAAAGAGATAAAAAACTTCACACCATCGCAACGATTTATATATCTGTAACGATAAAATGTGTGTTTTATTATGAGAGTATGCATTTCATTTTTACAAGGGAGTGTTGCTACTGTTTTATGAATAGGCATGAATAGCGGTATGTTGAACACACAAATAACAACAAATAACAAAAAACAATAGAAGATGAGTTGAAAAACACGAGAGAAATTGGTATGATATAGTATGATTTAGTGTACGCATTTTGCTTTGGCTCGGAGGTGAAAAATGATGGATGTCAGTACGGATAAATGGATTAACATTGATGAAGCTGCAGAATATTTAGGCGTGAAGGCTGGGACTATCCGTGGCTGGATTAGAAACAATAAGGGCATTCCGGCACGTAAGGTTGGAAAGCAATGGAAGTTCAAATGTTCTGAGCTGGACAAATGGATTGAGAGTGGGAAAAGCGCAATGGACTGATTCTGCACTGTGTAGTGACAATATAACAATTAGATTGGAGATTTAAGAGGATTATGGCTGTGAAAAAGTCTGAATTATATTCACTCCTGTGGGAGGCCTGTAATAAATTAAGAGGCGGTGTGGAACCGTCACGGTATAAAGATTATGTGTTGGTACTGCTGTTCTTTAAGTATGTATCCGATAGATATAAAGGACAACCATTTGCTGAATTTACGGTAAGTCAGGGAGCATCTTTTGATGATCTGATTGCCGCTAAAGGTAGAAGTGATATTGGTGAACGGGTAGACAAGATTCTTCAAAAGTTTCTGGAGGATAATAGACTGCAGGGTGCTTTGCCGGATGTCAGCTTCAACAATCGTGAAGAGCTTGGTTCCGGCAAGGAACTGGTAGACAGAGTAACCGGCTTGATCGGTGTGTTCCAGAATCCTGCCATCGACTTTAAAAACAACCGTGCCAGCGGTGATGATATCATCGGAGATGCCTACGAGTATTTTATGATGAAGTTCGCTCAGGAATCTGGCAAGAGTAAGGGACAGTTCTATACACCTAGTGAGGTGTCTCGCATCATTGCTCGTCTAATCGGTATTGGTGACATCAAGCAGATGCCAAACAAAAAATGGACTCTGCACGATCCAGCAGCAGGCAGCGGAAGCCTCCTCATCCGGGCAGCAGATGAAGCACCAATGGATGAAAATGGTGATTCTATTGTGACTATTTTCGGACAGGAAAAATATCCAGATACTGCTGGCTTGGCAAAAATGAATTTTGTCTTGCACAATAAGGGAACCGGTGAAATAAAGAGTGGCAATACGCAGATCCGCAGTACTTGGATGAGTTCGGTGAATTAAAGAAGTTTGATTTTATCGTTATGAATCCACCTTTCTCCGATAAAGATTGGACCGACGGTATTACGACTACAAAGGATAAGTTCAGAAGATTTGATGGCTTCGGCATTCCTCCGGAAAAGAACGGTGACTATGCATGGTTTCTTCATGTCCTAAAAGCACTGGACAGCAACGGAAAGGCAGGTATTATCCTTCCACACGGTGTGTTGTTTAGAGGAAATGCGGAGGAGAGTATCCGTATCGAGGTGTTGAAGAAAAAATACATCAAGGGAATCGTCAGCCTTCCGGGTAACCTGTTTTATGGCACTGGCATTCCGGCCTGCATTATCATCATCGACAAGGAGAATGCAGATGAACGGGATGGTATTTTCCTGATCGATGCCAGTCGTGGATATAAGAAGGATGGAAATAAAAACAGATTGCGGGAACAGGATATTGAAAAGATCGTTCAGACCTTTACCCACAGACTTGAGATCAAGGGGTATTCCCGTTTTGTTAAATACAGCGATATTTTAGAGGGTAACGGCGGTAATCTAAACATTCCGCGTTACATTCAGAAAATAGACGATACTCTGCCGCAGAATATTGCAGCACATCTGAAGGGGGGCATTCCGGGAAAGGATGTGGAATCGTTAAAGCGACTGTGGGCTATCTCCCCTGACTTAAAGTTGCAGATTTTCAAGTGTATCGATGAGACACATGATGTATATAATCTTGCATTGCCGTCTGCTTCCATTGAAACAGTGATTGGGCAGGATGGTAATATCTGCACAGAAAAGCAGACAGAAACCGATGAGATATTTGGACAATGGCGAGAATCCGTAAAGGATATTTTGCTTGGTATTGATTCGAAAACGAATCCGAAAGAGTTGATTCGTACCACCTCGGTTATGTTGCTCCATGCTTATGAGGCTGCAAAACTCCTGGACAATTACGATGTCTATGATTGCCTAATGAATTACTGGAACGCAAAGCTCCAAGATGATGTGTATGTCATCAAGGCCAGCGGCTACGAGGCAGGTAGAGAAATTGAGTATGTATATGCACAGAAGAAAGCAAAGGATGAGAGTGGAGATACTATCACAGTAGATGATACCTCAAAGGTGAAGTCTTTCGATGGTGCACTGATTCCGAGAGAACTGATTGAAAACGTGTATTTCGCTGAAGAATTAACAGCCATCAATGCTTTGTTGGAGCAATCCGCAGCACTGGAGTCTGAACTAGATGAAATGAGGGAAGAAGAATCTGGTGATGATGGGCTGTTAAAGGAAGCACTGAACGATAAAGGAGACAGCATTCCGAAAGCAAAACTGAATGCGCGTATTAAGGAATTAGATGCGAAAAAAACATCGGAGGCCATGAGTGTTTTGGCACAGCTGGTGACTCTTTTTGATGAGGGAAAAACAGCTGAGATGGAAACACTTGTAAAGACTTTACCTAAGGTAGAGAAGTTTGACCTTCGCAATAAAAATGGTACTTTTGGCAAGGCAAAGCTGAAAGCGGCACTGAAAACAGCAGCAGGATCTGCAGCTGTACCGGAAATCTATCAAGATGAATACGCAGCACTGAAAGCTTATGCGGAAAAATCAGCAGAAAAAGATACCGTTGACAAAGAGCTGAAAGAAGCTCGAAATGCACTGGATGACAAGGTTGAAACGAAGTACAGCGAACTATCCATTGAGGAAATTAAGCATCTGCTGTTTGATCTCAAGTGGATGGAAAAGTTGGAAACTGATATTTGTGATGAAGTTGAGCAGGTACTGAATGCATTGTCTTCCAGAGTGCTGTTGATAGCGAAACGATATGAGCATACGCTTGGAGAAATTGAGGACAGAACTACAAAATCAAAGGCGGCTGTTATGGCAGCACTGGAAAGGATGGGGTACAAATGGTAACTTATCCTAAGGATTGGAAAGAAAAAACATTCAATGCTTTTTTAAAAATTAAGCGCGGAGCTTCACCACGTCCGATTGAAAGCTATCTTACCTCAAACATTGGCGGGGTAAATTGGATTAAAATCGGTGATGCACCAAGATATGGAAAATATATAACTTCGACGGAAGAGAAAATTACAACTATGGGTGCAGCACATTCTGTGAGGGTGTTTCCCGGCGATTTTATACTTTCAAATTCTATGAGTTTTGGAAGACCCTATATCTTGAGTATTGCTGGTTGTATCCATGATGGTTGGCTGCGTCTATATGATTTTCAAGCGGAAGCAGATGACGAGTTTTTGTATTATCTATTATCTTCTTCGTATGTACAAAGACAATATGAATCCTTTGCAGCAGGAAGTGGCGTTCAAAACCTGAATAAAGAAGTTGTAAAAAATGTAGTTGTGTGTATTCCGTCACTGACTGAACAAAAAAAGATTGCTCAAACACTATCGAGTTTCGACACTTACATCGATGATCTCGCTGAACTGATCGAAAAAAAACGTGGCATCCGTGATGGGGCATTGGAAGATTTGGTTGGTGGTCACACAAGATTGAAGGGCTATGATAAAGCTTGGACAACATATTCGTTTGACGATTATTTTTCTCTTTTGCAAACCAACACATATGCGAGGGACCAGTTGACGGATAAAGGCAATATTGGAGATGTTCATTATGGCGATGTACTGGTAAAATATGGTGCCGTTTTAACGGATAAAGATGACATCCCGCGTCTAAAAAACCCATCTTGTGTAAAAGAGAGAAGCTTGTTAAAACAGAAAGATGTTCTGATTGCGGATACGGCAGAGGATGATGCAGTAGGTAAAGTGGTTCAAGTTGGTGCTGTTACTATCCCGTTGGTTGGTGGTTTACACACAGTTGCCTGTCGGCCGAATTATGAGACGGCAGATGGCTTCTTGGGATATTACATGAATTCTACTTCATATCATGACCAGCTGTATCCGTATATTACAGGAATCAAGGTGTCTTCTGTTTCAAAGAAGTCTTTCTCTGAAACAGAGCTATATATTCCAAGCGATGTAAAGGAGCAAAAAGCAATTGCGGATACGCTAACAGCAATGGACGAAGAAATCGAAGCATTGGAAAACGAACGAGATAAAATGATTCAAATCAGAGAAGGTGCGATGGATGACCTGTTAACAGGCCGCATCCGTCTGAAAGCATAGGGAGGTATGAGGATGGCAACGGTAGATCCTGAGAAAAAATTACAAAGCAGAGTCCTGCATTGGCTCAAAGATGATTTGGGCTACACTTATATCGGAGATTTGCGGGATATCGATAACACTCCAATCAAGGAAGATTTGCTTTCGGCAAATCTGAAAAAGCGTGGCTATACCGATGACCAGATTAAGACAGCTATAGGAGAGCTGGTAAATAAGGCTGGTAATCAGGTGGACTCCTTGTATCAGATCAACCGCAGTGTCTATTCTCTGCTCCGCTATGGGCGTCAAGGTACAAAAGATGCACATGGTCATAGGCCAACGGTTCACTATATCGATTGGTTGAATCCTGAAAACAACGATTTTGCAGTTGCTCAGGAAGTGACGGTATTGTGTGCAAATCATCGAGAACACAAACGTCCGGATGTTGTGCTGTATGTTAACGGCATTGCAATGGGTATGTTTGAACTGAAAAAATCCTGTATCAGCGTTGGAAATGGCATCCGTCAGCTTCTGACAAACCAAAAGCGTGAAAATATCCTGAATTTCTTCAGCACAGCTCAGCTTCTTTTTGCAGGAAATGAGGCGGAAGGATTGCACTATGGTACGGTCAATACCTTGCAGAAATTTTACCTCAAATGGAAAGAAGATAAAAAGGCAACGGATGATCTGTCAGCAGAAATTAAATTGCTACAGGTCAAGGAAGTCAATCGCCTGAGAGATGGCGTGATTTCTATGTGCCAGAAGGAACGTTTCCTTTCGTTGATTCATGATTTCATTATTTTCGATGCAGGAATCAAGAAAATTGCACGGCATAATCAGTATTTTGCAAATCTGGCGGCACGGAAACGAATTCAGGACGGAGAGGGCGGTATTATATGGAATACGCAGGGTTCTGGAAAATCCTTAATCATGGTATGGCTGACAAAGTGGATTATCGAGAATATTGCAGATAGTCGTGTTGTTGTAATCACAGACCGAGAAGAGCTGGACACCCAAATCAGAGATCAGTTTGTTGACGTGGATGAAAAGGTACGCAGAGCAAAGAGCTGCGCAGACCTTCGGACAATCTTGGATAAAAACGAGGATTCTATCATCTGTTCGCTGATTCATAAATATGGACACAATGCAGGAAACCAGTCAGATATCGACCAGTATCGGAAGGAGCTTCTGAAAGACCTGCCGAAGGATTTTAAGGCAAAGGGCAATATTGTAGCCTTCATTGACGAATGCCATCGTACAAATTCCGGCAAGCTGCATGAAGCAGTTAAGACGCTTATGCCGGATGCCATACTGATTGGTTTCACCGGGACACCGTTATTGAAAACAGATAAAAAGTCCAGCATCGAAACTTTCGGTACATACATTCACACATATAAATTTGATGAAGGCGTAGAAGATGGAATTGTCCTTGATCTGCGCTATGAAGCACGCGATGTGGATCAAGACCTTTCGAGTCAGGATAAAGTCGACTTGTGGTTTGAAAACAAAACAAGGGGTCTGACAGAACGGGCAAAACAGCAGCTCAAACAGAGCTGGACATCAATCAACAAGCTCTACAGTTCCAAACAGAGGCTTGAAAAAATTGCATCTGATATCGTGTTCGATATGAGCCTAAAGCCGAGACTTAAAGATGACCGCGGAACTGCTATGCTTGTTGCAAACAGTATTTATGAGGCTTGCAGATACTGGGAAATCTTTATGAGCATGGGATTTACTAAGTGTGCCATCGTCACATCATATGAACCGACAACGCAAAGTGTCAGAACGGCAACTTATGATCCTATGCAGGAGAGTGAGGAAGAGTACAAGAAGAAAATATACGAACGAATGCTCAATGGCAAAAAGCTGTCTGAATTCGAAGAAGAAGTAAAGGTTAAATTTATTGATGAGCCGGCGCAGATGAAACTGCTGATTGTAGTGGATAAACTGCTGACTGGCTTTGATGCTCCGAGTGCAACTTATCTATATATTGATAAATCCATGCGCAATCATGACCTTTTCCAGGCTATTTGTCGTGTTAACCGACCGGATGGAGAAGACAAGGATTATGGATACATTGTAGATTATATGGATTTGTTCCGCAATGTGCAGCTTGCTGTAGCGGATTATACCTCAGAGGCGTTTGACGGATATGATAAAGAAGATGTCGAAGGTCTGATTAAAAATCGCTACGATGAGGCAAATTCTGAATTGACAGGAACATTGTCATCATTGGATGCACTGGTCGAAAATGTTCCGGCACCGCAGGCAGATACAGATTACATAGAATATTTTTGTGGCGAGGATAGCGAAAGTGATGAGAAGACTGCTCGGAGGGATACTCTTTATGGGCTGACAGCGTCTCTTTCTCGTTCTTTTGCAAATTGTTGCGATCGACTTGTATCAGATTATGGATATACAGAGGAGGATGTCGAGCATCTGCGCAGAGAGATTTCAGGATATAACAAAATCAAGGAAATGATTAAACTGGCAAGTTGCGATTATATTGATTTGAAGCCTTATGAGGCAGACATGCGCTATATTCTTGATACCTATATTCGTGCAGAGGAAACCAAGGTGGTCAGTGAGCTTGGGAATATGTCCATTGTTGAATTATTGCTTCAGGGCAAGACCACTACACCTGCTGATTTGGTAAAAGACCTCCCAGGAGATAATGAGGCAAAGGCAGAGACCATTGACAATAACCTGCAGCATGAAATCGTCAAGAAGATGAGTTCGAATCCCGTGTATTATGGCAAGCTGTCAGAAATGCTGACGTCATTTCCGCTTTGACAGCTTCATCCGTTTCCGCAGCAAGTTCATCAGCAATTCCGAGTGCCTGACGCACCTCCGCCGAATACTCCGGCGACCCATAACCAGCGATCCAGTCCGCAAAGGGATTCTTTTGGAGCCTGCTTTTCTTTTGCGCCTTCACAAAGACTTGCCCCAACCCGTCATAAACCCAAAAACAAGGCAGAAGCGCTGCCATGCCGACAGCCGGATGCGATGTCTTGGCACAAAGCGCTTCATAATTAATGTAAAGCAGCGTCGCGGGTTCAATCGTCTTGAAAAGCGGATCATCGGCCAAATGTTTCCCTGCGGCATGTGCGGCATACACACTATCGAGCGATTCCCGGACAGCATCGGTATCCTTGGCCCATCCATGGAGACGCTTGGCAATGCGCTTGCGCTCTTCAAGGGGGAGATTAGACATCGTCGCCACGCGTCCGGCCAGGGCATGCAGCGAAGCTGCGTAGCCCGCGAGATAGTGAACATTCTGAACAACGTAAAAGAGAAATGCCTTTTTTGGCAAAGTCCCGTCAGCCAAACCCTGTGTGAAAGGATGACGGCAGCAAGCCTCAAGGATTTTTTCGGCGGCTCTAACCGCATGGCCGCTCCAGTCTGCCGGAGCGGTCTGAGGCTCTCCGGCAGCCCAAACGCTTTTGGGCAGAAATGCCAGGAACCCCGTACTGAAAACGATTGATGCCGTGCTGATAAGCACCTGTCGGCGAGTACGGCAAACAGACGCTTCTTTATTGATATTCATTGCTTTTAGCTCTTCTAAGGTTTCAAGCGCTTAACCTGCTATCCTTCGCTTCGTCTCATCTAAACTGCCGCGATACACTTGAGGCCGATGCGTCATAATTTGACTTATTAGCCGTTTCAGCGTTCGGGAATAAGGCTTCATTTAGGCGTTTGAACAGACCGGGCGAATCGGAGATTTCATTATGTTGTACGGCGCCGTTATCGGAGATGTGCTCGGGAGTACGTTTGAATTCAACAATTGGCTCAAAAGTCCTG
>ENA-OPDC01000783-OPDC01000783.1-human-gut-metagenome-genome-assembly--contig:-NODE-783-length-11364-cov-3.000619_pt1 | contig 11364 bp, 10 predicted proteins | sample MGYA00241620_ERZ501503 | MGnify/ENA primary metagenome ERZ501503 (study PRJEB25962, sample SAMEA2042659) | human gut metagenome | biome: human gut; feature: human-associated habitat; material: faeces...
CTATCAGTTCATCGATCACTTTTCTGCGGTCACCTGCCCCGATCGGATAGGAATACATCACCACTCCCTCCTCCTCAAAACGAATGACTGCACACCCATATTTTTCTGCAACTTCAACATGATACACTTTCCGCCAGACAAAATTATTGGCAAACGTGTACTCGCATGCATTTCTGTCATCTTCCTGAAATCTGGCATCCATCCATGCCTTATCATCTAATGTAATTTCGTGAAACTCTATTTTTGACATCTTAATTCCTTTCGCTATATACTAACATTATTATTCCATTTTTAAGACGATTTATTGTACTATTTCATGCCGTGAATTGCAACCGTCATAGCATGTTGTAAAGAGAAGAAAATAAGAACATGGCATCCTCGCGGAGCGTTTTTATTACATGGGAAGTAATTTCCTATGTAATAAAAAAAGCTGACCGCTTTTTTACGATCAGCTTCTGTTCATTTCTAGTTTGTCATTAAAAACTTGATGATCCTCTCTGTATCTTCCGGCTCGTAAGCTACAACTTCAAGTTCCGGGATCTCTACATCAGATTTTAATAAGCTTGTCAGAGAAACATACTGGCAAAGTTTTGATTTGAGGTTTAATCTGTCTCCCTCACCTGTGATCAATTCTACTTTTCCGGCACAGGAATCAATTACTTTAAAAAATCCGTCGACATCTTTGATATTCTTGATTTTCATATTTTTTCATCCTTTCTTCTTTGGAACTCTATACCTGCTTCTTATTAAATCGCAAAAAAAGAAATCTGTAAATACTTTTCTTCAAAAAAAATGTTTTTCATAAAACCTACTTCTCCTGCTATTGTTCCATTGCTGCCCGGATGATGTGTTCCGCTTCCTTTGCTTCTGCTTTGGTAAGCTGCGGCGTATCTTTTAAGACATAATCCATGCCGAGGTTGTCGTACTTGACCTTTCCCATAGAATGATATGGAAGGACTTCCAGTTTTTCCACATTGCGGAGCGTCTTTAAAAACAGACCAAGTTCCATCAGTTCTTTCTCATCAAATGTAATGCCCGGCACGACTACGTGACGGATCCAGACCGGCTTGCCGATTGAATCAAGATACTTTGCAAACGCAAGAATGTTGCTGTTCGGCTGCCCGGTGAGTTTCTGATGTTCCTCATCGTTGATATGCTTAATATCAAGCATGACGAGATCTGTCACGGACATGAGCTGTTCTATCTTTTCCATTCTGTCTGATGCCATGTTTTCACTTATTCCAGTGAGGCTGATCTCTCTCTCACTGTTCTGATCTGTTCCTGTATGTTTCTTTGGAAACATAATTCCGGATGTATCCAGACAGGTGTGAATACCCTTTTCCTTTGCCTTCGTAAAAAGCTCCGTCAGAAAGTCAAGCTGTAACATGGGTTCTCCACCCGTTGCCGTGATCCCCCCGGTCTGATAGAAAGAACGGTTGCGCTCGAAACGGTCTATGATCTCATCCGCTGTCATTTCTTCCCCATCCTCTATCTTCCATGTATCGGGATTATGGCAATACTGGCAGCGCATCGGGCAGCCCTGAAAAAAAACGACAAACCGTACGCCCGGACCGTCCACTGTGCCAAATGTTTCTAACGAGTGAATTTTTCCCATGTTGTTCTCCTTTTTCTATGAATAACGCTCACACGCGCCATTCGCAAAACGCACCTGTTGCACTACATCCGCTCGTGGAAGGTACGTGCGATCACTTCATCCTGCTGTTCTTTTGTCAGTTTGATAAAGTTGACCGCATATCCTGATACACGGATGGTAAGCTGTGGATACAGTTCCGGATGTTTCTGTGCATCCAATAATGTGTCACGGTTTAAAACGTTTACGTTCAAGTGATGTCCGCCTTTGACTACATAGCCATCTAACATTGCAACAAGATTGTTCTCCTGTGCTGCCTCATCTTTGCCCAGTGCATCCGGTACAATGGTAAATGTATTGGAAATACCATCCTGTGAATCCATAAATGGCAGTTTAGCGACAGATGCCAGGGATGCAACCGCACCATGGGTATCACGTCCATGCATCGGGTTTGCACCCGGAGCAAATGCTACACCTTTCTTTCTTCCATCCGGTGTTGCTCCTGTATTTTTTCCATAGGAAACATTGGATGTAATGGTCAAAATCGATGTTGTCTGGATACCGCCACGGTAAGTATGGTTTCCTTTTACATATCCGATAAAGGTGTGGAGCACCTGTTTTGCGATCTCATCGACACGATCGTCGTCATTTCCATATTTCGGGAAATCTCCCTCAATCTCAAAGTCAACGGTCACACCATTCTCGTCACGGATTGGTTTTACTTTTGCATATTTGATTGCAGAAAGGGAGTCTGCTACTACAGAAAATCCTGCAATACCGGTTGCAAACCATCTTCTCACATTTTTGTCATGTAATGCCATCTCTAATTTTTCGTAGCAGTATTTATCATGCATGTAGTGAATGATATTTAATGCGTTCACATACACTCCTGCTAACCATTTCATCATATCTTTGTATTTATCCCATACTTCATCGTAATCTAAGTATTCGGATGTGATCGGACGGTATTTCGGTCCGACCTGTTTTCCTGTCATCTCATCGACACCGCCATTGATCGCATAAAGCAGGCATTTTGCGAGGTTTGCCCGCGCGCCAAAGAACTGCATTTCCTTACCGATTCTCATAGAAGATACACAGCATGCAATTCCATAATCATCACCATGGACAACACGCATAATATCATCATTCTCATACTGGATTGCAGAGTGTTTGATGGATGTCTCGGCACAGAATTTTTTGAAGTTTTCCGGCAGTTTTACAGACCAGAGTACGGTCATGTTTGGTTCCGGTGCTGCCCCGATGTTGTTCAAGGTGTTTAAGTAACGGTAAGACATTTTTGTAACCATATGTCTTCCATCCACGCCGATTCCACCGATGGACTCTGTCACCCAGGTAGGATCGCCGGCAAAAATCGTGTTGTATTCCGGTGTACGCGCAAATTTTACAAGACGAAGTTTCATCACGAACTGGTCGATGATCTCCTGGATTTCTTTTTCAGTAAATGTTCCCTCTGCGAGATCACGCTCTGCATAAATATCTAAGAAAGTGGAGGTACGTCCTAAGGACATTGCCGCACCGTTCTGCTCTTTTACTGCTGCAAGATATGCAAAATAGACAGCCTGTGTTGCCTCTAATACATTATTTGCAGGTTTCGAAATATCACAGCCGTAAATTTCTGCCAGTTTCTTTAACATTTCCAGCGCACGGATCTGCTCGGATAACTCTTCTCTCTCACGGATCACATCTGAGTACATGATGGTACGTGTGTTGTTCAGCTGCTCTTTTTTGTCCTCGATCAGACGGTCTACACCGTAAAGAGCCGGTCTTCTGTAGTCACCAATAATACGTCCTCGTCCGTATGCATCCGGAAGTCCAGTGATGATATGTGCGCTTCTGCACGCTCTCATCTCCGGTGTGTAAGCGTCAAATACACCGGCATTATGAGTTTTTCTGTGTGTTGTAAAGTACTCTACCACCTCAGGATCGACTTTGTATCCATTGTCCTCGCACGCCTTGATCGCCATACGGATACCGCCGTAAGGCTGGAGAGCACGTTTGAAAGGCTTGTCCGTCTGGAAACCGACAATCTTCTCTTTCTCTTTATCTAAATAACCCGGACCATGGGAAGTGATCGTGGAAATGATCTTTGTGTCCATATCCAGCACTCCGCCGGCTTCTCTCTCCTGTCTGGAAAGTTCTAATACCTGATCCCAGAGATCGGTGGTATCCTGTGTTGGTCCCTCTAAGAAGGAATCATCCCCATCATATGGATGATAATTCTTCTGAATAAAATCTCTTACATTTACTTCTGTTTCCCAGGCTCCGCCCTGGAAGCTTCTCCATTCTGTCTGCATTTTTCTCTCCTTCTGCCACCGTGTGGCCTTGCATGGTTCATCACACTTTTTTATGATGCTCATTCTGATTTTTGATCGATGCATGGTTAGTTTTTTCTAACCATAGTTAGGCTATCCTAACTTTCATCTTTTGTCAAGAGTCACGTGCGCTTTTTCCGGTAAGTATTCGAAAAAATACAATGAGTGGTTCCTTTCTCATGCTGATGGGATTTTTTGGAAAATTTACCCTAAAAATAAAAAGAACCGCACGTCTGGACTCTTCGCCCAGACGGTCGGCATTCTTTTGTTATACTTCACGTGGTAAACCCCACTATTTCCGTCAGTCATATAACAATTGCATTGTACTATGAGTGGCAAATATTTTCAATAGGTAATTTTTCACAAACAATCCACATATGCCAGCAATTCCTCCGGTCTGCACTTTAGCACCCGTGATAGCTTCAGCAATGTCATTCCCTGTGGCAAGTAATACATAAAAATTCTTGTTTTGTTTCCCATGTTTATGTTATAATATTCCAAAGCATATTTTACAAAATCTTTATGGCGTTATGCCATCTATATTCTGGAAACGTCAGATTATCCCCAATGATCTGCGTTGTTCGTTCGTATCTATGCTTTTAATTACCCATTAACGAATTTAAAAGCAGGAGACGAAAGAAATCAGATATAGAATATATTTATTCTCCTGCCAAGACAGTATTATTTAAGAGCTGTCTCACCAATCAGGAGGAAGCCTATGGCAAAACACAAACGAAACCATAACAAAGTATCCAGAAACTCAGCAGTCAATATGCCAGCTACAAACAGAAACTACAAAGACACTATTTTTCGCATGTTGTTTTCTGACCGGAAAAATCTGCTCTCTCTTTACAATGCCGTCAATCAGAGAAAATACCTGCACCAAATTTTATCGAGTTTTACAATGGTTCGACGGCAATTGCTGACTGTACAGAGTTTCGACTTTCCTCGGCATTTGAACATTTGTCAGGTGAACCAAAACTTGAATTGATTGTCACGGTTTTAAACGTCAATGAGAGGCACAATGCAGAGTTAATGCAGCATTGCAATACATTAAATGAATATGCACAATATGTTGCCAGAGTGCGGCACTATGCAGCGGATATGTCTTTAGATCAGGCCGTGGAACGTGCCGTAGACGAGTGTGTCAGGGAAGGGATTTTAGCCGAATTTCTTACCCGCAACCGAAATGAGGTCATCAGTATGAGTATCTTTGAGTATGATAAAGAATTGGAAGAGAAGAAATTACGGAAAGCAGAATATGAAGCTGGACGGGAAGCTGGTTTCTCTGAGGGTGAAAAACATGGACGTGAGACTGGTTTCTCCGAGGGCGAAAAGTATGGTATAGAACTAAATTCTATTGAAACTGCCAGGCGCATGCTTCAATTACAGGAGTTCTCACTTGAAAAAATTGCTGCTATTTCCGGGCTGTCTTTAGATGAGATAAAAAAATTACAAACAAACGAAGCGAGGTCTGATTCATGAAAATTGCATTAGTTTCCGATACACACGGTGTATGCCGTAAAGAATTATTTGACCATATCAAAAATTGTGATTATCTCATTCACACCGGAGATTTTGACAATGAACGTACCTATAACAGATTCTTAAACTGCGGCATTCCGATGTATGCAGTCCGTGGGAACTGTGACCACGGAGAGTGGGCGTCCTACCTGCATGAGTTTGTCTCCGTGCCGATTAATGGAAAATTATTTTATCTTGTCCATAACAAAGCTGACCTGCCTTTTGATCTCACGGATGCGGATTTTATAATTTTCGGACATACCCATGTATTCACGCACTACGACCGCTACGGAAAAGTTTTTATCAATCCGGGCAGCGCCGGGGCTGACCGCGGAGATGGAAAAGGCATTGCAATTTTAGAATTGACGGATAATGGATATGACGTGGAACGGATTTTGCTATAAAATTTCTTGCTTCATTTCCTACCCTTGTGTTACAATAATCTAAAGCATATTTTACAAATTTCATGACATTTTTGTCATCTATATTCTAACGGCGACAGATTAGCCCCAAATAATCTGTATGCTTCATTCGTATCTATGCTTTTTGTTACCCATTTAACAATTGAAAAGCAGGAGACGAAGGAACTTAGGAAAATATATGATTACATTCTCCTGCAATCACGAACAGTTTTATAAATAAGCTGTCCTACAATTTCAGGAGGAAACGATTTATGGCAAAATGCAAAAGAAACCGTAACAAGACAAAAAGAAATTTTACAGTCAAAACACCGACGGCAAACCGGAATTATAAAGACACCGTTTTTCGGATGTTGTTTTCTGACCGGAAGAACCTGCTGTCCCTCTATAATGCAGTAAACCAGAGCGATTATAATAATCCAGATGATCTGGAAATCGTCACATTAGAGAATGCTATTTATATGGGGATGAAAAATGATCTGGCATTTATTATGGATACTAATTTGTATCTGTATGAGCATCAGTCAACCTACAATCCAAATATGCCTCTTCGTGATCTGTTTTATATTTGCAGTGAATATCAGAAACTCGTGGATAAGAAATCTCTTTATTCTTCGACTCTGCAAAAAATTCCTGCACCAAATTTTATTGAGTTTTACAATGGATCGACGGCAGCTCCCGACTGCACAGAACTTCGGCTTTCCTCGGCATTTGAACATTTGTCAGGTGAACCAAAGCTTGAATTAATTGTCACGGTTTTAAATGTCAATGTGGGACACAATGCAGAGTTAATGCAGCATTGCAATACATTAAATGAATATGCACAATATGTTGCCAGAGTGCGGCACTATGCAGCGGATATGTCTTTAGATCAGGCCGTGGAACGTGCCGTAGACGAGTGTGTCAGGGAAGGGATTTTAGCCGAATTTCTTACCCGCAACCGAAATGAGGTCATCAGTATGAGTATCTTTGAGTATGATAAAGAATTGGAAGAGAAGAAATTACGGAAAGCAGAATATGAAGCTGGACGGGAAGCTGGTTTCTCTGAGGGTGAAAAACATGGACGTGAGACTGGTTTCTCCGAGGGCGAAAAGTATGGTATAGAACTAAATTCTATTGAAACTGCCAGGCGCATGCTTCAATTACAGGAGTTCTCACTTGAAAAAATTGCTGCTATTTCCGGGCTGTCTTTAGATGAGATAAAAAAATTACAAACAAACGAAGCGAGGTCTGATTCATGAAAATTGCATTAGTTTCCGATACACACGGTGTATGCCGTAAAGAATTATTTGACCATATCAAAAATTGTGATTATCTCATTCACACCGGAGATTTTGACAATGAACGTACCTATAACAGATTCTTAAACTGCGGCATTCCGATGTATGCAGTCCGTGGGAACTGTGACCACGGAGAGTGGGCGTCCTACCTGCATGAGTTTGTCTCCGTGCCGATTAATGGAAAATTATTTTATCTTGTCCATAACAAAGCTGACCTGCCTTTTGATCTCACGGATGCGGATTTTATAATTTTCGGACATACCCATGTATTCACGCACTACGACCGCTACGGAAAAGTTTTTATCAATCCGGGCAGCGCCGGGGCTGACCGCGGAGATGGAAAAGGCATTGCAATTTTAGAATTGACGGATAATGGATATGACGTGGAACGGATTTTGCTATAAAATTTCTTGCTTCATTTCCTACCCTTGTGTTACAATAATCTAAAGCATATTTTACAAATTTCATGACATTTTTGTCATCTATATTCTAACGGCGACAGATTAGCCCCAAATAATCTGTATGCTTCATTCGTATCTATGCTTTTTGTTACCCATTTAACAATTGAAAAGCAGGAGACGAAGGAACTTAGGAAAATATATGATTACATTCTCCTGCAATCACGAACAGTTTTATAAATAAGCTGTCCTACAATTTCAGGAGGAAACGATTTATGGCAAAATGCAAAAGAAACCGTAACAAGGACAAAAGAGACTTCACAATTAAAACACTGACAGCAAACCGAAACTACAAGGACACCGTTTTTCGGATGTTATTTTCTGACCGTAAGAATCTGCTCTCACTTTACAATGCGGTAAACCAGAGAGATTACAAAAACCCTGAGGATCTGGAGATCGTGACACTCGAAAATGCTATTTATATGGGAATGAAAAACGATCTGGCATTCATTATAGATACCAATTTATACCTATATGAACATCAATCAACCTACAACCCAAATATGCCGCTTCGGGATTTGTTTTATATTTGCAGTGAATATCAGAAACTTGTGGATAAGAAATCACTATTCTCATCCACCTTGCAGAAAATTCCTGCCCCAAATTTTATTGAGTTTTATAATGGTTCAACAGTAATTGCTGACTGTACAGATCTTCGACTTTCCTCGGCATTTGAACATCTGACAGGAGAAGCAAAACTTGAATTAATTGTTACAGTTTTAAATGTCAATGAAGGACACAATGCAGAGCTAATGCAACATTGCAGTACATTAAACGAATATGCACAGTATGTTGCCAGAGTGCGTCACTACGCAACAGACATGCCCTTGAACCAAGCTGTGGAGCGTGCTGTAGACGAGTGTATCCAGAAAGGGATTCTGACGGAATTTCTTACCCGGAATCGAAATGAGGTCATCAGTATGAGTATTTTTGAATATGATAAAGAATTGGAAGAAAAGAAGTTACGGAAAGCAGAATATGAATACGGATTCTCTGAAGGTAAGAAAACTGGATTTCAGAATGCTGCAATGGAAACTGCCAAACGCATGCTGAAATCCAACAAACTTTCTTTGGAAGATATTGCTGATTTTTCCGGTTTATCCATAGACGAAATTAAACAACTGCAAAACACGAAATCATGAAATAATTATCATTTTTCATACAGAATCACAGCTGAGATCACTACTGGAATGAACGATATTTATCAATTTTGCAAGTTCTTCAAATACTTTATCTGCATATAACTCCTTGATCTCATGGCGGCTCATCCGGGTGACCTCTGCATTGTATTCATAGTCATACGCATTCTCTCCCACAAGAATACAGAAAAATACTTTTCCCTGCATGCTGTCTGCATTATTCGGGTCGACATTTCCGGTCGTACCTGTGATTCCGACCGCAATCTCTGTATGAAGGTTTTTCTGAGCAGTTTCAGCCATCGACCTCGCACATTGCTTAGAATAAACACCATGCTCTTTTATAATTTTTTCGTCAACGCCACATAAGATTTTCGTTTTGTTCAGATAAGTGACATAACCTCCCGGAAAAACTGCCGATGCCCCTTCTGTATCCGTGATCATGGATGCGATCAGCCCGGAAGTGCAGCTCTCCATCGTGGAAATCGTGGTATTTGTGTCGATAAGTTTTCTTACGATTTTATCTTTTTCCTGCTGGTTCATTTTGTTCCTTTCCCCTTGAATTTCACTATAAGATGTCTAAATACCATGGTAAAAACGCTGAATTCACAATCACAAGTATACTATTTTGTTACATTATCTCTGCAACATTCATTTATCGTATTTTTCTATCAGACACACATGCTCTTTACTCTTTTTATCATAATTAATTGCCACAAGTAATATATCACCTGTATATTCTAATATAGAAGACGGATATTTTTTGTTCCGGATCTGCTCCAATGCCGTCTCTGTATTCTGATTCCATTTCAATTCTACAACCAAAGCTGGATAATCCTTTTTATATTCACTTTTCGGAATAAATACAAAATCAGCAAATCCACGTCCTGTCGGCAATTCTCGGACTGGTTTAAAATAATACTTCATAGCGCTCAGATAACCAATTGCCAGAACACTGCTCAATGAATTTTCGTCATGATATTGGATGACAGAAACATATTCACTATGAATTTTCTCAATCTGTCTGGCAACGGCATCTCCATCCTTATCCAAAGTCGCCTCCAACAAATTTTCCGATTCCTGCCAAAACAAAAGCATTTCATTCCAATGTCTGCTGGTAACCGCCATAGTCAGTTCCTGCCGTATCTCCTCATTTGGAACAAACGCCGCTCTCTTTTTCTGATCATATCCAAGATAACCCAAATGGATCATATAAGTAAGCACATCGTCTTTACTTTGGATATTCACAATATCATTTTTAAACGTTGCTGTGTTGACATTCACTATTCCACCGGAAAGCATCTCGATCACAGCCGTTTTCAAGCCATCATAATCCATATTGATCAATGGCACAATTGCTTCATAAGAAGCTGTTTCTGACCAGTAGCTCTTAAACTCACCATTTAACATTACACTTACAACAGCTCTCGGATTATAAACCTCATAATCTTTCAACAGATACCCATCGTACCATCTCTTAACCTTATCAAAATCCTGATGGTATGTTGCCGCTAAGCTCCGTACCTCATCCTCGGTAAACCCAATAAACTGCGCCAGACTGCCTGGACTTAACATTGTAAATTCGTCAAAATTATTTAATGCTGACTGCGTTTTTTCTTTTTTTATCGGAAGTATTCCTGTCAGATAAGCCAACTGAATATATTTTGTCGGTTCTGTTCCTTTAAATAATCCTCTTAAAAACCCGATATATTCTTTCTGAATGAGTTCGTTCGTTGCCTCATCCCTGATCAATACATCCCACTCGTCAATGATGATTACAAATCGCTTGCCTGTAGCCGTATTAATCTGCGATAATGCTTCCGGCAACGATTTTGTTTCTTTCATTGGAACATCCGGATAATATTCCCTCAATTCTGCTATCGTTTTTTCTGAAATATAGGAAACCACATGTTCCGGTCCACCAGCAGGTTCTATGCACCACTGAATGTCAAGATGAATGACATCATACTGATTCAGATGTCTTTTAAAATCTTCTGCTTTACTGATTTCTAATCCAGAAAACATTTCTTCTGAATTGCAGCCCCTGCTATAGTATGCTGTCAGCATATTTGCGGTAATCGATTTTCCAAACCGACGCGGACGACTGTTGCATATAAAAGCATCTGTAGATGCCAGTACACTGTTCGTATACCGGATCAGACCACTTTTATCAACATAAATTCTGGCATTGAGCGTTGCCTGAAACGCAGAATTATCAGGATTTACAAACATTCCCATGCACACTCTCTCCTTCTGGATCACCCTTAAATTGTTATACATCTATCGTAACATTGTGACATCAAAATAACAAGAAAAACAATATTATCTCAGCAGCCGCGCGATTTCCTCCTTATAAGGCGGAATTGTCTTTTTCGTTTCACCTTCTGCGCAAAGCCACGGTGTCTCTAAGATTTTTGGCACAGCAAGGAACCGCTCGTCATGCACCACCTTATATAAAGGATCAAACCCAATCGTTCCTGCTCCAATATTTGCGTGACGGTCTTTGTGCGCACCGAGAAGATTCAGGCTGTCATTGATATGAAACACTGCTATCTGGTCAAGACCAATCACCCTGTCAAATTCTGCAAATACTTCATCATAATGATTAACTAAATCATAACCA
>ENA-OPDC01000787-OPDC01000787.1-human-gut-metagenome-genome-assembly--contig:-NODE-787-length-11288-cov-2.395353_pt1 | contig 11288 bp, 2 predicted proteins | sample MGYA00241620_ERZ501503 | MGnify/ENA primary metagenome ERZ501503 (study PRJEB25962, sample SAMEA2042659) | human gut metagenome | biome: human gut; feature: human-associated habitat; material: faeces...
TTCCAGTTTCACTTTCCCGCTGACTCTTTTCTTTATAAATCTGCAGTTTCTCATGGATAGAACCTCGTGCCGGTCTTTCTTCTTTCTCTTTTGATTCCGATTGCTCTGTTTCTGTATCTTCCCGTTCATCCATATTGAGAAGTGCATTTAATTCTGACAGCCGCTCCAGTTTTTGGCTCAGTTCCTCTTCTTTTGGAAATGGCTTCCCGACTTCCTCTTTGGCATTTGCCATCTGCTCCTGTACCGTTTCCAGCCGTTGTTCTGCTTCTGCCAATTTCTCCGGATAACTTTCTAAAAGATTATTGATACGAGTGATATTTCCTAGAGCATCGGCTCCCAACCGAACTTTAGCTACCGATTCATGCTTTACAGACAGGATAAACTCTTTGCTCCAGCTGTCGAATTGGATTCTCATGTTGAATCCCTGATAGCTTCCAATATCCATAGCTGCATCTACAGACTTAATGTCTTTGCAGACCGCCAGAAGTGCCGCACCTGCCTCTTTCTTTTCTGTGAACACTTTGCCACTGATTTCCATAGAAAACTGCTCTGGATCTGTGATTTTATGCTCAGAAAAATGAGCGATGTCTGCCTTGTAGCTGTCAATGATCTCTGTCAGTTTTGCAATCTGTTGCGGAAAATTCCTTACAATATCATCTTCCAAACGATACTGGTTATTCATGTGATTGGCTTTTAAAAGTTTCAGCTTTGCCACATCCACGTCCAGTGCCATCTTCTCCTTTACTGCCGGATTTCCAGTTGCCAGTGCTTTAACCTCTGCATAGGAAAGTGCCGCTTCGTCCACATCTTCGCAGCTTCTGACCGGTGCTTTGCTGGTCATGATCTGGGAAATGAATTTCTGCTTGTTCTCGATCAGCTGCCACATATAACTGTCGAATGTGGATTCTGTTACATACCGGAAGATATGAACCTTTTTGTTATGGTTCCCCTGACGGATAATACGTCCTTCCCTCTGTTCCAAGTCAGACGGTTTCCAGCCAATATCCAAATGATGCAGGGCAATCAGACGGTCCTGCACATTGGTTCCAGCACCCATTTTTGCTGTCGAACCAATCAAAAAACGAACCTGTCCGGATTTTACTTTTCCAAACAACTCCGTCTTTTTTGCTTCTGTATTTGCATCATGAATAAACGCAATCTCTTTTTCCGGTACACCTTTCTCTATCAGTTTCTGCTTCAAGTCATCATAAACATTAAAACTGCCATCGCCTTTCGGTGTGCTCAAATCACAGAAAATCAACTGTGCTGATTTCTGTGCTGCAGTATCTTTCCAGATTTCATAACTTTTCTCTGCACAAACTGCTATTTTGCTTTCCGGATTATCTGGCAATAGTTCGTTCACCAAACGCTGATCCAGTGCTAACTTCCTTCCGTCATTAGTGATTTTCAGCATATTATCGACCGAGGCATCTACCCCGCCGTTTCTGACAACTTCTGCACGTTCTCCCAGACTTTCTACGATTTCTTTCTGTTGTTCCGTTGGTTTCAGCACCACTGTTTCATATTCCGCTTCCGGCACAGGAAGCTTTAACTGATCGGAAGTCTTGATATCTGCAATCTCCTTGAACATATTCATCAGTTCCGGAATATTATAAAACCGTGCGAATCTGGACTTTGCACGATAACCTGTTCCTTCCGGTGCAAGTTCGATACTCGTAACAACTTCTCCAAAAGTGGAAGCCCAGGAATCAAACAATCCAAGTCCCATATTTTGTAATTTGCTGTTCTGCAGATACCGCTGCATAACATATAATTCCGTCATGCTGTTGCTGATTGGTGTGCCTGTAGCAAAGGTAATGCCTTTCCCTCCGGTAATCTCATCCAGATACTGACATTTATTGAACATATCTGCCGACTTCTGTGCTTCGTTCTGTGCAATCCCGGCTACATTTCTCATTTTTGTATAGAGAAACGCATTTTTATAGCTGTGTGCTTCATCTACATACAAATGATCCACGCCCAGTTCTTCAAACGTAACTACCTGATCTTTTTTCTCCTTCTGATTCAGTTTTTCCAATCTTGTCTGCAATGTTTTTCTGGTCTTTTCAATCTGTTTGACGGTATAACGCCCGCCGTCCTGTTCATACCTTGCACTCTGGATTGCCATTTCCAGATCATCAATCTGTTTCCGCAGCATAGCTTCCTGCCGCTCATCAGAGATTGGAATACGCTCAAACTGAGAATGACCGATAATAATAGCATCGTAATTTCCCATAGCGATTCTGGCACAGAACTTTTTCCGGTTTGCCGGTTCAAAATCTTTCTTCGTTGCTACCAGGATATTGGCTCCCGGATATAACTGTAGGAATTCTGCACCCCACTGCTCCGTCAAATGGTTCGGCACGACAAAGAGATTCTTCTGTGATAATCCCAGTCTTTTACTTTCCATTGCCGCCGCTACCATTTCGTAGGTCTTCCCAGCTCCTACTACATGTGCCAGAAGTACATTGTCTCCGTAAAGCTGGTGTGCAACAGCATTTTTCTGATGCGGACGAAGTTCTATTTCTGGGTTCATTCCTGGGAAAGTCAAATGACTGCCATCATATTCACGGGGACGGATGCTATTAAATCGTTCATTGTACACCTTTACCAGTCGTTCACGTCTCTGCTGGTCTTTAAAAATCCAGTCCTTAAATGCTGCTTTCATGGCATCCTGCTTCTGTGATGCCAGCATGGTTTCTTTCTTATTAAGGACACGGATCTCATCACCATTTTCATTGACACTCTTATCATAGATGCGTACATCTTTCAGGTTCAGGGTATCTTCCAGAATCTTATAGGCATTTGCTCTCTCAGTTCCATACGTTGCATAGGCAAACGCATTTTTGGGACTGTCGGCATTCTTTCCTGTAATCCTCCACTCACCATTTACCTCAGAGAATTTCACCTGTATTTCTTTCTGAAGCAGATACCATGGTGTATGCAATGTTTCTTGCATAAAATCCTGATAATCCGAAGGTTCAATCCAGGTAGCTCCAATACGCACTTCAATCTCCGATGCTTCCAGATCTCTCGGCTGAACTGCCTCTAGTGCACGCACATTCGATGTGAATTCCGGATGATTCTCTGCAAAAGTTCTCGCAGTATTTAATTTATCCCTAACATTTCCGGAGAGATATTCATCTCCGCTTTCCCACTGGTCTGTCAGTGGATTTTTGAAGATAACTCCAACCAGCTCTTCTGTAATTTTCTCTTCGGTCTTTCCAGTCAGCTGTGCCATATATGGGAGATCTACTTTAGCCCTTTCATTTAAAGACAGAGCAAGTGCTTCTGTGGCTGTCTCCACACTTGTCACAGCAACCGCCTTTTTGATGGTTCGTTTGGTGAACATGTCCGCTTTTCGCTTCAATGTTCCATCTTCATTCAAGTCTTCCAGTGAACACAGCAGACAATAAGAAGAGTCATCAGAAAATGCACGTTTGTTAGCATTACTTCCAATGACTCCATACTTTGCTGTGTAAGTATCATATACTTGATTCAGTTTCTCCTGCTGTTTCCGGATTTCTTCGTCTGTGACGGATTCCTCCATCTGCATGGTGATCAACTCACGAACAGTATCACGGATTGCAACCATACCTTTCACACGTTCTGCAGTAGCGGCAGGCATTTTCACCTGATTCATCAAAGAATTGACACGGTAATACACCTGATCATCTACCACCGCATAACTGTAATTTCTAACATTGGGATCAGCCGGAATACTCTCTGGCATCTCATCCAGTTCCGCCTCTACATCTACTGCCGGTGCCATGCTTCCCTTGATGTGTTTCACAGCTTCTTGTAACAATAATTCCAGATCTGCTCCTTCCATTGGAGCACAGGTTGTTTCCATACCATACGGACCGGACACTTCTTTCATCTCACCCAGAATCATTTCCGGATTCTGAACAAAATACTGATTGACTGTAATACCATTGACATCACTATCCAGATTTATCCATTCCGGCATTTCTTTCGTAAGGCTTTCCCTCTTCTGAAAAAACAGGATATCCGCACTGACTTCTGTTCCTGCATTTGCCTTAAAAGCTGTGTTCGGCAGTCGAATTGCTCCCAGCAGGTCTGCCCGCTCCGCCAGATATCTCCGAACTTCCGGTGAAGCTTTATCCATGGTTCCCTTTGTTGTGATCAGCGCAGCCACGCCGCCTGGACGTAACTGATCTATAGTCTTGGCAAGAAAGTAATCATGAATCATGAAATTGTAGCGATCATACTGACGGTCATTGACCTTATATGCACCGAATGGCACATTTCCAATCGCCACATCAAAGAAATCATTGGGATAATCTGTCTTCTCAAAACCTTTAATCTGAATATTGGCATCTGGATAAAGCAACTTTGCAATTCTACCACTGATACTATCCAGTTCCACACCATAGAGTTTGGACTGGTTTAGATTCTCCGGAAGCATTCCAAAGAAGTTACCAACTCCCATAGACGGCTCCAGAATATTTCCTTTTGTAAATCCCAGATTCTCCAACACCTGATACATACTTTCAATCACAATCGGCTGTGTATAATGAGCATTTAAGGTGGAAGCTCTGGCTGCAGCATATTCCTCTGGTGTAAGAACCGTCTTTAATTCCAGATATTCTGTCTCCCATGCTGCTTTTGTCTCATCAAATGCATCTGCAAGACCTCCCCAGCCAACGTACCTGGATAAGATTTCCTGTTCTTCCGGTGTTGCATTGCGATTCTCATCCTCACATTTCTTTAACAACTGGATTGCCATGATATTGGCACGGAACTTTTCTTTTGCTGTACCCTGTCCAAGCTCATCATCTGTGATGCGGAAGTTCGTCGCTGGAATCTGTTCTGCTGTCACGTTAGTCTCTTCCAAAGATTCTTTTTCTTCCGATACCTCAGCTTCTCCCGATAATTCTTTTTCTTTTTTATCATAATCTGTCCACACACGTTGAGAAATAGCAGTAAAATACGAGGACTCTTCCTCCATAATTTCTTCCCTGATTTCCCGTAATTCATCTAAAGTATCCGCATTTACAGTTTTGTTGTGATAATGATAATAAAGTACTTCTTGTCCGAGTTTTACATCCAGACGTTCCAATTCTTGTGTTGACATTCGATTCCAAATATCATCTTTTTCCGTATGAATCGTGAAACCTTCTCCATCATCATGATATTCTAATGTGTATTGAAGTCGATTCGCTTCTCCCTTAACTTTGCAATCAAAATCGTGGATTTTTGTTCTGGTACCAGACATATATTCTGAATCAACTAATCGCAAATCAGTTATATCTTCCGCTGTCAAAGTATCCTGCTCCAGCTGTTCTCCTAACATCTGCTGTGCTTCTTCCAAATCTGCCAGTCTTTGTGCTTCCTGTCGTTCTTCGTACTTTTCCATTTCTTCCGGTGACAAATAATCATCTGTGCGGATTAACTGGCGAACACGTTCTGCAACCTTGTTCCACTTTAATAAAACTTCTACCTCTGGACTGCCAATTTTCCCTTTTGCAAGTTTTAATCCTTTTGCATCATGGGATGCGTCGGAAGCATCTGCTCCTGGTATTCCGGGTGAGGAACCACCTGTTCCATACTCATTTTTCAGGAACTCAGCTGCATCTTTCATATCATGATGTTCCATGAAATACTCATAGATTCGGTTACGTCCTCCTGCAGTAATGCCGCCTCTTCTTAACACTGCGTCAATTTCATCCTGTGTGATAAAGGATAGTGCCGGACGTTCGACCGTAAATTTCTGGTCTACCCAGGAACGCTCCCTCTGAAGATCCTGAAAGCGTTGGAAATATTCCGGATTATGCTGAATCTCCCAGCGGTGATAATCTCCCGGATTCTCATCCATATATTTCTGCAGCCATTCAAAACGATAGACAATCGCATCTGCTTCCTCTTGATCTGTCCATGCTCCACTCACTACATCCTGCCAGTCTGAATATGATTGTTTCTTTTCCCAGTTTCTGCAAGTATCCCGAAAATGAAGTGCAAGAAGATTGGTCATTTCTTCCTGCTCCTGTTCAATGGCATTATTGGAAATCAAATTATCCACGTAATTTCCATCCTCATACATATCCCGAATTCTGTTCGCTGCTTCTTCCCACGTAACCATGCGGTCAAAGTTTCTTCTGGCAGAGTCCCCTCGCCGGATACGGATACCATCATTGTCATACCAGATACTGATTTTCTGACCATCTATGGTAAATCCTTTGCCACCAGTTCCATATTCATCTTTCAGAAAACTCCGCATTTCTTCATTATCCAGACCTTCAATCAGTCTTGCTGTAATATGAAACAGTGTATTTTTCTGTCCGCTTCCCGTACGGAGAATATCATTTACCACTTCATCGGAAATAAGAAAAGCGGCTGGCTGTTCCAATGCAGCTGCCGCTTTCCTTATTTCTCCTAACTGTTCCTCTTCTGTTGGGAACAGACTTAACTGTAAATAATCTCCTGAATCACCAGCTCCTCTGCCTGTGCCTTGATCTGGTTCATGTGTCTGGTCCATGCCATCCCGTCTGCCATTTTGTCCGGTGCCGGATCTTTCTCCAGAAGTTCGTTCATCAGGTCGTCTACTCTCTGTCTTGCCTGGCTGTCGATCTCCATCAGATGACTGTCCAGACGGTTCTGCAGTGTCAGAATGTTGAACCTGGCTACCTTGTGATTTCTCAGATACTCTTTCCGCATCATTCCGTACTTGCCGATGGTTCCTCTCGTCTCTTCCAGGCTGATATCTGGAATCTGATACTCTCCGTTCTGGCTGTAACTGATCTCTCTCATAGTCTGTTTCCTCCTTTTTTTCTTCTCTATCTTCTGTGTTATCTGTGTTACTTTCACGAATTAACGTGTTAAATTCATTATAAGCTACTTCTTTTTCTTTTGCAACCGTTTTCAGGTCATTTTCCAGATCATTCAGAACATATCGTCCAATCTGCATCAGAACTGGTCTGCTGATCTCGTTGACTGCACTTCCCAGATGTCCTAATACTTTCAGCTGATTGAAGTCCGTAATATGCCGAAAATCCTCTGCATCCAGATATTCCTGTACATCCAGTCCACACCTGTTTAGTAATACATACCAGACACTATTGGTCATCAGTTCCCGGAATTCTACTTCCTGATTCTGTTCGTCCAGTTCTTCCAAAAATGTCCCTGTCACATCCAGTCTCAGTTCTTCCAATGCATCTGGAAGCCATTCCTGCATACTCTCCTTCGCTGCCTGATGCAGACTTTCAGCAAGTCCTCCTTCTGTATCTTCCAGTGATAACTGCTCCTGCAGATAATCTGCAACCAGTTGTTCACCTTCCACCGGAAGATTCCATAACTGTGGATCTTTTCCCAGATTCCGCACTTTATAAGTGTCCTGCACATCAAATACATACCGAAGTTTTGTTTTTGGTCCGGAAGTATTGTCAATCAAGGCAATCCCCTTGGATCCCTTTTTGATCCAGCGGTACATCTTCTGATTCCAGATTTCCATGGATGCTACGGCAGTTGCTTCCGGTCGCTGTGCATAAATTAAAAGCTGTTCTGGAAAAGTGTATTTGTACAGTCTGGATGAAGTGTTTAGGAACCGCATCCATTCCTGCGGACTGGTAGCTACATCTTTTGCCACCTCTTCCGTCAGCTGTTCCATTGCATATAATTTATTTGCCATGTGCTACTCCTTTTCATAAAATCAGGGACTGCTTAGTACAGTCCCCTTAAAATCATCGTTGTTTCTCTTTATAATGCTGCGGCAAGATCTTTTGACTTATTCTTTGGCACTTTGTCTGCCTCTTTTGCCTTGATCTCTGCCTTGGCTTTTTCCAGTCTTCCATGGATTCCACCTTTTACTTCCACTTTTTCGGCTGCTTTTTCTTTCTCCAAACGAGCTTCCCTACGCTCAGCATTTTCCATTACTGCGGTCTTTTTATCACAGAACTGAACCTTATCCGAAAGCTGTTCCTGTCTTTCCACCTGTGTCTCATTGACTTCCTGTACCATCGCATTTAATTCCGGAACCTGAAAAATGCCGTTATCAGGAAGAATCAGCACTTCATGAATGGAAGATGGGATGACAAAGTAATCACTTCCCAGGCATTCCCCAATCTGTTTACGAATATCTTCCTGCAGTAACAGGGAAGCTCCATTCATCTTAGCTTTGTTTGTCAGACAGAACATTGGGTTTTCCATGGCTTCCATATCCATTTTTTCATTCAGCAGGTTTTCTGGTTCTTCACCAAAAATCATAGATTTGATAATCTCATTCATATCCATAAGTGTGACACCACGTTTTCGGTCTGCCACCATCGCATTCGCTTGAATCTGTTCGGCAGATACTCCCCACTCGTTCATCAGAGAAACAGTTACCGGAATACTGCTGATCCCTTCTCCATTTTCCTCCAGATTTACTGCATAATAAGCTGCAAAATCTCCGTGTTCTGTGACTACTTTATCTGCAAGAAGATCGGTATTCCATTCCTTATCACAAATTCTCATCTGTAATTTGTCCTTCATCTTTTCATAATCCAGAATATCTGGAACTCCCATATCAAAAAATTCTGCTTTTCCCTGTGCCTCAATACGAATATCAGCCACATCGCCAACACAAGAGTCTACATCTTTTCCATGGATATATTCCTGGTAGAGGGAATCCAGATAGACTGTCGGTACGATTCTCTGATCTCCGTTTGGAATCGTAATACCTGTCAACTTCAAACCGTTGTTTTTTTCTACTTCCTGAAGTTTAATTTCTGCGTCCTTGTAAGACTCTGGCAGATACTCCTTTACATTGTCTTTGACATATTCATAAAATTCTTTTCTGTTCATCATACGCTTTTACCCCTTTCTGATCATGTGATGGTTCATTCTTTTTCTGCTGACCATCTGCTCAGCTTTCTTCTGATAAGCCATCATTCTCTTTAAAGTTTTCTCCTGGTTTTTTCGTGCTTCCTGTCTTTTTTCCATTGCTTTCATCATAGTTTTCTGTTCCTTTCTGTGATTTTTTTGTATGAAAAAGGGAGCCTCACATAGAAGCTCCCAATCATAACCATTGGTTTTAGTTTCCTTATTTGCTTTTCCTTTTCCTGCTGAAATAAAGTCCTGCCATACCTCCTGTGGAGATTACCAGAAGCAGAATCGGCAGCCAAATATTCGTGCTGTCACCTGTTTTCGGTGCGTTTGATACCTTTGTCTCTTCATGGGACTGTGGTGTATCCGGTGTGTTCGGTGTTTCTGGAACTTCCGGTTTCTCATTTGTCAGATTAAAGGTAACTTCTACAACCGGTGTACTGTCATCTGCATAAGCAAATGTCACTTCATGCTGGGTCTGATCCAGTGTGTATCCGTCCAGTGTCTTTGTTTCCACCAGATAATACTTGATAGCGGTATCATATTTGCCGTTCTTAAATGTGGCAATCTCATACAGCTTACTCTCTGCATGACCGGCAGCATCTGTCTTTAAGGTTTCCAGAACCTTTCCTTTGCTGTCACGAAGTTCAAATTCTACCCCTTTTAGCGGTTCTCCTGATGATTTATCTGTCTTATTGAGAATCACTTTTCCCTTGGCAGTATCATCTTTCATAGCCACTTTCTGGATTTCTCCGGTATCTTTCACCTCAAATGTCACATCGGCTGTCAGGAGATATCCTTTCGGTGCTTGCTCTTCACGTAAGGTATATTTACCGATTGGCAGTTTTTCGATATAGTGTGCTTCCTCTGTGGAAGTCCAGCTCTCTACTACCTGATCATCCTTATCGAGAATCGTCAGTTTCGCACCCGGAATCTCAGTTTCTCCTGTGATATCCGTCTTACTGATCTGCACTTTTGTCACATCATCTTTCATTTCATGCTTCTGAATTTCTGCTGTATTTTCTACTGTAAAGGTAATACTTTCTGCAGTGACATATCCATCTGCCGGTTTTGTCTCTGTCATGGTGTATTCCTTACCAACAACCAGTTCTTTAATCACATGGGATTCTTCCGTAGAAGTCCATTCATCTACTGTATTGCCATCTGAATCCATCACTTTCAGGTGTGCACCTGGAAGTTCTTTGCCTGTTGTCAGGTCTGTTTTGGTCAGCTCCACTGTGGTTGGCTGATTTTCAAAAGTAAAGTCGTAGCTTACTTCTGCCTGGTCTTCTCCGGCATATTCAAAGGTAAATTCCTGTACTTCTTCTGTTGTAACAAATCCGTCCGGCGCAAAGATCTCTTTCACATAGTATTTTCCGTCTACCGGAAGATCTGCCGTAAAAGTAATCTGTCCTTTTTCATCCGTTACCCGCTGCTCGATCAGACTGTCTTTCTCAAGGAGTACCTCGCCCTTTGCATTTTTGATATCTTCACTGGTATAAAGACCGAAGACACCACCTGCAAGGACACGTTCTGTATCTTTTTCTTTCTTCAGAACCGTAACCTTTACTTTCTGACGGGCATTCTGCCATTTCTCATCATAAGTGATAACTGGTGTGTCCTGATCACGGTAGGAAAGATCAACATATCTCGGCTCTCCGTCCAGCACATAACCATGGGCAGTTTTTACTTCCTTCACATAGTACTTGCCAGCCGGTAGATCTCCCATCTGTGCAATACCATTGGAATCTGTGGTAATGGTTCCCACTTTTTCATCTGCTTTGAAATAATCTTCACTGACACCATCTGCCGCTTTGATATCTTCCGCAGCAAATACATCGAACGTCACATCTGAAAGGCTTCCGGTTACATATTCAAAGAGATGCTCCACAGTACCTTTTACCTGATCCAGAAGTGTTACCTTATCCAAAAACTCTCCATTTTTGTTGATGATTAGAAGTCCTGTTGGAACTTCATCTTTCATCTCTACTTTCTGAATCTCGGCAGTATCTTTCAGCGTGAACTTCACATCCGTTGCTTTCAGATATCCATAAGGTGCCATTTCCTCACGAAGAGTGTATTCCTCTCCAACTGTCAGTCGTTTGATCACATGTGGCTGATCTTTTACAGAAGTCCACTGATCCACAACATTTCCTTCTTTATCAAGAACGGTGAGTTTTGCCCCATCCAGTTCCACACCTGTTGTTACATCAGATTTTGTGATTTCAACTGTTGTTGGCTGGTTCTTTTTCACTGTTTTCAGTTTTACTGTCTTCACATCCTGTCCCTGGTAAGAAGCATCCAGATTCAGAACTTCATCAGAGGATACAAATCCCGCCGGTGCTTTTAACTCTTTCACATAATACTGTCCACGTGGCAGATCCAGCGTACATACTGCAAGACCATCATTATCAGAAGTCATTTTCTGTAAGAGTGTATCTGCTTTCACAATCACTTTTCCATCT
>ENA-OPDC01000791-OPDC01000791.1-human-gut-metagenome-genome-assembly--contig:-NODE-791-length-11252-cov-4.485219_pt1 | contig 11252 bp, 7 predicted proteins | sample MGYA00241620_ERZ501503 | MGnify/ENA primary metagenome ERZ501503 (study PRJEB25962, sample SAMEA2042659) | human gut metagenome | biome: human gut; feature: human-associated habitat; material: faeces...
CCCGCCATAGGCGAAAGCACCACCGGCGTTTCGACGTGCACCGGACCCAAATCAACGGGCTTTATAACGGGAGGAACCGACGGCCGTTCCGCGTCGGTACGCGGGTCGAGCACGTCGGATTCCTCGTAGGCATTCACAATGCTATCTGGCATAGGTCAGACTTGTTCCGTTCAATATGACCGATTCGTGGCGATCAGTACAGGCCACCGGCTTCGGCGATCTTGACGGACTCAGGCCAAGCCTCGCCACCCATTTCGACCGGCATCTGCGGCACGCTGACGCGCTTCTCGCCGATACGCTCGGCGATGTAGTCGGCCACCTTGTCGAGGCTGACGCGCTCCTGCTGCATGGTATCGCGTTCACGGATGGTGACGGCCTGGTCGTCGAGGGTGTCGAAGTCGACGGTGACGCACAGCGGAGTGCCGATCTCGTCTTCACGACGGTAACGACGGCCGATCGCGCCGGCCTCGTCGTAGTCGATCATCCACTCGTTGAAGCGCAGGTCGTCGGCCAGGTTCTGGGCCACGGTCTGCAGTTCAGGCTTCTTGCTCAGCGGCAGCACGGCGGCCTTGACCGGGGCCAGACGCGGGTCGAGACGCAGCACGGTGCGCTTGTCGACGCCGCCCTTGGTGTTCGGCGCCTCGTCGACGTCGTAGGCGTCAACGAGGAAGCACATGAGGGAACGGGTCAGGCCGGCGGCCGGCTCAATGACGTACGGCACGTACTTTTCGCCGGTGGCCTGGTTGAAGTAGCTCAGGTCCTCGCCGGAGTGCTCCGCGTGCGCGGACAGGTCGAAGTCGGTACGGTTGGCGATGCCTTCGAGCTCGCCCCAATCGGAGCCCTGAAAGCCGAACTTGTATTCGATGTCGACGGTGCGCTTCGAATAGTGGGCCAGCTTCTCCTTCGGATGCTCGTAGTGGCGCAGGTTCTCCGGCTTGACGCCGAGGTCGAGGTACCACTGGGTACGGGCGTCGATCCAGTACTGGTGCCAGGCTTCGTCCTCGCCGGGCTTGACGAAGAATTCCATTTCCATCTGCTCGAACTCACGGGTACGGAAGATGAAGTTGCCCGGGGTGATCTCGTTACGGAAGGACTTGCCCATGTTGGCGATGCCGAACGGCGGCTTCTTGCGGGAAGAGGTCATCACGTTCTTGAAGTCCACGAAGATGCCCTGCGCGGTTTCCGGACGCAGGTAGTGCAGGGAGTTCTCGTCCTCGACCGGGCCGAGGTGGGTGCGCAGCATCATGTTGAAGTCGCGCGGTTCGGTCCACTTGCCGCGGGTGCCGCAGTCGGGGCACACGATGTCGGCCATGCCGTTCTCCGGCAGCTTGTCTCCATGCTTCTCGGCGTAGGATTCCTCAAGCTTGTCGGAACGCTGGCGCTTATGGCAGTTGAGGCACTCGACCAGCGGATCGTTGAAGACGGCCACGTGGCCGGAAGCCACCCACACGGGGGTCGGCAGGATGATGGAGGTGTCCACGCCCACCACGTCGCCACGGGTGACGACCATGGAGCGCCACCATTCGCGCTTGATATTGTCCTTCAGCGCCACGCCGAGCGGACCGTAATCCCATGCGGAACGGGTTCCGCCGTAGATTTCACCGGCGGGAAAAACAAAGCCACGACGCTTGGCAAGGGATACGACTTCATCGAGTTTGGATACAGCCACAATGCACCTTCTGGATTGAATGGTTTGGGGTCTTTACAAGCGCAAAGCCTACCGTCACATGCTGACAGTTTTGCCTGACAGTTTCACGGCATGGCAAGTTACGTGATTTCCGATGGGGATGAACGGCAAATTGATGCAAGAACCGAATGAAAACACATAAGAATATGTGAAGATACATAAGGGGCTTCCCGCGAATGCGGAAGGCCCCATGTAATGGATAAGGAGAGAATCGTTCTTTATGTATTGTTTGTCACTGCTTGGTAACGTTCTCGTCTTCGACGGTGTCATTGTTAAGCAGCAGCGACCAGATTTTACAATTGATGGTCACGTTGTTCTTGGTGGCGTCGCCGCCCTTATCAAGGGTGTACGTCACATCTTCAGGAACGGCAATACGGTTGATGCCCTGCACGGCCTGAACGAAGCCACGCATTGCATCATAGCTGCCATTCGCAGTAATGCTCACCGGAACCTGCACAAGCCGGCCGGCTTTGATGGTTCCCTGCATTTCGGACGGCACTTCAGCGGTGGTGGCCTCATCGAAGGTCACAGACTGGATGGAGACGCCCGCACCATCAGCAGCGGCATTCAACGAATCGATGAATTCGTTTTGGTTATAGCCGTCAGGAATCTGGCGCTGCAGCTGACGCAAACGATCCTTCTGCAGGCCGATCGTCTCGCTCGCCATACGCAGCGTTTCAATCTGGTCACGCGTTTTCTTGTTGCTTTCTTCGATCTGCGCAGTCTGCGCGTCGGCTTCCTTAATGTGTGTAAGACGCGGAGATACGCCTACAAGCCATGTCAACATCAGCACCACTACGATGCCGACGGCCAGTGCGATCCATGCGATTTTATGCTTGTTCATGTTTCCTCCTGCTTATCAGTTGGACGATCCGCTGGCATCGGATGAGGTGTCAGTCGACTGGTTGGCAGAAGCATCAGACTGTCCGGACGCAGCCTTGTCGAGGCTTGCGCGCAGCTTGGCGAGCAAATCACGGTTGGCCTGGGTCGCGCCTGCTGAGTTGTCGCTTCGCGAAGTGGTGTTGCCGTCCATCACCAGTGAAATCGTTCCGGTATACGTGTAGGTGGTGCCACCTTCACTGTCATTCTTGGTAATAGAGCTCACATAACCCGTCTTGTACGTGGGAATCGAGGCGAAATTGTTGATAAAGTCCTTGGCCGAGTAGAAATTCGGCGATTCGATGGTGAAGTCCGCGGAAATCACGCCGTTACCAGACCACACAGTGGACGTATTGTCGGAGGATGAGGACGAATTGTTCGATGAAGCGATCTGGAAGCTTTTGAGTTCCAGATTCGTATACTGGCCGCCTTCCGGAAGCGAGCTGTTCAGCGAATCGGCGACCTTCATCCAGTCCATTTCGTCATACAGCATGGCAATCTTCGCCTTCTGCGCATCGTCCAGCGAATTCAACGTGTCTTCGACATCCTTGAACTGCGCTTTCTCCTTTTGCAAGGAAATGGTCTTCTGTTGAGCCACTTCCACACGATGGTCCGCCCATGTGGATTGGGCGAACATGAACACGCTGACCACCAAAGATACAATGAGCACGCCGATCAGCACATACGTTAACAGGTATTTGATGGCTCGATCGCGATTCAATCCGACGATGGAACGCGGAATCAGGTTAGCGCGCATGGTCCAGTCGGCTGGGTTTTCCGGCGCGGTGCTACGCTTGCCGATACCGCCCGCCTTCAACGCATTGCTGATATCGGAGACGTTCATGGATAGCAGGGTGCCCTTCTGACCGTCCGAAGTGTCCGGATAGGCGACTTCCTTGCCACGTCCACGGTGGGAGTTGGCCTTGTTTTTCTTGGATTTCATATCAAGTTTCATAATCACACTCACCTCGGCTTCTTTCCGATGACCAGTCCCAGCACCCCACCTAAATCGACCGCGTGCGCCACAATGTTCTGACGTTCGACTTCCTTGGACAGCTTGAAGCGGATGAACGGATCGCCAATGCGCACCATCTTGTTGATGGAGCTTGCCAACACTGGGGGCAGACCGATAAGTCGCGCACCCGTACCGGTGAGGATGATGCCGCTGATGGTGCTGTCCGCATGGTCGACGTCGTACATGTTCAACGTATTGCGAATACCGACGATGAGCTGCGCCGTGGTTTCACGAATGACTTCCTCGGCTTTTTCGAGACGTTCGTCACCGGTCACATTTTGCAGACCAATCTGGTTTTTGATGCGTTCCGCGTCTTCGAAGGAGATGCTCAGCGCATTGGCGATGGCGTCGGACACGTCGTCGGCACCGGACGGCACGACGCGCATATAGGCGGGTTTTCCGTTATTGAGCACGATCACGTCGGTGCAGTTGCCGTTGATGTTGACCACCGCTTCGGTCTGCGCCTGGTTGGTGTCGCTGAACAGGCGGGCCAACGCGAACGGACCGGCGTCGATGGAGGTGATCACGAAACCCGCTTCTTCTGCGGTATACGCAGTTTTTTCCAGACCACCGCGCAGAGTGGCTACGAGAATGCCATGAAGCTGCTTGCCGTTCTGCTCGTCATCCACTACAGACAACGGCACGAAGTCAAGTTCGGATTCCTCAATGGGCAATGGAATCATGCCTTTGGCCTGGAATGGCAGGGTTGAGCGTAAATCAGCTAGGGACATGTAGGGGAAGTCCGTCTCACGGAACACCATACGGCGGCTGGAATAGACGAGTGAGGCGTTTTCACGCGGGAATTTGAAACGCTGCACCAGTGTTCTCAGCAGGCCGGTGACCACTTCGGTGTCCACCACTTCGCCGTCCACCACGGCTCCGCTGGGCAACGGCAATGCCTGAAAATGCTTGATGGTCGGCGAATCCGTATAGGGGTCGGCTATGCCCGCCGCTCGTATGGCGTCGCTCGCAATCGACAGCGCCGTTATTGCTCTCATGGTCTCTCCTTATATATATGGGTCTTGTATGCGGATGCGTTACGCAAGTCCGGTGAGTTGCAGGTATAGTGTGGCGATTGGTACGCCGGCGAAAATGCCAAGCCATGCGCCGAGCAGCATGGATGGCCCGAAGGGGATGCCTCCATGAAGGTCGACCTTTTTGCTGGCCAGCAATACCAAGCTGATGGCACCGCCGATGAAGAACGCGGCGAACGATCCAATGATGAATTGCGGCCAGCCAAGCCAGCCAAGCAGCAATCCGAGAATGAACGCGAGTTTGATGTCGCCGTCTCCCATGCCACCTTTCCAGATGAGTGAGAGTACGAAATAGAACACGAAGAGAATCAGCGCGCAGAGCGCTCCGCGACCAAGACGATTCCACTCCCCTATGCCAAACGATGCCACAACCAGCAGCAATACCGTTGCGATAAGCGTCGGCAGTAGCACTACGTTGAGGATGAGATGGTGGTCCAAGTCGATGAACGCTATGACGATGGACACGCATGCGAACACGTACAGCACGGGTAGTGCCCATAACGGGTATGCGCCGAACAGTCCACCTGCGGTTACGGCAAGGAAGGACAGTCCGCCAAGCGATTCGACCAGCGGATATCGTGCGGCAATCGGTTCTTTGCAGTGTCGGCATTTCGCGCCGAGTGCCAACCAGGAAAAGATGGGAATATTGTCATACCAAGCGATTGGCGATTCGCATTTCGGACAAAAGCTACGTTTCGGATTGGTGATGCTTATGTGGTTCGGCACGCGCCATATCACTACATTCAGGAAAGATCCGAAGATACAGCCGATGATCAGCGAGGCCACCAGCAGTATCACCACGGTAGGAACATCATTCACTATATCCATGCCGTTCACCACTTTCTGGATGTGACGGTGGAGTCCACAACCGCTGAGAAATAGGTACTGGTAGGGATAGATACGGTGGTCGTTGTCGTTGTCCAAGTAATGCTACCGGCCGATCCGGCATCACCATAATTCACTGAAGCGTTCCATGCCTGCGATTTCACCAGTCGCCCACGCACGTCACGATCGGTTCCGCATGAAACCATTTTCAGCATGGAATGACCGTCTGAGCGATTGTATTGACGGTCTTTCTTCCCATTGCTTTCCACATAGTCTCCCGGATAGATTTCCGTCAGGCACATGCCTTCGCTGGTTTGGAAAGTGCCAGCCCATGGATACTGCGTCTTGCCGCCGTAACTCACCGCTTTCGAGGTGTTGTGCTCGTTATATCGGCGGAACTTTGTGGCGTCACTTGGATTATCGGTCAACGACACCTTACTGCCGGAAACATGCAGGTACTTCGTGTTGCCGTTGGTGTCGTGCAGGGCTATGGTGGTGTCGATGCCAGTGCCATCGGCGCTGGCATCTTCGGTATAGGAGACGCGGTCGGATGTGAAGTTGAAGTTCTCCTTGTCGGCGGTCGAACAGTGAGAGGTCGAGATGAAATCGCTGCCTTGCCCCATGATCGTCTTCTGGTAGCATTTCGCGTCGAAGTCCGCACTATGCACGTCGCAGGTGTCGGCGTATACGTCGTTGCCGTCCATCACCATGCAGAATCCGGATGCGGAGTTCACCATCTGATTGGTGCCGTATCCCGCTTCGCCTGCTTGGCTGAAGGATGCGGTGGCATCCTGCATGTCGGCACCGTTCGAAAAGTAGGAATCGCTGAAGTTATAGGTCCATTGCGACACCATATACGCCTGACTGTAGGGGGTGGCTTTGATATTGCCGCCCGCAAAATGCGGATCGCCACTGTCTTGTGGGCTACCGCCGTAATGGGTGACTTCCAGACGTTGGAACTTGGTCTTTTTGCCGCTCTGCACGCCGGCTACGGCATATCCCTTGCTTTCAGGCAGAGCGGAATCATATGACGCTGCTTGCGCACCGACATCGCCCGTCAGCTCGTTCCAGTATCCGGCGTTGATGAACCCGTTGTAGAAGTTCCATTTCTGGTATTTGTTGAGCAGACTGTTCGGGTCGTTCTTCTCCGTCTGCTGCGCAACCTTATTCGGATCCGTATAATAATCGCCTTGGAAGTGGACTCCGTATGATGTGCCGCATGGCTGCAAGGTGGCTGGAGTCTTGCCGTCGGTGTCATCGATGCTCACGCCGGTGACGCACAATCCCATATTCGAGGCCAGACGGATGGAATTGTCCTTGTAGTACACCCACGTGTTCAATGAGGAGTACGCACCGTCAGCACGGCATTCCTCCGTATATTGGTAGGTGTCACCTCCCGCGTTGTATGCGGCGGGCAATACCACCAGCCCAGAACCGGCTTGAGGCGATTTGCTTAAATCGAGGTTCTCGGCAATGCTTTTCTTCTCGTTGGTAACCGGAATGGTGGTGGCCAGCATGCAGGTGCGGTTCACTGGATTCAACGTCGCAGTGCCATCGGACAGCTGGCTGGTATTGGTGTGTCCGGAATCCACCGTGCCGGAGAATTTAACTTCGCCGGTTGGATCGGATCCGATGGACACGCCATCATAATCCACGGGTACCCATACGAACTGCGAATCGAGCCTGTTGTAGGGCGCCGCGGCATAAAAACCCATGCCCATGCGGCCACCGACGCCCAGGGTGCTGGAATGGTTCGTGGTGGTGGAGTCCGTTTTGGCTTCGATCCTGCATACCGCACGCTTCATGGCCTGCGGGCTTTTGGTGTTGCCTGCTGTACGGCCGTCCTTATACCGGTTGATGAAGCCCGTGGCCACCACTTCGGCATACTGTAGGTTTTTCAGATCGGATGGAGAGCCGATCATCTCCGCCGATGCGTCATCCGGATTGGTGTCGTAGAAATTGATGCGCACACGATAGGACAGGTCATCTGGCGTATATGAAGCCGTATCCGATGTTTTTACCGTCTTATTCAAAGCAACATGATTCAACAATACGGATGCGCCATCATATTTGGCAAATTCACCATCCTTGGAACTGTCGTTCATATCAGCATCAACGGCAGGCAACACCTTCTGTAAATCATCAAGACTCGTAGAACCTTGCAACTTCGCCAGATTTTCATTGATATAGCTCAAGCCGACTTCAAGGCCGGATTCGGCCGCATAGTTGGCTTGGGAGTTTTCCTTATTGTTCTTGTAAGGAATCGCCTGGGCAAGCAGGGTAGTCATGACCAGAGCGGATGTGGTGAGCACCACCATCACGAACAGAATGGCCAGCATCATGGCGGCGCCGTGCTCCCCCATGCGTTCGCGTAATGCCGCACGGTACCTGCGGTTGAGTCTGGACCACAATCCGGTCTGTTTCATGCTTGCTCCTATATATAAAGGTATGTTTCGCTCGGGTACTCGGATATCAGGTCAGGCCTGACCATTGATGGCGTCGAACATGGAGAACATCGGCATATACAATGCCACCACCATGAAGCCGACCACCACGCCGAGGAACAGAATCATCAGTGGTTCCAGCAACGAGGTGAGCTGTTTGGCCATGGATTGGGCCTCTTCGTCATACGCTCGGCCCGCGCTGGACAGCATTTTGTCGATGGCGCCGGAGTCCTCGCCGATGGACACCATCTGCACCAGCATGTTCGGGAAGATCTTTTCGGTGCTCATGCTGTCGGCCAGACGGTAGCCACGTTCCACCAAACGGCCCACACGCTTCGAAGACGAATCGATCACATAGTTGCCCGAAGTCGATCCGACGATATCAAGTGCCTGGAGAATTGGCACACCGGAAGCGAGCATGGAAGAGAAATTATTGCAGAAGCGGGCCAGGGCCACGTTGGTGTCCAGCTTGCCGAACACCGGTGCCTTGAGTGTGAACGGATCCCACCAGGTGCGGATGATGTCTTTGTTACGGTTGCGCTTCCAGAACATGGCCAGCGCCACGACGGCCACGATCAGCATCGGAAGCACGTAGGGCATCACTTTGCCGAGGTCCACCAGGATCTGGGTCACGAATGGCAACTGGGCATTCATGGAATCGTACATGCTGGCGAACATCGGCACGATGGTGAGCAGCATCACCATCACCAAGATCAGGGCGATGCCCAGTACCACGACCGGATAGGCCATGGCGCTTTTGATCTGCCCTTGGAGCCTCACATCCGCTTCGAAGCTGTCCGCCACGGTGAGCAGCGATTTGTCTAGGAAGCCGCCGGTCTCGCCGGCACGAACCATGTTGACCATGATCGGCGGGAACAGGGAATCGGGATCCGCCGACATGGCTTCGGAGAAGGACGAGCCGCCTTCCACTTGCGCCACGCAGGCCTGCACTGCCTTGCGGAGTTTCACGTTCTCGATTTGTTCGGTGACGATGTTCAAGGCCCGGATCAGCGAGACGCCAGCCGCCACCATGGTGGCGAGCTGCCGCGCCGTTACGGCGAAGTCTTTTTTGCTTGGATATTTCTCGAACGCCTTGATGTTGATTTCAGTGTTGAGACCGGTGCCGGCGGCCGTGTCGGTCAGGTCGGTCGGATACAGTCCAAGTTTTTTGATGCGCTCGATGGCCTGGTCGCGCGTCTGCGCTTCGACCACGCCTTTCTCTTTACGCTGGCCGTCGAATGAGACGCCCTGGTAGCGCCATTTGCGCGTGCCGCCGTTCTGTTGGAATTGCACTTGTGCGTCATTGCCGGCCATGGTTCCCCCGAATGAATATCGATGATGAATGGTGACGTGCGATTGATATGCGAATGTCGGGGACGGACGATGTCCCCGACATTCAATTCAGGCAATTAGCGATATGCCTCACGACTTAGCAGGAGCAGCTGCCTTGGCTGATTCAGAAATCGCGCCATTAGCGGAGTCATACGTGTACTGCTTGGTGCCGCTATTGCTATCCGTACCGGTGATGGTGTAGTTATTCGAGTCAGCGCCCTTTGCGATGACAATCGTGACATCCTTGGAAACCGTAATTTCCTGATCGGAAGTTCCCAACTTTGCCTTACCGGGCGAATAGGTGCCCGCCCAACCATTGTCGAACTTCCCGTTGTTGAAGATTCCGTTGGTTCTGTTGTTGGTTCTGTCGTTGGTTCTGTCGTTGGTTCTTCTGGTTTAGGCGTGACATTTTCCTCAACGATTTTATATTGCGTAAATTTAACCCAGTCGTATTCGGCTTTTAATGGTACCGTTCCATCAAAGGGTTTTAACCATGAGTCAACTCCAATACCCGGCCAAACATTCATCATAATTTTGCCTGGTGTTTGCGGAATATTTTCAGTCGCGGTATGGACTTTTTTACCATCGACAAACCATGTGATCGAATCTGGTAACCATTCAAAGGCATACGTATGGAATGCTTCTGAGGCGTCGAAACCTAATTTATAAAAGTATTCGTGATGGCCCAAGCCATTCGTAAAATAATTAAATTGTACGCCAGTCGTATCTTTACCTAAAAACTCAATATCAATTTCATCCCAGGGATTATGTTCACTTGGGCCGGTATACGTAAAGAAAGATGACACTACCCCATCATTTTTAATTGGTTTCATACTAACTTCGTATAAACCGTAATGGTAGTTCTGATTGGAACGGTATTCCCCACTAATATACGGAATTTTTGTATTTTCCTCGTCTTTATTAATCGAAAGTTGCATTTTACCATCTTTGAAGTTTACTTGAGAGGCCCGCCACGTTGAATTAAACATATTCCCATTGCTATAACCATCGGATGGATGCATCCGGTTATCTTTTCCATTGAAAGGAAAGTAAAAGACCGTTGGATTGTCTTTAGAAACCGTCGTTTTACTGGTGGCGGCACCAGTATTTACTGAATCATCAGTTGATGTGACAGGTACAGTAGGATGCTTGCTGGCAGAGCCAGTATTTACTGAATCATTAGTTGATGTGACAGGTACAGTACTATCTGCTTTTACAACATATGTACTTTCACTTAACCCAACCCCTAAAGCAATTACAGTACCTGCTGCAAAAACCCATTTTTTGCCATCTTTATACATCTTGTAATGTTGTTTTTCCATAAAACAAGCCCCTTTTCAATAATTAATTGTTAACGCTTACAGGGTAATTATATAACTAACAGTGATAAAATCAACTATATTATTTTGCAAATAACTATACTATTTTGTATATTTGATTGAGGCCAAATTTATGAAAAAAGAACTGTTTTCCTTATTAGGTAATGTAGCATCAGTGGATTTTTATTTTTCCGATGGAACTGATATTTCCCTAATTTCTGATAATAATGCTTTTAATATGACAGAATTAGCTAAAGAAGCGCTCCAGCTTCAAGTTCCCAATACTTTAACTATTGTTAATCTAAATAATTTTTATGTCACAATCATTCCAATCGATAAAATTCGTCAATTACTTATAATCCCACATATTAATACAACTAATATTCCACGAGATTATCGTGAAATCGCTAAATTTGTTGATAATCTTAATTCATTGAGCTCCTTGGCTTATCAATTGTTTACTAATAAGAAAAAGCCTAATTGGAAAACGTGTGTAAAAAAATACCTACTGCTCAAAAGGAAGTAGATTTTAATTCCAAAATAGACTTAACTGCTAAATTTAAAAATGAACAAACGATTTTTAAAACCATTAAGAATCTTAATTTTAATCAATTTAATAAGGCCGTAAATTGCAATAATAACTTGAACACTTTTGTTTAGGATGTTTGATAGATGCGATCTAATTCTCTTTCAAAGATTTCATCTGGTGTATGATAA
>ENA-OPDC01000793-OPDC01000793.1-human-gut-metagenome-genome-assembly--contig:-NODE-793-length-11228-cov-3.354157_pt1 | contig 11228 bp, 4 predicted proteins | sample MGYA00241620_ERZ501503 | MGnify/ENA primary metagenome ERZ501503 (study PRJEB25962, sample SAMEA2042659) | human gut metagenome | biome: human gut; feature: human-associated habitat; material: faeces...
GTTGTTGAAGAATGGAGTATGACGTCCACCTTCATCTTTTGTTAAAACGTATACCTGAGCTGTGAATTTTGTATGGCATGTGATTGAACCTGGCTGGCAAAGAACCTGTCCTCTTTCGATTTCGTCTCTCTGAACACCACGTAATAATGCACCAATGTTATCTCCAGCCTGAGCTTCGTCTAACAGTTTACGGAACATTTCTACACCAGTTACAACAACTTTTCTTGTTTCTTCTTTGATACCAACGATTTCAACTTCGTCAGATACGTGAAGAACACCACTTTCTACTCTACCAGTTGCTACTGTACCACGTCCTGTGATAGAGAATACGTCTTCGACTGGCATTAAGAAAGGTTTGTCTGTATCACGCTGTGGATCTGGAATGTAGCTGTCAACAGCATCCATTAATTCCATGATCTTATCTCCCCATGGTCCAGCTGGATCTTCGATAGCTTTTAAAGCAGATCCCTGGATGATAGGAATATCGTCTCCTGGGAATTCGTATTCATTTAATAATTCACGAATTTCCATTTCTACTAATTCTAATAATTCTTCATCGTCTACCATATCACATTTGTTCATGAATACTACGATGTAAGGAACACCTACCTGACGAGATAACAGGATATGTTCTTTTGTCTGAGCCATTACACCATCAGTAGCAGCTACTACTAAGATAGCTCCGTCCATCTGAGCTGCACCAGTGATCATGTTCTTTACATAATCGGCATGGCCTGGGCAGTCAACGTGAGCGTAGTGACGTTTTTCTGTTTCATACTCAACATGAGCTGTAGAGATTGTGATACCACGTTCTCTTTCTTCTGGAGCTTTATCGATATCTTCGAAGTTCTCAGCTGTGTTTCCTTCTACTCTTTCAGCTAAAACTTTAGTGATTGCTGCTGTTAAAGTTGTTTTACCATGGTCAACGTGTCCAATAGTACCAATGTTGCAATGAGGTTTAGTTCTCTCAAACTTTTCTTTTGCCATTTTAATTGTCCTCCTTATTCGCCCTATGGGCAATTACAATAATGTTTCAAACTTCAATATAGTTGCCCAGCAAAGGGCTGTCCTAAATTTGATTATATTTCATTTAAACAAATATTTCAAGACTATTTTGGCAAAATAGCCCCGAAATATTTATATATTAATTTTTCTTACTTATCAGCAAGTACTTTTTCCTGTACGTTCTTTGGTACTGGTTCATATTTTTCAAAGAACATAGAGTAGTTACCACGTCCCTGAGTTCTAGAACGTAAGTCTGTAGAATATCCGAACATTTCAGATAATGGAACGAATGCACGAACCATCTTACCGCTCGCGATATCATCCATACCTTCGATACGTCCACGACGAGAGTTGATATCTCCGATAACGTCTCCCATGTATTCTTCAGGCATTGTAACTTCGACTCTCATGATTGGCTCAAGCAGGATAGCTCCGGCTTTCTGCATAGCCTCTTTAAATGCCATAGATCCGGCAATGTGGAAGGCCATTTCACTAGAATCGACATCATGGTAAGATCCATCATATACTGTAGCTTTAACACCAAGTACTGGGAATCCTCCTAAGATACCAGACTGAGCTGCTTCTTCGATACCTTCTCCAACTGCTGGGATATATTCTTTAGGAATAGATCCACCAACAACTGTAGATTCGAATTTGAACAGTTCTTCTCCATTGGCATCCATTGGCTCAAAGTGAACTTTACAGTGACCATACTGACCACGACCACCAGACTGTTTAGCATATTTGCTGTCAACGTCAACGGCTTTTGTAAATGTTTCTTTGTATGCTACCTGAGGAGCACCAACGTTAGCTTCTACTTTGAATTCACGAAGCAGACGGTCAACGATGATTTCCAGATGAAGTTCACCCATTCCGGAAATGATTGTCTGTCCTGTTTCATGATCTGTATGAGCTCTGAATGTAGGATCTTCTTCAGCAAGCTTAGCAAGTGCTTCAGCCATTTTACCCTGATCACCTTTAGTTTTAGGTTCGATCGCTACGTCGATAACTGGTTCTGGGAATTCCATGGATTCCAGAATTACAGGATGCTGTTCATCACAGATTGTATCACCAGTTGTTGTAGATTTGAAACCTACTGCAGCTGCGATATCTCCTGAATATACGATATCTAATTCTTCACGCTTGTTAGCATGCATCTGTAAGATACGTCCAACACGCTCTTTTTTGTTCTTTGTTGCATTTAATACGTAAGATCCTGATTTGCATGTTCCAGAGTAAACACGGAAGAATGCAAGTTTACCTACGAATGGGTCTGTCATAATCTTAAATGCTAAAGCTGAGAATGGTTCATCATCAGATGAATGTCTTTCAACTTCGTTACCATCTTCATCGACACCTTTGATAGCTGGGATGTCTGTTGGAGCTGGCATAAATTCGATAATAGCATCCAGTAATTTCTGAACACCTTTATTTCTATATGCTGTACCACAGCATACTGGAACTGCTTTACATTCGCATGTTCCTTTTCTTAATGCAGCTTTTAAATCATCAACACTTGGTTCTTCACCTTCAAGATACTGCATCATCAGATCGTCGTCTAATTCACAGATCTTTTCAATCAATTCTGTGTGATAAAGTTCTGCTTCTTCTTTCATATCTTCTGGGATTTCAACGATAGAGATGTCTTCACCTTTTTCATCATTGTAGATGTAGGCTTCCATCTCGAATAAGTCGATGATTCCTTTGAAGTCGTCTTCTTTACCGATAGGTAACTGAAGTACTGCTACGTTAGCTCCCAGACGATCTTTCATCTGATCAACTGCTCCGTAGAAGTTAGCACCTAAGATATCCATCTTATTGATGAATGCCATTCTAGGTACGTTATAAGTATCAGCCTGTCTCCATACGTTTTCAGACTGAGGCTCTACTCCACCTTTTGCACAGAAGACTGCTACTGCACCATCAAGTACACGCAGAGAACGTTCTACTTCAACTGTGAAGTCAACGTGCCCTGGAGTATCAATGATATTGATACGATGCTCTAAAGCACCTTTTTTAGGCTTACAATGATCCTGCAGTGTCCAATGACATGTTGTAGCCGCAGAAGTGATTGTGATACCTCTTTCCTGTTCCTGCTCCATCCAGTCCATAGTAGCAGTACCATCATGAGTATCACCGATTTTATAGTTTACACCAGTGTAATAAAGGATACGCTCTGTTGTTGTTGTTTTACCAGCATCAATATGAGCCATGATTCCGATATTTCTGGTTCTCTCTAATGGATATTCTCTTCCAGCCAAGATTTTTTCCTCCTATAAGTTTTAACATAGAAGCATATCTGGCAAGACGCCAGAACAGATTCTTGAAATTAGAATCTGTAATGTGCGAATGCTTTGTTTGCTTCTGCCATCTTGTGCATATCTTCTTTTTTCTTTACAGATGCTCCTGTATTGTTGGAAGCGTCAAGAAGTTCTTTTGCAAGACGTTCTTCCATTGTTCTTTCTCCTCTTTTACGTGAGAAAGTTGTGATCCAACGAAGCGCTAATGCCTGTCTTCTGTCTGGTCTAACGTCGATAGGCACCTGATATGTTGCTCCACCGATACGTCTAGCTTTTACTTCAAGAAGTGGCATGATGTTGTTCATAGCCTCTTCGAAAACTTCAAGTGCTGGTTTACCAGCTTTTTCTTCGATTCTGGCGAATGCACCGTAAACAATTTTCTGTGCTACACCTTTCTTACCGTCTAACATGATGTTATTGATAAGCTTGGTAACCACTTTGTTATTGTACATCGGGTCAGCCAGAACGTCTCTTTTCTGAGTATGTCCTTTACGTGGCACGTTACTTCCCTCCTTAATCATTTTTAATTAATTCAACGGTACTCACATGTGTCTCTCTAATGTGTTCGTGCGGGCTATATAATGAGTAGGTTATATCCGGTAGCGGATACAACAATAATCCCAACACTAAACCTATTTAGCTCTGTTTGTGACCCATTGTCTGCCAAATAATCTGTTTATTATTTAGCTGCCTTTGGTTTCTTAGCGCCGTACTTAGAACGGGCCTGCTTTCTGTTCGCAACACCAGCGGTATCTAATGTACCACGGATGATATGGTAACGTGTACCAGGTAAATCCTTAACACGACCACCACGGATCAGAACAACACTATGCTCCTGTAAGTTGTGTCCTTCACCTGGGATATAAGATGTTACTTCGATTCCGTTGGAAAGACGAACTCTGGCAATCTTACGAAGAGCTGAGTTAGGCTTCTTAGGAGTTGCTGTCTTAACAGCAGTACAAACACCTCTCTTCTGTGGAGAAGAAGTATTGATTGGCTTCTTCTGCAGAGAGTTAAAGCTTCTCTGAAGTGCAGGTGCTGTAGACTTCTTTACAGTAGTCTGACGTCCTTTTCTTACTAACTGGTTAAATGTTGGCATTATTTTCACCTCCTGTATTATTCTTCAAGCATGCATCATACCACAATGCACGCTAAAATATTATATAAATTTCTGTTGTGCTTGTCAACCCACTTTTAAAAAATACATGAAAAAGAGGGAGATTTGCTCTCCCCCTTTTGTATCTTCACAGATTCTATTATCTGTGCTGTAATTTATTCTTCCGATGAATCCTCATCAGTTCCGGAAACGGCTGACAGATCTGTTCCATCCGGAACGGTTACTGTCGGGATCATTTCCTCTTCTTCATCCATAGTGAAATCTTCCAGATCGTCAAATGAGAACTCTTCTTCTTCGTTCACATCACTGTCCAGTTTGATATTGCGGTATCTCTTCATACCGGTACCTGCCGGAATCAGCTTACCGATGATAACGTTCTCTTTCATACCGATCAACGGATCAATCTTGCCCTTGATTGCTGCTTCCGTAAGAACCTTCGTGGTCTCCTGGAAGGATGCAGCTGACAGGAATGAATTTGTTGCAAGGGATGCTTTTGTGATACCAAGTAATACCTGGGAACCAACTGCCTGTTCCTTGCCTTCTTCCTCAAGCTTTTCGTTCAGTTCAAGGAAATCAAGAGAATCTACCATGCTGCCCGGAAGAAGATCGGAATCTCCATTCTCTTCTACGCGGATCTTCTGTAACATCTGTCGAACGATAACCTCAATATGCTTATCGTTGATTTCTACACCCTGCAGACGATATACACGCTGTACTTCACGAAGCATGTAATCCTGTACGGCACGCACACCTTTGATTTTTAAGATATCATGTGGATTTACAGAACCTTCGGTCAGTTCATCACCGGCTTCAAGTACGGCACCATCCATGATCTTAATACGTGATCCATAAGGAATCAGGTAAGTCTTTGTATCTCCGGATTCCGAATCTGTAACGATGACTTCACGCTTCTTCTTGGTATCCTTAATGGTAGCAACGCCGCCGAACTCTGTAATAATTGCAAGTCCCTTTGGCTTACGTGCCTCGAAAATTTCCTCTACACGAGGAAGACCCTGTGTAATATCGTTACCGGCTACACCACCGGTATGGAATGTTCTCATGGTAAGCTGTGTACCAGGCTCACCGATGGACTGTGCGGCGATAATACCAATTGCTTCACCAACCTGTACCGCCTGACCGGTTGCCATGTTGGCACCGTAACATTTCGCACAGACTCCCATGTGGGAACGGCAGGTAAGAATCGTACGGATCTTCACACTGGTGATCGGATTTCCGTTCTCATCAACACCCTTATTCACAACATCCGCTGCACGGCGAGGTGTAATCATATGGTTTGCTTTAACAATAACGTTTCCGTCTTTGTCACAGATTGTCTCACAGGAGAAACGTCCGGTAATACGTTCTTCCAGACTTTCGATTTCCTCCTTGCCTTCCATAAATGCCTTAACGATCATTCCCGGAATCTCACGGTTTGTTCCTGCACAACAGTCAGACTCACGAACGATCATATGCTGGGATACATCAACCAGACGTCTGGTCAGGTATCCGGAATCGGCCGTACGAAGTGCGGTATCGGACAGACCTTTACGTGCTCCATGCGCTGACATGAAGTACTCCAGTACGTCCAGACCTTCACGGAAGTTTGACTTGATTGGCAGCTCGATGGTTCTACCGGTTGTATCGGCCATCAATCCACGCATACCGGCCAGCTGCTTGATCTGTTTATCAGAACCACGGGCTCCGGAATCGGCCATCATGAAGATGTTGTTGTACTTGTCAAGTCCGGTAAGAAGTGCTGTTGTCAGCTCATCATCCGTCTCTTTCCAGGTCTCTACAACTTCCTTATAACGCTCTTCTTCTGTGATAAGACCACGCTTATACTGACGTGTGATCCGGTCTACCGTATTCTGTGCCTGCTCGATCATCTGTGGCTTCTGTGGTGGCACTGTCATATCGGAAATTGATACGGTCATGGCAGCTCTTGTGGAATATCCATAACCCATTGCCTTGACATCATCCAGTACTTCGGCAGTCTTTGTCGCACCATGAATATTAATAACCTTCTCCAGAATCTGTTTGATCTGTTTCTTTCCAACATGGAAATCAATTTCCAGCTTCAAAGCATTCTCCGGGGTACTGCGGTCTACAAATCCCAGATCCTGCGGAATGATCTCATTGAAAATCAGAAGACCAAGTGTTGTCTTGATAAATCCGGATACTTCTGTTCCGTCAGCCATAGTTGCCTTACGGTATACATAAATATTCTGATGAAGTGTAATCTCTCCATTCTCATACGCAAGCAATGCCTGATTCATGCTTCCATAATGATATCCGAACAGATCCATTGGCTTACATAATACCCGACGGTTATTGTCTGTTGTATCTTCAAACCAGATCAGATCATACAATCCGATCTCACTCTTTCCTGTCTTCGGATCCGGTGTGGTTGCTTTCTTTAATTCCTCAATATCGTTATACACTTTATCGGAAACAGCAACTGCATCTTTTTTATCCTTATAATCTGCCAGTTTGTGCATAGTCAGATAGTATACTCCGAGGACCATATCCTGGGAAGGAACGGCTACCGGACCACCATCAGACGGCTTCAGCAGGTTGTTTGGTGATAACAGCATAAAACGGCATTCTGCCTGAGCTTCTACGGACAGAGGAAGATGCACAGCCATCTGGTCACCGTCGAAGTCGGCGTTGAACGCGGTACATACCAGCGGATGAAGCTTAATTGCCTTACCTTCTACAAGGATTGGCTCGAACGCCTGAATACCAAGTCTGTGCAGTGTAGGGGCACGGTTTAACATAACCGGATGCTCTTTGATTACTTCTTCAAGCACATCCCATACCTCCGGCTGAAGTCTTTCTACCATTTTCTTGGCGCTCTTGATATTATGAGCAATTCCTTTAGCTGCCAGTTCTTTCATAACAAACGGCTTAAACAGCTCGATTGCCATCTCTTTTGGCAGACCACACTGATAGATCTTAAGTTTTGGCTCTACACAGATAACGGAACGTCCGGAGTAGTCAACTCGCTTTCCTAACAGGTTCTGACGGAAACGTCCGCCCTTACCCTTTAACATATCAGACAGAGACTTCAGTGCTCTGTTTCCAGGACCGGTAACCGGACGTCCACGACGGCCATTATCGATCAGGGCATCAACCGCTTCCTGTAACATACGTTTCTCATTGCGCACGATAATATCCGGTGCACCGAGATCAAGCAGTCTTCTCAGACGGTTGTTACGGTTAATAATTCTACGATACAGATCATTCAGATCAGATGTTGCAAAACGACCACCATCCAGCTGAACCATCGGACGTAAATCCGGCGGAATAACCGGGATAACCGTCATGATCATCCACTCCGGCTTATTTCCGGACTCACGGAATGCTTCTACAACTTCCAGACGCTTGATAATACGTGCACGCTTCTGTCCCGTTGCATTCTCTAACTCTGCTTTCAGCTCTGCAGAATCTTTTTCCAGATCAATCGCAGCAAGCAGTTCATGGATGGCTTCTGCTCCCATGCCCACACGGAATGCACTTCCGTACTGCTCTCTTGCTTCCTGATATTCTGCCTCAGAAAGTACCTGCTTGTATGCAAGAGAAGTATCTCCTGCATCAAGCACAATATAAGAAGCGAAATAAAGCACACGCTCAAGTACACGCGGAGATAAATCAAGGATCAGACCCATACGGGATGGAATTCCCTTGAAATACCAGATATGGGAAACCGGAGCTGCCAGCTCAATATGTCCCATACGCTCTCTACGAACACTGGATTTTGTAATTTCTACACCACAGCGGTCGCAGACAACACCTTTATAACGAATCTTTTTATATTTACCACAATGACATTCCCAGTCTTTCTGCGGTCCAAAAATTTTCTCACAGAAAAGACCATCCTTCTCAGGCTTTAAGGTTCTGTAATTGATTGTCTCCGGCTTTTTTACTTCGCCATGAGACCACTCACGGATCTTCTCAGGTGATGCTAATCCAATCTGGATCGCATCAAACTGCATTGCCTGATTCATGTCCTTTTTATTTGTTTCTGGCATTTATGACACTCCTTCCCAATTACTCTTCATCATCAAGAACTTCTTCTGCGTCATCAAAGAGATCATCAGCATCGCCGAAATCTTCATCATCGTTATCATTTTCCGGTTCTACATTGACAAGCTCTTCATTCTCGGAATCGAACTCCTGCTTGGTAAATCCGTGTTTTTCAAACGACTCACTGTCTTCAAATGCATAATCTCTGTCATCTCTGTCATTTCCAATGATGGCATTGATATCGGTATTTCCGTACTCACTGGTTTCAATGAGTTCTACTTCATTTCTGTCTTCGTCAAGCACTTTGACATCCAGACCAAGAGACTGTAACTCTTTCAAAAGTACCTTGAAAGATTCCGGAACACCCGGCTCAGGGATATTCTCGCCTTTGATAATAGCCTCGTATGTCTTTACTCGTCCTACGACATCATCGGACTTAACAGTCAGGATCTCCTGCAGAGTATATGCAGCACCATAAGCTTCCAGTGCCCATACCTCCATCTCTCCGAATCGCTGACCACCGAACTGTGCTTTACCACCCAGCGGCTGCTGTGTAACTAAGGAGTAAGGACCTGTAGAACGTGCATGGATCTTATCATCAACCAGATGATGCAGTTTCAGATAATGCATGTGTCCGATTGTGACTTTTCCGTCGAAGTATTCTCCGGTACGTCCGTCACGCAGCTGAACCTTTCCGTCACGGGAAATCGGAACCCCCTTCCACAGACTTCTATGTGCACGATTCTCTGAAAGATAATCCATAACGTCCTCTCTCAGAGTATCTTTATACTTATCGTAGAAGTTTTCTTCTCCGTCTTCTGCTTCCTCTGCATCAAACGGCATGTTTACATAGTCATTTGCAAGTTCCAGTGTATCCTGGATATCAATCTCTTTTGCGCCATCGAATACCGGAGTCTCGATATTAAAACCAAGTGCCTTCGCAGCAAGGCTTAAGTGAATCTCCAGCACCTGTCCGATGTTCATTCGGGAAGGCACACCCAGAGGATTTAATACAATGTCAAGTGGACGGCCATTTGGAAGATATGGCATATCTTCTACAGGTAATACACGGGAAACGACACCCTTGTTACCATGACGTCCGGCCATCTTATCACCAACAGAAATCTTACGTTTCTGGGCAATGTAAATACGAACAGACTCATTTACACCAGGAGATAACTCATCGCCATCTTCTCTGGTAAATACTTTGGCATCTACAACAATACCATATGCACCGTGCGGCACTTTCAGGGAAGTGTCACGAACCTCACGCGCTTTTTCACCGAAGATTGCGCGAAGCAGTCTCTCTTCTGCGGTAAGCTCTGTCTCTCCCTTTGGTGTAACCTTTCCTACCAGAATGTCTCCGGCACGGACTTCGGCACCGACACGGATGATTCCGCGCTCGTCAAGATCCTTTAATGCATCATCACCGACACCCGGTACATCTCTTGTAATCTCTTCCGGTCCGAGCTTTGTATCACGAGACTCTACTTCGTATTCCTCAATATGGACAGAAGTATATACATCATACTCTACCAGACGCTCACTCAAAAGAACGGCATCCTCGTAGTTATAACCTTCCCATGTCATGAAGCCGATCAGCGGGTTCTTTCCAAGTGCCAGTTCACCATTGGATGTAGATGGTCCATCAGCGATCACCTCACCCTTTGCTACTTTCTGTCCCTTGAACACGATTGGTCTCTGGTTGTAGCAGTTGGACTGGTTGCTTCGTGCAAACTTTGTCAGAATATATTCTCTGCGATTTCCGTCCTCCTCACGTACTACGATACGATTAGACTCAGAACTCTCCACGATACCTGCTTCTTTTGCAAGTACACAGACACCGGAATCGACCGCTGTCTTTGTCTCCATACCGGTTCCTACTACAGGTGCCTCGGTGGTAAGAAGCGGCACTGCCTGACGCTGCATGTTAGATCCCATCAGTGCTCGGTTTGCATCATCGTTCTGCAGGAACGGAATCAGTGCTGTAGCAACGGAGAACACCATCTTTGGAGATACGTCCATGTAATCGAATGCAGTCTTATCGTACTCCTGCGTTTCTTCACGGTAACGACCGGATACGGAATTACGAACAAAATGTCCATCCTCATCCAGTTTTTCGTTCGCCTGCGCTACATGGTAATTATCTTCCTCATCCGCAGTCATGTATACAACTTCGTCTGTAACACGAGGATTGTCTTTATCTGATTTATCAATCTTACGGTACGGAGCCTCAACAAATCCGTACTCGTTAATTCTTGCGTAGCATGCCAGAGAGTTGATCAGACCGATGTTTGGTCCTTCAGGCGTCTCAATCGGGCACATACGTCCATAATGGGAATAATGGACATCTCGTACTTCGAATCCGGCACGGTCTCTGGACAAACCGCCAGGTCCCAATGCAGAAAGACGTCTCTTATGTGTCAGCTCACCCAGTGGATTGTTCTGATCCATAAACTGTGACAGCTGGGAAGATCCGAAGAACTCTTTTACCGCAGCCGTAACCGGTTTGATGTTGATCAGACTCTGTGGGGAAATTCCCTCAAGATCCTGAGTTGTCATGCGCTCACGAACCACTCTTTCCAGACGGGAAAGACCGATACGATACTGGTTCTGTAACAATTCACCGACAGCACGGATACGACGGTTTCCTAAGTGGTCAATATCGTCATCTGTTCCGATGCCCCACTCCAGATGCATATTATAGTTGATGGATGCGAAGATATCCTCTTTTGTAATATGCTTTGGAATCAGGTCTGCAATATCTCTCTTAATTGCAG
>ENA-OPDC01000803-OPDC01000803.1-human-gut-metagenome-genome-assembly--contig:-NODE-803-length-11095-cov-3.361594_pt1 | contig 11095 bp, 12 predicted proteins | sample MGYA00241620_ERZ501503 | MGnify/ENA primary metagenome ERZ501503 (study PRJEB25962, sample SAMEA2042659) | human gut metagenome | biome: human gut; feature: human-associated habitat; material: faeces...
AAGCCTCGTCCAGCTTCTTCACGGTCTTCTGCAGATCGATGATATAGATGCCGTTACGCTCGGTGAAGATATACTTCTTCATCTTGGGGTTCCAGCGGCGGGTCTGGTGACCGAAGTGCACACCTGCCTCGAGAAGCTGCTTCATAGAAACGACTGCCATAGTAAAAATACCTCCAATATTGTTTTGCCTCCGCACACCGTGATCCGCAGCCATATCGGATGGCTTTGGACTGCCCTCCACTCCCGAAAGAGCACAAAAGGGCATAGTGATGCGTGTGTAATGCTAAATAATAATAGCACAAACAGGCGTGTGATGCAAGGGGTTTTCTCTGTTTTTTACAAGAAAATCGTGTATTTTTTGTTTATTCGTCCGTCTGAGTGCTGTTCAGGCTTTCCATGCCCATCCGGCTGAGGGCATAGCCCTTGCCGAACATCAGGTCATATTGCAGCAGCCAGTGCTTCTGGCTCCAGCTTTCCTGCAGGGAGCTCGGGGTCTGGGTGGTGGTGCCGTCCAGATTCATCACCGTGCCCCGGGTATTGGCGCGGTCGGACACCTGCAGCTGGCGGTTCAGCAGCTGGAAATAAAGCGGCTGTTCCAGACCGTAGAGGTTCATCATCACCGGCGAGATATCGTAAGCGGCAATGGTGCCCAGATCCACGGGCTTGTCGGTGTAGTTCGACCACATCAACAGGGTGGTCTGGTGCAGGCGCGGGTCCGCACTGGAATCGCTGGCATAGCCGCTGCTGGTAAAGACATCATAATTGGAATCAATGGGGTTGTAATGGTCGCCCCAGAACACCAGGATCACCGGCTCGTCCACCTGCGAGAAGTATTGGGTCAGCTTGCCCAGCATGGCATCGGCATCCCGGATGCCGGTCGCAAAATCTTCCAGTGCGCCGATGGTGCTGGCCTTGAGGCCCGCCGGGTGCTCTGTCACCTTCACCCGCACATCGTCCGGGTAGTTGTCTTTATTATAATTGGTATGGTTCTGCATTGTGACCGCGTGCAGGAAAACCGGTGCATCCGAGGATGCTTTCATCTTCTCGTACTGCTGGATGATCTGGTCTGCCATGGAGTCATCCGTGACCAGACCGCTGGTCCAGTAGTGCCTGCGCACCTTGTTGACATGGGTCATCTGTTCCAGGCTCAGGAAGGTGTCAAAACCCAGATTGGGGTATGCCGTGTCCCGGCTCCAATACTTAGCCCAGAAGCAATGGACTGCCGCCGTCTGATATCCCTGCGTCAGCTTGAGGTAATTGGGCAGCGAGAACATGGGCTTGGTCACATGCTGCTGGTAGGGCTTGCTGCCGTTGGGCAGAAAGGAAGCCGAATAGCCTGTCAGCGCTTCAAACTCCACATCGCAGGTTCCGCCGCCGAAACTGGGGCTGTACGCCCGGCCAGAAGCACTGGTCTGCTGCAGGGCGTGGAGGTTGGCAGAGACATCGGTATCAAACTGGAAACCGTACTGCTCCAGCTCCGACACGTCCCAGTAGGACTCGTCCATCACATAGATGATGGTGGGCTTTTTCACGGTCTCGTCCGCAGAGGTGGTGGCACCGTAAGATCCCGGGTAGAGCGGAGCGGTGGAATATTTCTGTGCAGCTTCGGTATCATCCAGGATCTCGTTGACAGCCTCCTCTGAATACCCCTCCGGCTTGGAGATCTCCAGATTGGTCAGATTGGTCAGAAAGCTGGTGATGACACCATAATAGCGGTAGTAGCGATCCTGCATCCAGGCATCCGGCACAATGCCAATGGCCTGTGTCACGGCAGGCTGCAGGAACACGCCAAAGAGCAGGCCGCAGGTAGCTGCCGCACTGGCAAGAAAGCCTGCCACCCGGGGCTTCCAGTTCAGCTTCTGCCGCCCTCTATAAAGGAAGAAAGACACCACGACCAGCAGCACGATAATAACAATGGATACCACCATGCTGGTCTGGATGTGGCCGCAGCTGCCACGCCTGCAGCCTCTGACACCTGCATCAGATCCCAGGGCAGGAAGGGCTCGCCGCGCAGCTGCAGTGTGTAGAAATTGACTGCCGCCGGGGCACAGCCCAGCACTGCCGCCAGCAGGGTCGCCAACGGTGCAAACCGGGTCAGCCAGTCCACTGCCAGCCAGCTGAGGAATAGCATGGCCCACGCCAGCAGATAGGCTTCGGCATGGGGGAAAATGTATTGGGTTAAGGTCTCCCCTGTCAGACTGCCGCGGGCGATCCACTCCGTCAGGAACAGGATGCCCAGCGTTGCCAGTGGAGGGAAGAGCAGCCGCAGCCCATGCAGGGAAAGCGGCGTATGTTTTTTTGCGTTCATAGAGAGAAGTTCCTTTCACTTCCGGAAATCAGATTTCAAGCCGGAGCGGCAAGGCTCTGCCGCTCACGGTTCTCTATTATAATCCGATTTTTTATAAAATCAAACCCTGATGCAGGAAAATTCACGAAAAATTTCAGCCGTCCAGCCAGTGCCGTAGTTTTTGCCAGAAACCCTGCTTTTTGGCTTCCGGCTCCGGCAGCTCCGTGCGGACCAGGATCGCGTCCACTCCCAGTGTTTCGATGTCCGTCCAGGGGATGACCAGAGTCTCGTCCCGGCCCAGCAGCCCAAACAGATGAGGCTGCCCGAGCAGCAGCAGGCTTTTGACCTGCGCCGTTGCCGGATCGAGCTCCAGATCATCGGCGCGGCCAAGGCAGGCCCCGTTGCTCAGCTGAACGATCTCCTTTGTGCACAGCTCCCGGAATTTCATCGTGATCTCCTCCCCGCAGTTTGCCTGTTTCATCCTATGCGGCGGCACAGTGCTTGATGCAGGGCGGGCAGTTGTGCTATACTGTGGACAGAATCTTTCTGGCAGAAACATCCATACAGAATTGAGGAAACAGCGATGTATAAAAATATCATCTTTGATCTGGGCGGTGTCATGGTGGATTTCGACCCCAAGACCTACCTGGTAGACCGCTTCTGCAATGCCGAGGTAGAGGAACAGGTCTCCCAGCTGACTTTTGAAAGCGAGGAGTGGAAGCTGCTGGATGCAGGGCTTATCACCCGCTCTGAGGCCAACCTGCGGATGCTGGCCCGCGCAAAAGAATATGGCCGCGCGTTTGAGGTGCAAGGCGTGCTGGACGATTGGATGCATATCCTCCGCCCCCGCCGCCGGATGCAGGAGCTGGTGCGGAAACTCAAGAGCCGTGGCTACTGCGTCTATTACCTGAGCAATATCCCCGAGGATGTGCTGGATTTTCTGACCGAGCGCGACCTCAAGGGCCTGTTCGACGGCGGCGTGCCCTTCTGCGAGGTGCACATCAACAAGCCTGACCCGCGCATCTATAAGGCCCTGCTGGACAAATACCAGCTCAAGGCCGGGGAAAGTGTTTTCATTGATGACCGGCTGGAGAATGTTCAGGCCGCTTTCCGTCTGGGCTTTGCCGGCATCCAGATGAAGGACAGCGTCGGCACACTGGTGCGCAGCCTTGCTACCTGCAGTGTGGTCATCCACTGAACAGCACACAAAAACTCCCCGCTCAATGCCCTGTTTGGGGCGCTGGGCGGGGAGTTTTCTGCCATTACAGATTATTTCTTTTCGTAATTCTGGCAGAAGTGCGGGGTCTCCACCTGCTGGGTGGTGCAGGAGCAGTGTTCTGTCACTTTGATCTGGGGCAGATCACACTTGCAGTTCTGCACATTGTGGCGGCACTCGCAGACATCGCAGGTCACACCTGTGTTTTCCATTTCTATCGCCTCCTTGGCTCTAGGTTGCCCCGGCTTCAGGCGATTATACATGGCTGCTTATTTTCCTGCGTTTGCTTCACGCCTTGCCTTCATTGTCACGATCACATGCTTGATGGAGAGAACGGGATGCACCGGCAGCATTCTGGGCCCGGCCCAGCGCATGACAGTGCGGATCTTTTCCCGCATCTCCGGCTGATAGCAATGCACCTTGCAGGCCGAGCAAAAGGTCTTGGTCTCCATAAAGGGGCAGTGCTCAATGCGGGCCAGCGCATAATCATGCAGCTGCTGGCATTCCGGGCAGAGACTGCCTCTGAGGGTGTGATGCTGCTTGCGGCAGTAGAGCGCGATCATCTCACTGACAAGCATTTTTTCGTCGGAACGCTTCTTTGCCAGGTCTTCCGGGGTGGTTTTGGACATTGGGACTGTTCCTCCTGCATTTTTTCCTTGCGGGCCATCCGCAGAGCCGCGCAACGCACCGCGTGACGCAAAACTGCGAAACAGGCCGTAATTCCAACAGCAACAGCCATTTCCATACACACCACCTTTCCTAAAAAGCAAAGCAGCAGGAGACCGGGTTCAGCCCCTGTTGTTCCCCTGCTGCTCTCAGGTTCGTTTGTCCGGCAAACGGGCTACTGCGCGACCTCTAGAGTTTAATACAGCAAACCCCATTTGTCAAATTTTGCAATGTGCCTCTAATCCGGTCACCATGCTGCCAGGTCTGCACCCAGCTTGCGGCAGGCAGCCTGAACATCCTCATCCGGTGCCTCGTTGCAGATCAGACCCTCACCGTTGAGCACCTGTGCGCCATCACCCTGTGCACGCTCGACCCAGTCGCGCATCCACTGGCCGTCGCCCCAGCCATAAGAGCCGAACAGAGCGATCTTCTTGCCGTTCAGGGAACCCTCCAGATCGGAGAACATCGGCTCAAACTCGCTCTCTTCCAGCTGCTCTGCACCCATTGCGGGGCAGCCAAATGCAACTGCATCAAACTCTGCCAGCTTTGCGGCGTTCATTTCGCCACAGGGAACGATGGTGCCGTTTGCACCCTCTGCCACGCAGTTTGCCATGGTCTCCGTGTTGCCGGTTGCACTCCAGAATACAACTGCTACTTTGCTCATAAAGAAGAACCTCTCTTTCAATTTTGGTTAGTACATTCTAACTTTTATCTTCAAGAAATTGCTCTGCCTGACATAAGACAGAGCAATTTGGTTAGGCTTTTCTAACCATCAAAAGAATACCACAGGGCGGGCTCCTTGTCAAGAACCTTTTGCAGAATTTTTCAGAGCGCTCCTCCACCCCGGCGCAGCAACAGGAACACCATCGTCAGCACGCCGTAGATCACCGGCTGGTGGAGCAGATATAGCATCAGCGAGTTTCGCCCCAGCCACCCCAGCGGCGGGCAAACCGAACGACGCAGCGGACGGAGACTCTGTGCTGTTCGCTCTGCCAGATGATGCAGGTAAAAACCAGCCCAGAACAGGAAGAGCCACGGGGTCAGTGGGAAGTAATCCGTAGAGAAGAAGCCAAAGGGATAAAACCCCAGATAGGCCGTGAAGTAGTTGGCGTAGAGAAAACCCGGCAGTGTGATGAGCCAATGGCCCAGCTGCAAATAGCCATCGGCTGCATAGCGGGTGAAGTAAAACAGAAACATGCTCCCTGCAAGGCCGACCACCGGGGGTACCTTTTCCATCCACTTTTCCAGCAGTCCTGTGATGATCATAGCCGAGCCCAGCAGGGTCAACACGCCGAACCAGACAGCATCCGCAGGCATGAAGATCAGCGTGACCGCCGTGACAAGTGCGCCGCACCCAAACACCACCGCGCCTCGTTTGACCGGGTGGCGGCCCAGCGGCAGACAGAAGCCGGACAGCAGGATGAACACCCAGCAGATGGATTGCTGCCACAGTTCTCCCTGCCAGCTGCCATACCACGGTGCACGCACACCAAACAGATAAACCAGATCCCACATGCCATGGTAAAGCATCATGCTGATCAGGTCCAGCCCGCGCAGCTCATCCAGCAGCGCACAGCGTGTGGAAGTTGATTTCATAAGACTTCCCCTTTTCGGAATGTTTTTTTCATTGTACGCCCTGCCATGGATCCCGTCAAGCAAAAAGCTGCCGTGCAGCTTTGGAACCGCACGGCAGCTTTATGATAACAGGTTCAGAAAAATGCAGGAATTACAGCTCCACGTTGAAGTAGCGCTTCAGCAGGCCCTCGAAGCCGCGGCCATGGCGCGCCTCGTCCTTTGCCATCTCGTGGACGGTATCGTGGATCGCATCCAAATTCAGGGCCTTTGCCTTCTTGGCCAGGTCCATCTTGCCGGAGCATGCGCCGCACTCAGCCTCAGCACGCATCATCAGGTTCTTCTTGGTGCTGTCGGTCACGACCTCACCCAGCAGCTCGGCGAAACGAGATGCGTGGTCAGCCTCTTCGTAGGCATAGCGCTTGTAAGCCTCAGCGATCTCGGGGTAGCCCTCGCGCTCAGCCACACGGGCCATGGCCAGGTACATGCCGACCTCGCTGCACTCACCCTCAAAGTTTGCACGCAGACCGTCAACGATCTCCTGAGGCACACCCTCAGCCTTGCCGATGCCGACCACATGCTCGGTCACATAGGTGTTGCCGGTCTTTTCGACAAATGCGGATGCAGGAGCCTTGCAGACAGGGCACTGCTCAGGGATAGAGCCTTCAGCGATATAACCACAGACGGTGCAAACATACTTTTTCATAAGAATATCCTCCATTGTTTTTCATTATGATCTTGGCCTCTCCTCTGGTACAGGGGGCCTTGCTTCTGAGCCTATTATAGCAATGATTCCTAGATTAGTCAAGACTAATTTTAAGAATTATTCCTATTTATTTTTAGACCTGCAGGTTGGCGCTGCTCGGAGCATCGGAACCGTTGGCAGCATCAAACTCGTAATCATTGCCGGGGAGGATGGCGTTGAGCAGGATGCCCACGATAGCAGCAATGGCCAGGCCGGACAGGTTGATGGAGACACCACCCACAGCGAAGGTCAGACCGCCCACAGAGTTGAAGCCCAGTGCGCAGACCAGGATGACAGCGGCAACGATCAGGTTGCGGCTGTTGGCAAAGTCTACACGGTTCTCGACCACATTGCGGACACCGATCGCGGAGATCATGCCGTACAACACAAAGCTGATGCCACCAATGATGCCGGTGGGGATGGTGTTGATGACAGCCTCAAACTTGGGGCTGAAGCTCAGGATCACAGCCATCACAGCGGCAATGCGGATGACGAGCGGATCGTAGATACGGCTCAGGGCCAGAACACCGGTGTTCTCACCGTAGGTAGTATTGGCGGGGCCGCCCAGCAGACCGGCCATAGCAGTGGCAAGGCCGTCGCCCATCAGGGTGCGGTTCAGGCCGGGATCATTGATATAGTTGTGGCCGACCGTAGCGCTGATGGCAGCGATATCGCCCACGTGCTCCATCATGGTTGCCAGCGCAATGGGGATGATGGTGAACATTGCGCTGATGAACTCAGGGCTGCCGTCGATGGCAAACAGACCCATGGCGCTCTTGTGCAGGGGGATGCCGAACCAGTCGGCAGCAGCAATGGCCTCAAAGTTGACAGCACCGGTGACCAGAGCCACAGCATAGGAGACCAGCACACCGATCAGGATGGGCAGGATCTTGACCATGCCCTTGCCCCAGATGTTGCAGACAATAACGGTGCCCAGGGCCACAAAAGCCAGCAGCCAGTTGGACTCGCAGTTGGTGATGGCGGAGGGGGCCAGGATCAGACCAATAGAGATGATGATGGGGCCTGTGACCACCGGCGGGAAGAATTTCATAATGCGGCGGATGCCAAAGGTGGAGATGAGCAGGCTGACCAGCAGGTACAGAATGCCGGACAGTGCCACGCCCGCGCAGGCGTAGGGCAGCATTTTGGTATTGGCAACGGTCAGGTTGCCGTCTGCGTCAGCCAGCATGGGGGCTACAATGGAAAAACCGCCCAGGTAAGCAAACGAGGAGCCAAGGAAGGCCGGGACCTTGCCCTTGGTGATAAGGTGGAACAGCAGGGTGCCCAGACCGGCACAGAGCAGAGTGGTGGAAACGCTCAGGCCGGTGAGCAGGGGCACCAGCACAGTTGCGCCGAACATGGCAAACATGTGCTGCACGCCCAGGACCAGCATCCGCCCGGTGCCGAGCTGCCGGGCATCGTAAATGCCCTTGGAGTAATCGATCTTTTCACTCATAGAGAAGTTCTCCTTTCATCGCTGCCCAAAAAAAGAGGCATTGCCGCAACAACGGCAGTGCCTCAATCTTCTGGAGCAGATTCAAAAAACGGGACCGGAAGGCAAAACACGCGCTCCGCAAAGTCGAACGAAACATTTTGCTCTCCCCTTCCCTGTCTGACTTTATAAAGTATACCAGAAACCATGCCCAGATGCAATCCGTTTGCCGCAGTTTCCCTCAGCTTTTTGGCCGGACATCTTGAAATATGCCCTTGCCCGCACTATAATATAACCTATTGAATTGATTTGTATTTCAAGAGGAATGTTATGATCTATCTGGATTATTCTGCAAACACCCCGGTGGATACACGGGTGTTGGAGCAGTTCTGTGCCGTGGAGCGCCGCTGCATCGGCAACGCCAACTCTCACCACCAGGCAGGCTCTGCCGCCAAGGCAGAGATCGATGCTGCCACCATCAAAATCGCCTCTCTGCTGGGCGTTCAGCCAGCAGAGATCATCTATACCTCCGGTGCCAGCGAAGCCAACAACTTTGCTTTAAAGGGGCTGGCCCGTCTCTCCCGCCATGTGGGCAGGCACATCATCTCCACTCCGCTGGAGCATTCTTCGGTCAGCGGCACCCTGACGGCATTACAGGAACAGGGGTATGAGATCGACCTGCTGGACGTGAAACAGGACGGTACTGTAGATCTTGAGCACCTGAAGGATCTGCTTCGCCCGGATACCATCTGCGTTGCCGTAACGCTGGTGGACAGTGAACTGGGTGTGGTGCAGCCTGTACAGGAGATCGCCGCCATCCTGAAAGCATACCCTCACTGTCACCTGCATGTGGATGCGACCCAGGCTGTGGGCAAGATCCCCGTTTCTTTTGAGGGCGTGGACACCATGAGCCTGACGGCCCACAAATTCTACGGACTGAACGGCATCGGCTTGCTGGTCAAGCGGCGGAATCTGGCGCTGGAGCCTCTCATCCATGGCGGCGAGAGTACCACCATCTACCGCAGCGGCACCCCCACTGTTGCGCTGGCCTCCTCGCTGGCCTGTGCGCTCGATCTCGCCGTCATCGACCTGCCCAATCGCGTTGACCATGTGGCAAAGCTGAATGCAGAGCTCCGCGCCGCCCTCAGCACATATCCGCTGGTGCGCATCAACAGCCCGGAACACGCCATCCCCCATGTACTGAATCTGAGCGTTCAGAACGTCAAGGGCACTGTGTTCCAGCGGGAGCTGGATGCCAAAGGGGTCTGCGTCTCGGTCAAGTCAGCCTGCTCTTCGGATGGTCTGCCTTCGCGTGCGGTGTTTGCGGTCAGCCGCGACCGCCGCAACGCGCTGTCCTCCTGGCGCATCAGCCTGAGCCATCTGACCACCGAGGACGAGATCAAAGCCTTTTTGCAGGCGTTCGATGTCTGCTACCGTGAGCTGACCGCCGTACATTAAATAAAAGAGGAACCAACATGAAACGTGAGCTTGAACCTTATCAGATGATCGAACGCAGTATCATCAAGAAATACCGCAAGGAGCTGTGGACCCCCTTTATCGTGGCGGTAAAGCGCTACGAGCTGGTACAGGAGGGAGACAAGATTGCCGTCTGCATCTCAGGCGGCAAAGACTCCATGCTGATGGCAAAGCTGATGCAGGAGCTGCAGAAGCACAGCGATGTTCCCTTTGAGCTGGTCTTTCTGGTGATGGACCCCGGCTACAATGAGATCAACCGCCAGAAGATCGAGTCCAATGCCGAGCTGCTGCACATCCCGGTGACCATCTTCGAGAGCAACATCTTTTCCGTTGCCAACAACACCGAAAAGAACCCCTGCTACCTCTGTGCCCGGATGCGGCGCGGCCACCTGTACAGCAAGGCCAAGGAGCTGGGATGCAATAAGATCGCGCTGGGCCACCACTTCAACGATGTCATTGAGACGACCGTAATGAGCATGTTCTACGGCTCCCAGATGCAGGCCATGCCGCCCAAGCTCCACAGCACCAGCTTCCCCGGCATGACCCTGATCCGCCCCATGTACTGCATCCGGGAAGAAGATATCCTGGCCTGGAAGCGCTACAATGATCTGGAATTCATCCAGTGTGCCTGCCGCTTTACCGAGAACTGCACCATGTGCGACAACGGCGGCGGTGGTTCCAAGCGGCAGGAGATCAAGATCCTGCTTCGCCGCCTGAAGCGCGACAATCCCAATATCGAAAACAGCATCTTCCGCAGCATCCACAATGTTGCCATTGATACCATGCCGGGCTATCGATCCGAGGGTGTGGACCACAGCTTCCTGGAACGATTCAATGCTATGGAAAACCGCTGAGCTGCATCTGCATTCCTGCCTGCGCCGAATCACACTTTGTACGCGATACAACAGTAAAAAATCCCCCTCAGCTTTATGCTGAAGGGGATTTTTCATGCCACCGGCGGGGCTTGAACCCGCACTCTGTCGCCAGAAAGGGATTTTAAGTCCCTCGTGTCTGCCAATTTCACCACAGTGGCGCATAGAAACCCGGCTTACAAAGCCCTGCTGCTCTGGACATTCACAGAGAGCCGGGAATAACAGGTGATGAGTCAAACATTTATCACAAGTCCTTCGTTACAGAGTTGCAAACATGTATCAAAACATGTAAGATTCACACAACGGCTATTATAATACAATAGAAACCCTGCTTTGTCAAGTTACACCTTTCCGCCATGCAGTTCCGAATACATCTTGGCGCGGCACTCGGCCACAGCGGGGGTCATATTGACATAGTGCTTATGCGGCATCTCGATGCGCAGCTCGGTCTCCCAGGTCTCTTCGGTCAGCTGCTTTGCGATATAGGCCTTTTTCTCGGCAATCCCGGGCAGTTCGATGGCCAGTTCACCGTTCAGGATATGGGGCACCAGCAGCTGCTTGACCTTGGTGGGGGTGATGGTAATGGTACGCTCGATGGCATCCGGGTCAAGATTGACCATCTTTACCGGTTTGCCCGCTTCGATGACCTCGCCATCCATGGCAATCAGATCGCACTGGGCCTGACCATTTTCATCGTAGAGCCGCCAGGGCATTTTCTTGCCCGGGATGATGGCCTTGCTGGCAGAATCCGAGCACTTCATCTTGGGCTGATAGGTGCCATCCGGCAGCTTGACCGCCACCAGTTTATACACGCCGCCGAACACAGGGT
>ENA-OPDC01000804-OPDC01000804.1-human-gut-metagenome-genome-assembly--contig:-NODE-804-length-11073-cov-3.565801_pt1 | contig 11073 bp, 9 predicted proteins | sample MGYA00241620_ERZ501503 | MGnify/ENA primary metagenome ERZ501503 (study PRJEB25962, sample SAMEA2042659) | human gut metagenome | biome: human gut; feature: human-associated habitat; material: faeces...
CTGTTCATCACGGTCTCGGTGGTGCCGTCGATCTGCAGATGGTTGCGGTCCAGCATGACGCAGAGGTTGGACAGGCCATAGTGAGAAGCAAACATAAAGGCCTCCCAGCACTCGCCCTCTTCCACCTCGCCGTCACCCAGGATGGTGTAAACATTGATGGGCTTACCGGCGTGCTTGGCACCCAGTGCCATGCCGCAGGCGGCGCTCACGCCCTGACCCAGACTGCCGGTTGACATATCCACGCCCGGCACACTGTTCATGTTGGGGTGGCCCTGCAGGTAGCTGCCGATCTTGCGCAGGGTCTTGAGGTCCTCCACCGGGAAGAACCCACGCTCAGCCAGCGCGGCGTACAGCGCCGGGGCCGCATGGCCCTTGGAGAGCACCAGACGGTCGCGGTCAGGGTTCTTGGGATCCTTCGGATCCACCTTCATCTCTACGAAATAGAGGTACGCCAGCACCTCGGCGATATCCAAGCTGCCGCCCGGATGGCCGCACTTGGCGCTGTGAGTGCCCTCGATCACGCCCATGCGGATGTGGCAGGCGTGTTTTGCCAGGGTAAGCTTTTCTGCATTTGTCATCTTTGGTCCTCCCGTATGAACCTCAGCGTTTGCATCGGATATGATACGCACCCGGGCCGTACGCCCCGATGCGCTATTTCTCAAGTCTATATTATCTATTCTATGCAAAAACGTCAAGGTTCTTTCGTCAAAATGTACATCCCTTGGCAAAATCGCTTGTAAATGTTCCCGTTTTTGTTGAAAATGCAGGGCCATTTTGCCCCCGCAAAACATTTTTACAGCTTTTGGCCGGCTTGCTTTCTGATGCCGAATTGAATGCAGCCTCCGACAATGGTTATTCTCACACCAATGTCTGTAACAGTACATTTGCAGAAGGCCCCGGTGAAGATTCCTTTTATTACATCTACAAATTTCAAAAATCCGCAAACACCGCCCCGTAACCCTCCTCATCCGCTGAGCTTGACAAGGCGGCTTTGCATCTGCTATACTTTTTGCACAATTCCCGGCTGAAGCCGGGGCTTTGCGGGCCGAAGCCCGTGTTTCTCCCCGCAAACATTATTTTGAAACAGACACCATGAAGGGGTCTGCCGCTGGCGCGCGTGCTGGCGGCAGGCCCTTTTTGTCTGTGCATTTTCAGGAGGAATCATTGATGAATACCAAGACCCGTTCCGCGACCCGTGATCTGGTGCTGGCCGCACTGTTTCTGGCACTGGCCTTTGTGCTGCCCATGATCACTGGCCATGTGCCTCAGATCGGCAATATGCTCTGCCCCATGCACTTCCCGGTGCTGCTGGCTGGCTTCGTGCTGGGCGGCCCCTGGGGCCTGGCACTGGGCTTTGCCGCCCCGCTGCTCCGCTCGGTGCTGTTCGGGATGCCCCCGATGTACCCCATTGCCATCGCCATGGCCTTTGAGCTGGCCACATACGGCGCTGTGGCCGGTTTCATGTACCGCAAGGTGCAGCACACCCTGCCCATGATCTATGCCACCCTTGTCACCTCGATGGTGGCAGGCCGCCTTGTCTGGGGTGCGGTGCGCTTTGTGCTGGCCGGTCTGTCCGGCTCCAGCTTCCCGTTCAGCGCGTTCCTGTCCGGTGCGGTGCTCACTGCTGTGCCCGGTATCGTGGCGCAGCTCATCCTCATTCCGCTGATCGTGGCTGCACTGCAGAAAGCAAAGCTGACGGCTTAAACCCCCTGCGCTGACCGAACCCACACAGCAAAAAAGCCCGGAACCGTACCTGCTATGGCGGCAGGTGGTTCCGGGCTTTTCAGTTCATATTACAGTGTGGCAGCAGCTGTAACAAAAAAAGAAGGAGAATCTTCAACCGGCAAATTGGAGAAGATCAGCCGGCAAAGCTTGCATTGACAGCGCGGCGGTTGCTCTGGTTGACAAAGTTCTTCTTTGCGCTCTCGAGCAGGCTTGCAAAAGCCAGGCCAATGCCGCAGTTATCGGACACGCCCTCGGTGACAGTCAGGTAAGCGTCCATCATAGTGTTGTCCAGAATAGCAGTGTTCTTGTTCATCATAATAAATATCCTCCGTATATCGGTAAATGTCATTGTGTTTTTTGGCAGGGCCTCTATCTCCCTGCATCCTCAGAGCGGAACCTTTCAGAACCCTTCGTTCTTTTGTTCCCCTCTCTGAGGATGGCCATATTATGCCACTCAATTATGAAATCGTTTTATAAATTCTATGAACAAACTATGAATTTAGTGATACATTTTTAACGTTCTTTCGTTCTTTGCGCAACTAGCACAAAACGTTTTTTATGAAAAATAAAGTTCTTGTATACATGGACGATTGAAACCTTGTTTGGAAAGTTTTTTCAGATTTTCTCTCCGTTTTGCCCAGAATTTCTTCTGCAAAAGGGGATACTCTCATGCAAAATCCGTCAGAATCCGTCAATTTCAAACAGGGCGAGGGCTTTCCTATGCAAAATGCCCAGAAAAAAGTTCCAAACAAAAAGGCCGCCGTGCCAGCAGCACAGCAGCCTTTGAAAAGCCATTTCAGTTTTGTCAGTTTTGCATCACTTGCACAGGAACGCCGGCAGGGGCTTGCCCTCCCTGCGCCACTGGTGATATTCCGCAGTGGCGGCAAATTCCACGTCACCGGCGGAGTTCAGGGCAGTTTCCACGGAATCCTGCACCACGCCGATGATAAAGCCGACACCGACCACCTGCATGGCGATATCATTGGAGATGCCGAACAGGGAGCAGGCCATGGGGATCAGCAGCAGGGAGCCGCCAGCCACGCCGGAAGCACCGCAGGCGCCCAAAGCGCTCATCACCGAAAGAAGGATGGCGGCGGGCAGGGACACCTGAATGCCCAGCGTATTGGCCGCAGCCAGCGTCATAATGGTAATGGTGATGGCGGCACCATCCATATTGATGGTAGCGCCCAGCGGGATGGAGACGGAATACATATCCTTATCCAGCCCCAGCTTTTCGCACAGATCCATATTGACCGGGATGTTGGCGGCAGAGCTGCGGGTGAAGAAGGCGGTCAGGCCGGATTCACGCAGGCAGCGGAACACCAGCGGATACGGGTTGCAGTGCAGATACACAAAGATGATAAAGGGCGAGACGACCAGTGCCATAAAGAGCATGGTGCCCACCAGCAGGAGCAGCAGCCTGCCGTACTGGGTAAAGATGGACAGGCCGTTGCTGGACACGTTGGTGTACACAAGGCCCATGATGCCGAAGGGTGCCAGATTGATGATCCAGCGGACGATCTGGGAGACTGCATCCGCTGTGTTCGCCAGGAACAGCTTGGTGCTGTCCGCGCCGTACCTCTTCATGGCCAGACCGAACAGGCAGGCCCAGAACAGGATGCCGATGTAATTGCCGTTCAGCAGGGCACTGACGGGGTTTGCCACAAAGTTGGTGAGCAGGGTGTTCATCACCTCGCCCAGGCCCTGGGGCACCACCTCGGATTCTGCCGCCTCGGCCAGAACGACGGTCTGAGGAAACAGGAAGCTGGTCGCCGCCGCAATGGCGGCGGCCAGGAAGGTGGTGAGCATGTACAGCCAGATGACCGTGCCAAAGCGCCGGTCCAGCCTGGACGTGCCCTGCGCCAGCGCACTGGCCACGATAATGAACACCAGCACCGGGGCAATGCCCTTCAGGGCACCCACGAACAGGCTGCCGAACTCTTCCACCCAGCCCGCACCGGGCACCGCCAGTGCCAGCACCGCACCGACCACAAGGCCGATGACGATGCGCAGGATCAGGCTGGTGGCGTTGTACCTTGCCGCAACCGCTTTCAACGTTTTCATAACTTTTCTACTCCCCTATCCAGATTGTGCGCCTATTGCGCACAGTTTTCCCATTCCTCTACACGGAACAAGTACGATTATACGCCTTGTAGGCTAAAAAGTCAAAGATTTTGCCCGCTTTTTTTGTTTTTCATTTCAACATATACAGACACGAGCTTTTTTCACTGTCCGTATATGAAATACAGATTCACAAAAAGAGACCGCACCCCGTGTGTTTCGGGACGCGGTCTGTTCCTGTTTTAGTCGAGATAGGACACCTTGCCGGGTACAAAGCCCTGAATGCCCATGCCGGGCGCGTCGGAGACGGTGATGTTCTTCTCGTTGAACACGGCACCGCCGAGGATGTGGTCCTCGCTGCAGAGCACCGGGCCGTCGAGGTCGATCTTGGTGATGATCTTCTTGGCGCAGGCCAGCTCCACAGCGGCGTTGACCGAGATCTTTGCTTCCAGCATACAGCCGATCATGCACTCCACGCCGTACACCTCAGCGGCGGCGGCAATGCGCAGGGCATTGGTGATGCCGCCGCACTTCATCAGCTTGATGTTCACAAAGTCGGCTGCGCCGGTCTGCATGATGCGCAGGGCATCCGCCGGGCTGAACACGCTCTCATCGGCCAGTACCGGCACGCTGGCGTGGCGGGTGACGTACTGCATCCCCTCGAGGTCAGCGGCAGGCACAGGCTGCTCGACGAACTCGATGTCCAGGCCCTTCTCCTGCATCTGGTCGAGGATACGGACAGCCTGCTTTGCATTCCACGCCTGATTGGCGTCGATGCGGATCCTGACCTCTTTTCCCACAGCCTCGCGGACTGCGGCCAGACGGGCCACATCCAGCTCCGGGTCGATGCCCACCTTGACCTTCAGGCAGTCATAACCGCGCTGGATGGCGGTGCGGGCGTCCCGGGCCATCTCCTCGGGCGGGTTGACGCTGATGGTAATGTCCGTCACGATATTGCTGCGCGCACCGCCCAGCATCCGGTAGACCGGGGCGCTGTACTTCTGGCCCAGCAGATCCCACAGGGCCATGTCCACAGCGGCCTTGGCGCTGGTGTTATGGACAAGCGCCTTCTGCACAGCGGCGGTCAGATCCTCAAATTCATCGAGGTCGCGGCCCAGCAGGGCAGGGGCGATATGATCCTGAATGGCACCGAGGATGGCCCCGGTGGTGTCGCCGGTGATGACACCGGTCGGGGGTGCTTCGCCGTAGCCCACCGCACCGGTATCGGTGTGGAGCTCCACGATAACATCCTCAACGCTGTTCACAGTGCGCAGTGCTGTTTTGAACGGCACCCGCAGCGGGGTGGAAATGCGGCCCAGCCGCACCTGCGTGATCTTCATAGTCCCGTCCTCCTTCTTATTCCAGCGGCAGGTTTGCCAGCTTGACAATGGCGTTTGCAATGATCTGGGCGTTCTGCACCAGACGTTCCAGATCGATGCATTCATCGGGCTGATGCTCTGTGACCGGGTCACCCGCGAACAGGGGGCCAAAAGCCACCACGTTAGGCAGCATCTTGGCGTAGGTGCCGCCGCCGATGCACTTGGGCGGGGCATTGTCGCCGGTGGCATCCCGGTAAACCTCCAGCAGGGCGCTGACCAGCGGGGTCTCGGCAGGGTAGTAGAGCTTTTCCTTGTGCACCTGCCCATCCAGCGCCCAGCCTGCGGCCTCAAAGGCGGCCTGCACAGCGGGCTGGCAGTCTGCCCGTTCCATGGTCACGGGATAGCGGTAGTTCAGCTTGACCCACAGATGCTGCGCGTCGCCCTCGATCAGCCCCCAGTTGCAGCTCATGGGGCCGGAGAGCGCATCCTCCAGCCGGTGGCCCAGCAGGCGCTCGCCGTAGGGGTCGGTGCCCAGCTTCTCGGCCAGAAAGTGCACGGCCTGTTTTGCATCCCCCTCCAGCGGCAGCCGGTCGAGGTAGCACACCAGCCGCCCAATGGCGTTTTCGCCCTGCTCCGGGTGGCTGCCGTGGGCCGAAACGCCCACCGCTTCCACCTGATAGCCGCCGGGGATGGCTGTCACGGTGATGTGCTCCGCATCCGGCAGGGCGGCCCCCGCCGGGGCGGTCAGCACAGCGCAGGCGTAGTCCGGCACCACATTGCCGGCCACGCCGCCCTGCACCCTGTTCAGCTGCCAGGCCCCGGTCTGGTGCAGCTGCACAGCATAGCTTTCGTTCAGGATGCCCTTTTCGCCGTTGATGAGCGGATACTCGCCGTCCGGGGTGAAGCCCAGCACCGGGATCTCCCCGCCGTGGGCCTTGTAGTACAGCACGTCCCGGTCGTTGGTCTCCTCGTTCAGGCCGAACAGCAGCCGGACACGGCGGTTGAGCGGAATGCCCAGATCCCGGATGGCTTTCAGCGCGAACAGGCTGGCCACCACCGGGCCTTTGTCGTCAATGGCACCCCGGCCATACAGCCTGCCGCCCTCGATCTCGGCGGCGTAGGGCGGGTGATGCCAGCCCTCGCCCTCGGGCACCACGTCCAGATGCCCCAGCACCGCCACCATCTCGTCCCCGGTGCCGATCTCGCACCAGCCGATGTACCGATCCATGTCGGTGGTCTCAAAGCCCAGCTCATGGCAGAGGGTCAGCGCCTCGGCAAAGCAGGCATCCACCTCCTCGCCAAAGGGCTTGCCCGGCAGCGGGTCGGCCTCCACACTGCGCCTGCGCACCAGCCGCTGGAGCGCCGCCACCATCTGGGGCCGCAGCGCCGCCACGGCCTCGTTCAGTTTTTTGTCCATACGTTCCACCCCTTTTGTGATTCATTTCACAGCTTGTATTATAGAACGATTGCCCCCGCTCCACAAGCCCCAAGTTCGGCAAAAAAGGTCTTGACACCGCGCAGTGTGTACGCTATTATGTACATAAGAGGTGATGCACGATGACGACCACTAATATCACGAACTTTCGCAAGAATGCTTTCCAGTATGTAGAGCAGACCGTAAAGTACAATGAACCGCTGAACATCTGCACCAAAGACGGCAACGCTGTTCTGCTTTCGGAAGAAGATTACAGCGGCATTATGGAAACGCTTTATCTCGTCTCCGTGCCGGGAATGCGGGAAAAGCTCCTGGCGGCCAAGGCCGAACCGCTGGAAGATTGTGTTGACGAATCGGCTGTGGAGTGGTAAATGTACAAAATTGTTTATGCGAAAACCGCGCTCAAGGACATTCCAAAGCTGAAATCTGCCCATCTTGACGAAAAAGCGAAGGCGCTGATCTCCGTTATAAAAGAAAATCCGTTCCAGAACCCACCGCCCTATGAAAAGCTGGTGGGCGATTTGAACGGCTCGTACAGCAGGCGCATCAACGTACAGCACCGCCTTGTGTATGATGTTTTTGAAGAAGAGCAAACCATCAAGATTTTAAGCCTTTAGACACATTACGAAAGATGACCCGAAAACGGACTGTTTTGCAGTTCGTTTTTTTTTTTTTTTTTTTTAATTTTTTTGAAAAAGGGTGAAAGGATTTCGCGCGGCGTGTATTTAAGGAAGTAAGAGCATCCATTTTTGCCGGAGCTTCACTTCCGGCCCAAAGAAAGTGAGGGACCCCCTATGAAGAAACGACTACTCAGCCTTCTGGTGGCGCTGTGCATGGCGGTAACGCTCCTGCCTGTGTCGGCACTTACAGCGTGGGCGGAGGGAGGCGGCCAATTAAAAATTGTAGATGGCTATCCTGTCGGTTCCGGTAAGAACCATGATGAAGATTGTTCTGGTGATGGCTGGAGCTATGACGGTTCTACACAAACGCTTGACCTGCATCCTGCCAGCTCGACAGAATATGATTTTTTTTCAATTATTTCCGGCTATGGAAATGTCACCAAATGTAAACTCACGATTGGAGGAAAGGCAACCATTGTTAGGGGAAATTTCGACAACGCTGTGATAAATAACGGAAAAATCAGTGGCGGTTATTTTTTTTCTTCTTCCTCTTCCCTCATAAATCATGGTTCTATCACTGGTGGAAAATTTCTCCATGCCATATCCAATGAATCCAGTGGCACGATTGAAAATGGCACGTTTATATCCGTTACCAACAATGGCACCATAAATGGCGGCATTTTTCGTAAAAAGCCAGAGGGTGGCCATGTTGCTAAAGGCTATACCTTGAATGTGAACCTCCAGAACACTGGTATCTATAAGATTAGCCGCGCAACAATCAATGGTCTCAACGGTGGCTGTTATATTATTCCCAATTCCGACCATGATACCAGTGTCACCATCGAATATACTTTTTCCCCTATCAGTCAACCAATATTATTTCCTATTGATGTTACATTCGGAGACACAAACGGCACACCTTGTTTGTTAAAAGATTGGGCACCAAGTGCAAGCTATTCTACTGACCATGCACCCTCTGATAGTTTTTTTGTCACTTTCACCGCACCATCCACTGGTACAGACACCGTTACCCTGAGCATGCTGACCCGGCTGGTAATTGACGAAAACGGCTACCCCGTTGGCCCTATGGGCAGCAACAAAAAATACAGCGGCAACGGCTGGAATTTTGATGCGAGCAATAACACGCTGACGCTGGAAAGCGGCAATTATGATTTCTCCGGTAAGAAAAACGCACTGCACCCCCTGAACCCGAATGTCCACTTGGTGGTTGAATCCGGTGCAACGCTGACCGGCGGCGCGTTCAAAAACACGCCCACTGGTGAAGGTGCAGGCACATTCAAAACAGTCACCCTGAACGGAACCGGTTCTATCACAGCGGTCAACGGCCTTGCGTCCGGCGACTGGGGCAACACACTTTATGTAGTCAAGACCGGGAATAATACCATTACCGCCAGTGAATCCATCCGGGATATCAACCGCATTTTATTTGAAAACGATGATTCTCTATATCCGGATCTTCCCAACAAAAAAACCGTGTGCATCAATATAGAATCTCTTAATTCTGTGAATGCTCTTGATCCGAACGCGGATATCATATTGAACCAGGCTTCCCATGGTTTGTCTCTTATCATGGACAGTGATGGCACACCGGTTATAGGCAATGCTCCTTTTGAGCCCGCTGGAGGATTTTATACCTACTATGGTGACGGTTGGCACATCCAGAAATCATTTGAGGGCATCGGCAGACTGTATCTGACCGGCGGAAAAACCTACAACTTCCGATTTACCGACCCCGTCAATAAAAACGGCCAGTTGGATGCAGTGAAATGCAGCATCATCAATGAGGGCAGCACCATCGAGGACGGTGTTTTCAACACTCTGGCAGCAAATGTTTTGCCCAACAGCACTTCGAGCATGACCCCTAAAATCAAAGGCGGCACATTTGCAGCCGGTCTGTATTATAACAACGGCGAGATAACCGGCGGTGCATTCAACGGAAAAGACAGCATTCTCACCCAGGGAACCGTGCTGAGTGGAAATTATCGCTCTGTTACCGTGAATGGTGGAGCCATCGTGAGGGTAAACGACACGCTTCCTCTCGTCCCCGATAAAACCGGCCTTGATTTGGTGCAGGGCTCCGCATGGGATCTGTATTCCTACGCAGGCACCGTCCTCACCGTAGAAGCGGATGCAGATATTACAAATATCAACGGTCAAAAAATCGGCGATGCATTCAGCAGCTACTACCCGAACGGTGAAACCGACAAGACCGTGGTATGCTTTGAGATGCCCGACAGCGATGTGGAGTTGAACTCGACCAAAATCGTTGATCCCGAACCCAAACCCGAACCCGAAGCCTCCACCTACACCCTGACGGTGAAGGGCGGCACGTTCACTTACAATGGCGGCGAAGCCATGACCAGCGCCAGCGTGCCGGTGGATGCCGAGGTCAAGGTGACGCTGAACCAGAGCGCCGTGCCCGAGGGCATGGTGTTCGACCTGTGGGCCATGGATGAAGCCAGCCTGCTGGGCAACCCGGCGGTCGCCTACAACGAGGAGAGCTTTACCATCCCGGCGGGCAGCGTGGCCAAGGGCAGCACCGTGACCGTGGAAGCCCAGTACCGGGATGCCACCATCGAGAGCGAGCCCAGCATTCTGGGCACTGCCGCCATCATCGGCGTGGCCGGTGCAGGCACGGCGGTCATCGTGTGGCAGGGCTACCGCATCGGCATGGAGCTGTACGAGAAGTATTTCCAGCCCACGCCGGAAGAAACTGCGGCAGAGCAGCCCGCCCCGGAAGCTCCGGCAGCTGCCGCTTCCTGAACGCAGGCGCACCCGCTCCCTTCCACGCCTGACAGAACTGCATAAAAACAGCGCCGCTCCATCGTTTCCGGTGGGGCGGCGCATTTTTGCGGTTCAATCCCGGCGCAAAGGCAGGGTAAGGGACATTTTCTGGTAGGCAATGCGGGGCGTGCCATCCTCCACATGGATGATGCCGCACTTGGTAAAGCCGTTTTCTTCCAGCAGGTGCTGCATGATCTTGTTGTCGGCGTGGGTGTCGGCCCGCAGGCTCTCGCAGTGCTCCAGACACCAGGTGATCACAGCGGCGGCAACGCCGGGGTGCCTGCCTGCCGAAGCCAGCCGGTGAATGGTGCCGTAGGGCAGGGTATCGTTCAGCCACTTGCCATCCTCGATCCGGGCATAGGTGGGGTCCGGGCCAAGGATAAAGGCAAACACGCCCTCCAGCTCGCCGTTGACAAGGTAGAGGAACAGCCGGTTGGAATCAATGTCCTCTTCCAGCAGCTCCTGCGGCGGGAAATGATCTCCCCACTGGGTGGGGTTGCCGGAATCCGCCATCGCCTGCCGGGCGCGGGCATAAATTTTCAGGATCGCATCCAGATCTGCACGTCTTGCTCCACGAAACATCTTCATCCAACCTCTCTTCCGGCAGGCCGCTGCCCACCCTGATCGTTCTGCTTTAATATAACACAAAACGGCCCTCTCCGTCAAAGCCTGCTGCAAAGGCGGAGAGGGTCGTTCACTGATGCACTTATGTGCGCTGGCTGCGTGCCCGGCGGTACTCCCGGGGGCTCTGGCCATACCGCTCATGGAACAGGCGGTAAAAGTAGCTGGTGTTCTCGTAGCCCACCTGGGTGATGATCTGCTGGATGTTCAGGTCGCTGCGGCGCAGCAGGCGGGCGGCGGTCTCCATCCGGTGCTTCTGCAGCAGCTCCTTATAGGTCTTTCCGGTCTGGGCCCGGACGCACTCGCTGACATACGCCAGCGAAACGCCGTAGCTGCGGGCCACATTGGAAAGGCTTGCTTCGCGGTAATTCTGGGTGATCTCCTGTAATGCCGCCTGGACCAGCGCTTCGCGGCTGACCGCCTCGCCGCGCGTTTCCAGCGGGAAATTCTTGGTCTGTACCATAGCGTTAAAACCCTCCGTTGCGGC
>ENA-OPDC01000808-OPDC01000808.1-human-gut-metagenome-genome-assembly--contig:-NODE-808-length-11051-cov-2.894780_pt1 | contig 11051 bp, 10 predicted proteins | sample MGYA00241620_ERZ501503 | MGnify/ENA primary metagenome ERZ501503 (study PRJEB25962, sample SAMEA2042659) | human gut metagenome | biome: human gut; feature: human-associated habitat; material: faeces...
GGCGGTTCCTACGGTGTGGATGATGCCGCCGCTGAGGTGCGCACCCTGCAGCGCATGGGTCTGCGTGTTTCTGCCGTGTTCATGGGCGAGGACAGCTCAAGCCACGATGCAGAACGCATCTACGGCAAAAATCTCGCCCGCATCCGGGGCATGGATCAGCTGGCACGCGCCGCTGGGCGGCTCATCCAGAATGAGATCCGGGAGCTGGGCGATTGAGTCCTGCCACCACAAAAGGCTTCTCCGACGGGAGAAGCCTTTTCCATTTACAACCAATCCGTTTGTCAGCATCCCCGAATTTCCAAAATATTTTGGTTTTTGTCAAACTTATAGTTGTATTTTGTTGTCATCTATGCTATAATGCAGGAAGAGAACAACCGATGGATGGTTTCCGACACATCATCCAAAACCAGAGAGGAGACCCGCTATGGATGCCAGCCGCTATTTTGAAGAGATGCACCGTGCCATGTCCGCACAGAAAAACAATTCTTCCCTGCTCCTGACCGTCAAGGTACAGGACCTGGGCGGCGCTGATGCCTATCTGGAGCTGCGGCAGTATCCCAATGGCCGCGCCCGGGTGTTTTACTCCACCATGGGCCGCCGCAACCTGAACTTCCAGCTGTTCCGCAAGGGCTGGCAGCTCTGCCACAACGCATCCGGCGAGATGACAGGGCAATTCCCAACCCGGGCCGAAAACCTGCTGGACAGCGCGGACTTTTCCGCCTGCATCCGGGATGACACCCTGGACACGGCCCGTACTGAGATCATTCTGCGGGAGCTGCGCCGCGCGGCAGGCACCTCCCGCTCCTGCCTGCCTCAATCTGCCCGGGAAGGTGCCATGATCACCGTAGAGAGCTTTGTGGACCGGGGCGGCGAGTGGAACTACTGGTCTACCCGTGCCGCCGACTGCCTGCCCATTGCGGCCATTCTCTGCTGGCTGGGCGATTTTCTGGCCGGAACGGAGCGCCGCACCCTGCAATCCAGTCCTGAAGCCATGGCACTGGCCGCCCGCTGGCAGGCCGAACTCGCCTCCCCCTTTGCGCAGCCGGCTGACTGCGTCCAGCGTCCTGCCCGCACGGTTTCGCCTTCCGCGCCCCGCCGTGCCGCGCAGCAGGTGCAGAACCCCCGCTGGCAGAGCATCCTTGCCGTGCTTGCAACCGTATGAGAACAACAGGCGGTGCCGAAAATTTCCGGTACCGCCTGTTGTTTTCTGTTTTACTGTGCGGATGCGGCATCCACCACATGGCCCACCAGCACAGAGGTGGTCACTGTGCCCACACCGCCGGGCACCGGGGTGACAGCCTCCACGATGGGTTCTGCCTCATCAAAGCGCACATCGCCGCAGAGCTTGCCCTCTTCATTGACGTGGATGCCCACATCCACCACGACCTGACCTTCCCGCAGGCAATCGGCCCCGATGGCTCCCCGCCTGCCCATGGCGACCACCAGCACATCGGCCTCCCGGCAGAGGGCGGGCAGGTTTTGGGTGCGGGAGTTGCAGAGGGTGACGGTGGCATTCTCCTTGTCCAGCATCATGGCGGCGGGCTTGCCCACCACAAGGCTGCGGCCCACCACCACGGCCCGTTTGCCGGACAGCGGCACGTTGTAGTGCTTCAGGATCTCAAGGCAGGCCTGCGCCGTGCAGGGCGGATAACCGATGGGCATGTTGGTAAACACACCCGCCATCGAGCCGTCCGTGATGCCGTCCACGTCCTTTTCCGGGGCAAGCGCCTCCTGGACCCTGCGGTCATCGAACCGCTTTGGCAGGGGCCGGAAGATCAGGCACCCGTGAACCGATGCATCCTCATTGATCTGCCGGATCACATCCAGCAGTTCCTCCTGCGTAACATCTTCCGCCAGATGGAACTGCCGCACCTCCACGCCAACCTTACCGCACCGGGTGACGATCCCCTTTTCATAAGAAATGTCATCCTCCCGCGCGCCGACCCGCACCACAGCCAGCGTGGGCACGATGCCCTTTTCCTTCAGCGCGGCACAGCGCGCGGCGTTTGCTTCGTTCATGGCGGCCACCACGGGCGCACCCTTCAAGATCTGAGCCATTTTCTTCTCCCCTCACTCATTTGATACAGTCTGATAGACCCTGTCAGCCTGCGGCACAAACTCGGCCAGCAGCTGTTCCGCCCTGGCCTCCAGCGCATCCGCATGGGCCTTGTCTGCCATCAGGCGGGTGTTGACCTTCACGTTCAGCCCCGCCGCCTGCATGGCTGCCTTGCAGAACAGCGCCGCGCATCCGGCATCGGAACGGGCCAGCACGCTGCCCTTTTCGGCGTACTCTGCGGCCAGTGCGATGCCCTCACCGCAGGCAGTCATCACCTCCAGCGGCACGGCGCAGGCTCTGTCCAGTGCCTTTTCCAGCACCGCGGCCTTGTGAGCCTGCTGTTCCGGGGTCTCTTTCGGCAGCTTGTAGGCCGCCGCCACGGGCAGAAAGGCCTCCGCGTCGGCCTGTACCAGCGCTTCCAGCTGCTTGCGCAGGGCCTCGGCCCGGACATTCAGGGCAATGATGTCCGCTTCTACGGCAGCATATTTCTTTTTACCCACGGTCAGGCTGCCCACCATGCTGCCCAGCGCCACACCAGCCGCGCCCACCAGCGCCGAAGCGCCGCCGCCGCCCGGAGCCGCCGCCTTGCTGGCCAGCTCCTCCAGAAAACCTTCACAGCTCAAATTCATCAGTTCCACGATATACTTTCCTCTCTGTTACAAATCCATCCAGCTGCCAGTCCTGTTCATCTGCAGCCGCTTCCGGCACCCGCTGGGCCTCAAAGGCCACGCCCAGCGCCACGGCGTTCCGGCACCTGGGCAGATAGCGGTCATAGTAGCCCTTGCCCATGCCTACCCTGCGGCAGGCCGCATCAAAGGCAGTGCAGGGCACCAGCACCAGATCAAGCGCCTCCGGCCGGACGAGCGCCGCCCGTTTCAGAACCGGTGTGCGGATGCCGTAAGCCCCCACCTCCCAGCCGTCCGGCCCCGGTACGGCGGCGGTCAGGGGAAAGTTTTCCCCACAGACCGGATAGGCCACCGTTTTGCCCAGCCGGGCCGTCTGCTCTGCCAGCCCAGCAAGATCTACCTCCCCGCCAAAAGCGGCGTAGAGCAGCAGATTCTCTGCCTTTTGGAAGCAAGGCATGGCCAGAAGGCGGGCACAGATGGCTGCATTGGCCGCCGCTCTCTCTGCCTGCGGCAGACCCCTGCGGGCCATGATGCCCGCCCGGCGCTGCGCTGCTTTCCGGTCCCGGATCTCCATTGACACTTCTCTCCCCTGAAATTTCATACCCACTCAATATATCTGAAATGCGGAAGAATTGCAAGAGCATGGCTGGAAAATAACCGCAAAATAGGCTATAATGGTGCAGAACAAACCAAAAAGGAGAACGATTATGCTCATTTATCTGCTGCGTCACGGCCAGACGGAGTACAACGCGCAAAAACGATATCAGGGCCAGCGGGACATTCCCCTTTCCGCCGCGGGCATCGCCCAGCTGCGGCAGGCAGATTTTGCACCGGAGGTGGTCTATGTCACCCCGCTGCAGCGCACCGCCCAGACGGCGCGGGTGTTCTTTCCCGGGGCAAAGCTCATTCCGGTGGACGGGCTGAAGGAGATGAACTTCGGCCGGTTCGAGGGCCAGACCTTCGTACAGGTGGAGCAGGACCCGGAATATCTGGCATGGGTGCAGGAAAACGAGCACGCCGCCCACCCGGATGGGGAGCGCAGGAGCGATTTCTGCAACAGGGTGTGCAAAACGCTGGCCGACCTCATTGACAAGGCCCTTGCCGAAGGGCAGGAACGGCTGGTCATCGTGGCCCATGGCGGCACCCAGATGGCCGCACTGGAGCGGTTTGGCGTACCCCGCCGCAGCTTTCACGACTGGTGCGGCCCCAACGCGGGCGGCTACGTGCTGGATGCCCGGGACTGGCCGGTGCAGCATATCCTGCACCTGGTGGAGACCGTGCAGTACACAAAGGAGAACGGATGATGGAACAGGGCCTGCTGCATCTCTACTGGGGCGACGGCAAGGGGAAGACCACCGCCGCCATGGGCCTTGCCCTCCGCGCACTGGGCGGCGGCAAACGTGTTGTCATCGTGCAGTTTCTCAAGGGCGGGCAGAGCGGCGAGATCCCTCTGCTGGCCCAGCTGGGGGCAAAAATTTTCCGGGGCAAGGGCGGGCAGAAGTTCGTGTTCCAGATGAACGAAGCGGAAAAGGCCGCTGCCCGGGCCGTGCAGAACGAAAACCTGACCGCCGCACTGGCCGAGCCTGCCGACCTGCTTATTTTAGATGAAGCCGGTTCAGCCTGGGAACTGGACATGGTGGACAAAGACCTGCTCCGGCGGGCCGTTCTGGAGCGTCCCGCCGCGCAGGAATGCGTGCTGACCGCCCACAAGGCCCCGCAGTGGATGCTGGATGCCGCCGACTACTCCACCGAGATGAAATGCCGCCGCCACCCCTACCAGAAAGGCATCAAGGCGCGCAAAGGCATCGAATACTAAAAATGCCCGGAGAACCGCAGCTTTCAGCGGCCCTCCGGGCGTTTTTGTGTTTACTGTTTTGCGATGATATCGCGGCTGGCCGCCAGCAGGCCAAGGGCCAGCGCAGCGCTCAGGATGTCGGCCACAGCCTGAGCCATCAGCACGCCCTGATACTGGAACAGATGTACGCAGACCACCAGTGCCAACAGAAACACCACGCCCTGACGGCTGATGGAGAGCAGGAAGGACGGTATGATTTTACCAGTTGCCTGGAACAGCACCGTGAGCAGGAGCACCACGCCGCCAAAGGCTGCGGTGTAGACCTGCCAGCGGAGCATCTGCGCACCAGTGGCGATCATCCCGGCATCCTGCACGAAGAGCTGCATCAGCGCCCCGGAATTCAGGCAGAGGATGAGGGACAGCACCGCGGCGATGGAAACGAGGAAGGTCAGACAGAAGCGGATGAGCTTGCGCATCACGTCCCGCTTTTTTGCGCCGTACAGGTAACCGAACAGTGGGATGCCGCCGAACGAGAAGCCAACCAGCACCAGCTGGGCGATCATGCTCACCTTGCTGGCAATGCCCATGGCGGCAATTTTATCGTTGCCGTAGGGCAAGAGGAACTGGTTCATCACAATGACAGTCAGGCTCTGCATCAGGTTGCTCAGCGCGGCAGTAACACCCACGCCCAAAATCTGCTGCAGCTCCCTGCCCGTGACGTGGCACTGGGACAGCTTGACAGACAGGCAGCGGCTCTTTTTGTGGAGCAGCCACAGGAAGTACAGGTCGCTGCACAGGTAGCCCACAATGGTGGCAATGGCCGCACCCCTTGCGCCCCAGCCCACTGTGGTGATGAGGATTGGATCGAGGATGATATTGATGACCGTGCCGCCGATGCTGCCGATCATGGACTGGGTGGCCATGCCCTCGCAGCGGACGAGGTTGGAATGGATAAAGTTCAGCACCGTGGCCGGGGCACCAATGGCCAGCACGGTGTAATAGGCCTGTGCGTGCGGCATCGTCTCAGCAGTCGCACCCAGAATGCCCAGCAGCGGGACGCGGAACAGCATCATCAGGGCTGTCAACACCACGCCCGTGGTCAGGGCCACATAGAAGCAGAACGAGCTGACCCGGCCGGTGCCCTCACGGTCGTCCTGTCCCAGCAGGCGGGAAATGAGTGAGCTGCCGCCCTGGCCGTAGATGTTGCCGAAGGCCATGAGGGCTGTGAACACCGGCGCACAGAGCGAAACACCCGCAATCAGCGCCGTATCGTTGGACTGCGCAATGAAAAAGGTATCGGCAAGGTTATACACCACGCTCACCATCAGGCCGAACACCGAGGGCAGCGCCATCTTGAAATAGGTGCGGTACAGATGATCGAGATCAAAAATAGAATCCATTGGTTTTCCTCCACTTTCGTCCCTATTATAAAGGTTTTGCTTGCATTTGTTTGTGACACATGGCACAATGAAATAAAAGAAATGAGGTGAACTCATGCAGGAAATTCGTGACCCAGCCTGTCTGGAAACGCTGTACCGGAAGCTGGAACTTTCCTCCCGGACCAGAACAGCAAAACGCCCGCGCAGGAGCTTTCCTGTGCGGGCGCTGCATTTCCTTTTGTGTTTTACCGCACCAACAGCAGCAGCCAGGCGGATGCCACAGCCTGCAGGATGAGCCAGCGGGCCACGACCTGCTCATCACTCCAGCCCAGACGCTTGCGCACATGGTCGTGCAGCGGGGTCAGGGTGTTCTTGAGGATGGAGATGTGCAAAAACCGCTTGAAGCTGATCTTCAAGATGCCCAGGCTGCCGTCCACAATGAACACCAGCGCGGCCAGCAGGAAGGCGAAGGGATGGCTGCTCTTGAGGGCCAGGACGGCCAGGAAGAAGCCCATGGCGCGGCTGCCCGCGTCACCCATCAGCAGGGTGGAAGGCTTGGCGTTCTGCCACAGGTAGGCCAGCAGGGCACCAATGAACACGATGCCTGCGGTGGCGTAATCCCCCAGTTCCTCCCAGTAGGCCAGCAGGAAGGTTCCGATGCTGACCACGGCAAGGCTGGCGGAAAGGCCGTCCACGCCATCGGTGCAGTTGACCACGTTGATGCTGGCCCAGATCAGGACGATGATCAGGATGAGGTAGACGGCATAGGGCAGGCTGAAGCTCCAGCTCAGGAAGTTGACCTCTGTGCCGTTGAAGTTCAGGTAGGTCACGCCCGCCACAACGGCGATGACCAGATCGATCAGGCCCTTTTTGTACTCGTTCCAGGCGGTCTCGGCGGCATCGTCAAAATAGCCGGAGAGCATGGACGCAATGAGCAGGACGGTGTAGATGACGTACTCTGCCTTAAAGGGCACCACGGCCAGCGTGACCAGTGCGATGCAGAGCACGAAGATGAGGCCGGAACCCCGGGCCTTGCCCTTGGAGAGTTCGCCGTTCACGGCAAACGCGCGGCCATGGTCGTGGGGGAGCTTATCGTGGAACACCGAGTCCATCAGCGCGGTCAGCGCAAATGCAAGCAGAAAGCCCAGCGCATCCACGGTGCGCGGGTTGCCAGAAAGCAGTTGATGCATAGTTTTTTCCTCTTTCCCGGAGCGGCAGAGGCCGTTCCTGTTCTTTCACTGCTGGATACAAATGAAGTGTATCACGCCCGGGCCAAAAAATCAATCTCCGGGGCAAGGTCTACCCCGGGGGTAGATGGGTTGACATTTTTCGCCCCCCTGTCTATAATGGGAAGACAAACGCCCTTTCGAGGGTATTTTTTTGTCTCACAGGAAAATCGGAGAAAAAGGAGAAGACATGAAACTTTCACTTGAACAGCTTTCGGCCCGGATGCGGCAGGGTGAGACCATCCCCTCCCGCCAGACGGCCCAGGTGGCTCTGGCGCTGAGCATCCCCTCCATTCTGGAGCAGCTGGTGGTCACTGCCATGGGATACATCGATGCTGCCATGGTGGGCCACATCGGTGCAGAAGCTACCGCTTCCATCGGCATCGTCAGCTCCAGCACCTGGCTGCTCCACGGTGTTCTGGTGGGCCTGTACACTGCCCTCTCCATCCAGATCGCCCAGTATCTGGGGGCTGACCGGCAGGATGATGCCCGCAGCGTGCTGCGGCAGGCCATGCTTTTCAATGTGATCCTGGGCGTGGGTGCCGCCCTCTTCGGCCTGGGCATCAGCCCCTTTCTGCCGGGGTGGCTGGGAGCTGACCCCTCCCTGCGGGCAAACGCCACAGCCTACTTTGCCATCTGGTCAACGGCTCTGCCCTTCACCATGGCCATGGGCATGTACGCCTCCATCCTCCGGGCGGCAGGCTACGCCCTGACCGCCAGCCTCATCAGCGTGTTGGTCTGCGTGCTGGATGCCATCTTCAACTTCTTCCTCATCAACCCCACCCGGACGCTGTGGGGCATCACCGTCTGGGGTGCCGGGCTGGGTGTGCCCGGCGCAGCCCTGGGCACCGCCCTGGCCACTGTGGTGGGCGGCCTGCTGGCTTTGGCCATCCTGCTGCTGCGGGAAAGCCCCCTCTGCATCCGGAAGCCTGCCCCCTGGAAGATCACCCGCTCCTGCCTGCGGAACCTGCTGTGGGTCGGCGGTCCTCTGGCGGGAGAACGTGCCGCCATCTCTCTGGCGCAGGTGGTGGTGGTGCGCATCGTGGCTGGCCTGGGTACCGTGGCCATTGCCGCCAACAGCCTGGCTGTCAACGCCGAGGGCTTGTGCTACATGGCGGGCTACGGCATCCAGAGCGCAGCTGTCACCCTCATCGGCCAGGCCGTGGGTGCCAACCGGAAGGATATGGCCAAGCGTTTTGCCTGGCTGTGCACCGGCCTTGGCATGGGAGTCATGGCCCTTTCCGGCGTTGGCCTGTGGATCTTTGCCCCTACCCTGATGAGCCTTTTCACCACCGATGCGGCTGTCATCGCTCTGGGTGCTCAGGTTTTGCGCATCGAAGCCTGGGCCGAGCCCATGTTCGGTGCCTCCATCGTGGCCAGCGGTGCCATGCAGGGTGCGGGCGACAGCACCTCCTGTTTTGTGCTGAACATATTCAGTATGTGGTGCATCCGGCTGACACTGGCGTTCCTGCTGGCTCCCCGGCTGGGCCTGATGGGCGTTTGGGGTGCCATGTGCTGCGAACTAAGCATCCGGGGCCTGCTGTTCCTCATCCGCCTTGCCCGGGGCAAGTGGCTGGAAAAGGGCGCGCTGTCTTAAATCAAATCGATAAAAGCAAAAAAGAAAGGACGCTTTCGCGTCCTTTCTTTTTTGTTCTGTCACTCACTTCCGGCCATGCAGGATGGGAGAGAGCGGCTTATAGATCAACATGCAGATCAGGGCATCCAGCAGACCCTTGACCAGAGTGAAGGGCATATTGAAGATGACCAGGCACTTGATCAGGCTGTTGGCAGAGGGCAGGATAGCCTGATACATACCCAGGATGGCTTCCAGCGGCATGTGGTAGAACTTGACGTAGGCCGGGTAGGTGATGAAGTAGTTGGACGGCACACTGAACAGGGCCATGGCCACGGCACCAGCCACGGCACCGATGATGGCGTTCTTGCGGCTCTTGTGGTGCTTGTAGAGGTAACCGGCCAGTGCGGAGAACACCGCACCCAGCATGAAGTTGCACAGCTCACCCACCAGTGCGGTAGAGGTGCCCTTGATGACCACATGGAGCAGGTTCTTCATAAAGCTGATGATCACACCGTACACCGGGCCAAGGGCAAAGGCACCCAGCAGAGCGGGCAGGTCGGAGAAGTCCATCTTGACGAAGGACGGGATGAGCATCGGGAGCGGGAACTCGATGAACATCAGGATAAAGGCCACCGCACTGAGCATGGCGGCAACGGTCAGGTTGCGGGTCGTGTTTTTCTTCATGGTAATATCCTCCCGGGGCGTTCTGGCCCCAAATCAAAGATTGGAAAGCCCCTTTCGCGTGGTTCGGAACCGGGAAGACAATCAAAAACGCGCCCTGCCGCAGCAAACACTGCAACAGGGCGCGTAGACAAATCGTATTGCCTGCCGTTTCTTGCATCCGGACTATACCGTTGGCCCCGGAGTCTCACCGGGTCAACACCCTTGCGGGTGGTCGCGGGCTGTACCGCCAGTGGGGAATCTCACCCCGCCCTGAAACGAACTTTCTGGCCAAAAGTATAACGCGGCTGCTCCGCCTTGTCAACCCCTTTTTTATTTGCCCTGCACGGGCCGGATATGGTATACTGTGGGACAGGATGTTACAATTTCTGATACAAGGAGCTTTTTGCCATGATTTTTACCGTTCGTGACCTCGGGTTCGAGATCGGGCCTTTTTTGCTGGAGGGCTGGTGGGCGCTGGCTGCCCGGGCTGTCTGCGCCGCTGTCATCGTTTTTGCGGGGCTTCTGGTCGGCTGGCTGCTGCGCCGGAAGATCTTTCCCGCTCTGCAGGCCCGCAGCTGGCACTTTGCCGCCACGCCCATCCTCCTGCGCAGCTTACAGAGCCCTTTGGCGCGGATGGCCTTTTACAGCGGCCTGTACCTGGCCTTGACCAGCCTGCCGTGGGCCATTCCGGGCCTGACAAAGTTTCTGTTCACGGCCTATAAGATCGCAACGACCCTCCTGTTCTGCCAGGGCCTGTACAACGCTTCTGAGGTAGCCGACCTGCTGCTGGCTTCCTGCAGCCCGGAGATCCGGAGCAACAAGACCCTGCGCTCCCTGCTGGACACCACCTACAAGGTGCTGGTCATCATTCTGGGTGTTGCCACCTGCGCGCAGATCGTCGGCTTCCCCATCGGCAGCATCGTAGCCGGTGCCGGTCTTGTAGGCCTGACCATCTCGCTGGCCGCGCAGGAAAGCGCCAGCAACCTGTTCAGCGGCATCGTCATCCTGCTGGACAAACCCTTTTCCATCGGTGACTGGATCACCGTGGGCAATGTGGAGGGCGAGGTCATCGACATCAATTTCCGCTCCACCCGCATCCGCTCCATGGACCACAGCGTGGTCATTATCACCAACAGCCAGATCTGCGCCTCCACTGTCCAGAACACAGCCCTGCGCACCATGCGGCCCTATAAGTTCACGCTGGGTGTCACCTACGGCACCACCCGTGCCCAGCTGGAGAAGCTGATGGCTGACCTGCAAGCCATGCTGGACAACAGCCCTTACACCAACAAGGGCACCAACATCGTCCGGCTGACCAGCTTTGGCGATTCCAGCATCAACATCCTCATCTCGGCCTACCTGACCACCAACGTCTATGCCACCTTCCTGCAGCAGCAGAATGATCTGAACCTGAACATCATGGACGTGATGCAGGCAGACGGCGTGGACTTCGCCTTCCCCTCCACCAGTGTCTACATCGAAAAGAATTGAGCATACCACAACGCCCCCTGTGTGCCTGCTGCGGCGCACAGGGGGCGTTTTTATCATACGTCATTCCCGGGTCCTGATCTCGATCGTTCTGCCGCCAAGATCCTCATACACGCGGTGGGAAACGGAGAGCACCGTGCGGCCCGCGGACGCGCGGCGCAGAGCCGCCAGCACACGGGCCTCCGTTTCGGCATCCAGATTGGCGGTGATCTCGTCCAGCAGCAGCACGGCGGGGGCTGCGG
>ENA-OPDC01000810-OPDC01000810.1-human-gut-metagenome-genome-assembly--contig:-NODE-810-length-11016-cov-19.498677_pt1 | contig 11016 bp, 10 predicted proteins | sample MGYA00241620_ERZ501503 | MGnify/ENA primary metagenome ERZ501503 (study PRJEB25962, sample SAMEA2042659) | human gut metagenome | biome: human gut; feature: human-associated habitat; material: faeces...
CCAACATCGGCTGCATCTTCACCGGCAAGAAGGACGGCAAGGAAAAGACCTACTATATTTATAATGTGTGCGACCATCAGGAGTGCTACAAGGAGGTCGGCAGTCAGGCCATCAGCTACACCACCGGCGTACCGGCCATGTGCGGCGCACTGATGCTGCTCACCGGCAAGTGGACCACCAAGGGCGTGCACACTGTGGAAGAGTTTAATCCGGACCCGTATCTGGACGCTCTGGACAAGTACGGCCTGCCCCGTTCCGAGAGCCACAGCCCGGCGCTGGTGGACTGATGCGGCTGGCCGATACCCGCCCGCCCTTTGCGGGCCTTGCAAACCTTTCTTGGGAAGCGCTTGCCTCTCTGCCAACCCCCTGCTACCTGCTGGACGAAGGGCAGCTGCACCGCAACGGCGAACTTCTGCTGGGGGTGCAGCAGCGCACCGGCTGCAAAATTCTGCTGGCGCAGAAGGCTTTTTCCAACTTTAATGTTTACCCGGTGCTGGCTCCTTATCTGGCGGGCACCGAGGCCAGCGGCCTGTACGAGAGCCGCCTTGGCAAAGAAGAGCTGCCGGAAAAAGAGAACCATGTGTTCTGCGCGGCCTACCGGGCAGACGAGTTCGCGGAGCTGCTGCAGTACGCCGACCACATCGTGTTCAATTCGCCCAGCCAGCTGGCAAAGTTCGGCCCGGCAGCAAAAGCGGCGGGCAAGAGCGTGGGCCTGCGGCTGAACCCGGAGTGCTCCACGCAGGAAGGCCATGCAATTTACGACCCCTGCGCCCCGGGCAGCCGCCTTGGCACCACCCGCGCCCAGTGGGATGCCGCCGTGCAGGCAGACCCGGCCCTACCCGAATTACTGGACGGACTGCACTTCCACACCCTGTGCGAACAGGATGCCGATGCACTGGCCCTGACGCTGGCGGCGGTGGAAGCAAAGTTCGGGGGGCTTCTGCCCCGGATGAAGTGGCTCAACTTTGGCGGCGGGCACCATATCACCCGCCCCGGCTACCGCCTTGCCACGCTGGAACAGTGCATTACCGAAACACAGAAAAAGTACGGCGTGCAGGTGTATCTGGAGCCGGGCGAAGCATGGGCGCTGAACGCCGGGTATCTTGTTACCACTGTGCTGGATACTTTGCAAAATGGCGAGACGAGCCTTGCCATTCTGGACATGTCTGCGGCCTGCCACACCCCGGATGTGATCGAGATGCCCTACCGCCCGCCGCTGCTGGATGCCGGGGACCCCGGCGAAAAGCCGTACCTCATCCGCCTTGGCGGCCCCACCTGCCTTGCCGGGGATGTGGTGGGCGACTACAGCTTTGCCTCCCCGCTCACCGAGGGGCAAAGGCTCATTTTCGGCGATATGGCCATCTACACCACCTGCAAGAACAACACCTTCAACGGGATGCCGCTGCCGCCCATCTGGGCAATGGACGAAAACGGCACCTGCCGGGAGCTGGTGAAGTTCGGCTACAGCGATTTCAAGATGCGGCTGGGACGTGCAGCGGATTAAAGTACGACCCTTACGGCAAATCTGTATTCATTCAAAAGACAGTCTGTATCAAAACCGCCCAAAATGCACGCTGTTCAAGTACAGTTTCTTTTTATCATCTGACGAAAATTTAAAAAAATTCATATTCAGCCTAGACAAGTTCCTTTTCATGTGCTAAAACAATGCTAAGAAACCCGCAACGATGCAGGATCTGAGGATCACTGCGCCGTTGCGGGTTTTTCTTGTTTTATCTGGGAAAGTGTTAAGAAATAATAGAGGAGGCAATTCTTATGAAAGCATTCATTTCGCGTCGTGATTTCCTGAAAGCGGCAGGCATCACCGCCGCAGCAGCAGCTTTGGCAGGCTGCTCTTCTTCTGGCGGTTCCGCAAGCGGCTCTTCTGCAGGCGGCAAGACCATTAAGATCGGCGTGTTTGAACCGGCTTCCGGTGATAACGGCGCAGGCGGCAAGCAGGAAGTGCTGGGTGTCGAGTACGCCAACAGCCTTGCTCCCACCGTGGAGATCGGCGGTGAGACCTATAACGTGGAGCTGGTGGAAGTGGATAACCAGTCCAGCACCGATAAGGCCGTGACTGCTGCACAGGAGCTGGTCTCCAAGAAAGTCTCCATCGTGCTGGGCAGCTACGGCTCCGGTGTTTCCATTGCAGCCGCTCCCACCTTCCAGTCCGCTTCCATCCCGGCCATTGGCTGCTCCTGCACCAACCCCGCCGTGACTGAGGCCAACCCCTACTACTTCCGTGTCTGCTTCCTTGACCCGTTCCAGGGCTCGGTCATGGCAAACTTTGCAAAGGATGAATTCAGTGCTGCCAACGCCTACGTGCTGAGCATGCTGGGCGAGGACTACGGCTCCGGTCTGGCCACCTACTTCGTCAACGCTTTTGAGGATCTGGGCGGCACTGTTACCAGCGAGCAGTTCCCCGAGGGCACCTCGGACTTCTCCGCCTACATCCAGAACGCCATCAACGCCGGTGCAGATGTGATCTTTGCTCCCTGCGCCACCACCTACGCCGCCCAGATCATCACACAGGCTGCTTCTGCAGGCTTTGACAAACCCATTACCGCAGGCGACACATGGGAGTCCAGCGTTATTCTGGATGCCCAGAAGGGCACCAGCGTGCAGGTGTATTGCTCCACCTTCTTTGATGAGAACGATGATTCCGGCGCAGCCAAGGAGTTCGTGACCGGCTTCAAGGAGTGGCTGAACGCCGACAGCCAGAAGCTGACCAACAACGGCGGCAATGACATCGTGGCAGCTGTTTCTGCACTGGGCTACGACGGCTACATGGTGGCTCTGGAAGCCATCAAAGCAGCAGGCAGCACCGACGGCACCGCCATCCGCGATGCTCTGTACGGCGTAAACTACGACGGCGTGACCGGCAACATCACCTTTGACCAGACCACCGGTGATGCCAACAAGGATATGGCTTACATCAAGAAAGCTGTCGACGGCGCATTTGAGTTCGTCAAGACTCAGAGCGTGGAAGGCTGAACAAAATTTTAAACTCCCTCAGTCAACGCCTGACGGCGTTGCCAGCTCCCTCAACGAGGGAGCCTTTTTGTAGCTTTCCGGCAGGTTTGGCCCCCTCTGGGAGGGGGCTGTCACCGGAGGTGACTGGAGGAGTTTATTTTATTAAAAGTTGTAAGAAATGGAGGGTCCCCCTTATGGCTGCAAAGTTTCTGCCCTATTTGCTGGCAGGTATCTCGGTGGGCGGCCAGTATGCATTGATCGCCATTGGCTACACGATGGTGTACGGCATCCTGCGCCTGATCAACTTTGCCCACGGCGATATCTTTACCGTAGCCGGTTTTCTGATGGTGTACGCTACTGCTTCCCTTCCGCTGACCATTTCCATCCCGCTGGTGGTGGTGGCAACGGTACTGCTGGGCATCGCAGTGGAAAAGATCGCCTACAAGCCCCTGCGCACTGCGCCGCGCATGTCGGTAATGATCTCGGCGATCGGTATGTCCTACCTTTTGCAGAACTCGATGTGGTATGTCACCGGCGGTCTGGCCAAGCAGTACCCTGCCCTGCCGTGGATCAGCGACACCGTCACGGTGCTGGGCTGCCAGACCAAGCGGGTGACGGTGGTAACACCGTTCCTCGTCATTGTGCTGGTGGCAGCACTTGTTACCCTGATCCAGAAGACCAAGATCGGCATGGCCATGCGCGCCGCTTCCCGCGATTTTGAGACCGCTCAGCTGATGGGCATCAAGATCAACAATGTCATCTCCTTTACCTTTGCGGTGGGCAGCTTCCTTGCGGCCATCGGCTCCATGATGTATTTTTCCAACTACACGGCAGTCACCCCCACTGTGGGTGCCATGCCCGGCCTGAAAGCCTTTGTGGCTGCGGTGTTCGGCGGCATCGGCTCCATTCCCGGTGCGGTGATCGGCGGCTTCATCATCGGCATCTGCGAGAGCCTTATTAAAGGTGCAGGCGCTACCACCTTCAGTGATGCGTTCACCTTTGCACTGCTGATCGTGGTGCTGGCCGTCAAGCCTACCGGCCTGTTCAGTGAAAACCTGACCGAGAAAGTGTGATGACCATGAAACAAGAGAAAAAACGCATCTATCTCCGGGCCGCACTGGCGCTGGCCGCTCTGCTGGTGGTGCTGCTGGCACTGGATAACCTGAGCTTTGTGCCCTCCATGCTGCTCACCGTGCTGCGCAAGGGTGCCATCTATGCACTGGTGGCTGTCTCCATGAACCTGCTGAACGGCTTTACCGGCCTGTTCAGTCTGGGTCAGGCAGGCTTTATGCTGCTGGGTGCCTACACCTACGCCATCCTCACCATTCCCGCCGCTTCGCAGAAGTCCATCTATCAGCGCTATGCAAACGGCGGCATCGGCTTCTCCATCCCGGAACTGCTCTCCAAACCTCTGGGCGGCTTCGGCCTGCTGCTGGGTGTTGTGTTCTGCCTGATCCTGGCCGGTTTTATCGCAGCGCTGTTCGCCTTCCTCATCGGCCTGCCGGTGCTGAAGCTCAAGAGCGATTATCTTGCCATTGCTACACTGGGCTTTGCCGAGATCATCCGTGCCGCCGTGGTTTACGAGGGCTTTGGCCCGCTGACCAACGGCTCCAACCTTCTGTACGGCTTTACCAGCTTTGCCAGCTTCAACCTTTCGCTGGGCGGCACGACCCTGCATCTGGAGACCGTGATGCCCTTCCTCTTCTCCGGCATCTGCATCGCCATCATTCTGCTGCTCATCAACTCCACCTATGGCCGTGCCTTCAAAGCCATCCGTGATGACGAGATCGCTGCCGAAGCCATGGGCATCAACCTTAGCCACAAGCGCATGAGCTTTATCATCAGCAGCTTCTTTGCCGGTATCTCCGGCGCAATGCTTGCCATGTATCAGGCCAGCGTGCAGGCCACCACCTTCAAATCCAGCATGACCTACGAGATCCTGCTGATCGTGGTCATTGGCGGCATTGGCTCGGTGTCCGGTTCCATCATCGCGTCCTTCCTGTTCATCGCCAGCTCCGAGTGGCTGCTGCGCTTCCTCGACAACGAGACCTGGATCGGCGGCTTCCATGTGCCGTTGCTGCGCTCCGGCTTCCGCATGGTGGTGTTCAGCATCATCATTATGGCGGTGGTGCTGTTCTTCCGCAAGGGCATCATGGGCGACCGTGAATTGTTCCAGAAAAAGCCCGCATCCACTGCAAAAGCTGCCAAAAAGGAGGCGCGTTCCAAATGAGTGAAAACGTATTGACCATTGAAAACGCCACGATGCAGTTTGGCGGCGTTGTGGCTGTGGACAATCTGAACCTGAAGGTGGATAAAGATCAGATCGTCTCCCTCATCGGCCCCAACGGTGCCGGCAAGACCACCGCGTTCAACGTTGTCACCGGCGTGTATGCGCCCACCAACGGCGCGGTGTGGTTCGAGGGACGCAAGATCATTGAGAACACGCCCCACGGCAAGATGAAAAAGCTCTATAAGGGCCAGAACGCGAGCAAGTATTCCCACATGATCGCCCCCACGCCCGATAAGATCACCCAGATGGGTATTGCCCGCACCTTCCAGAATATCCGTCTATGGAAGAGCCAGACCGTGTTTGAGAACGTGCTCATCGCCAAGCACTGCCGCCGCTCGGCCAACCTGCTGAGCGCTACCTTCCGGCTGAATGCAGACGAGGAAAAGCGCCAGCGCGAGGAGTGCGAAAACCTGCTGCATGTGCTTGGACTTGAGGATGTGCGCAATGAACTGGCTACTGGCCTGCCCTACGGCCTGCAGCGCCGGGTGGAGATCGCGCGCGCGCTTGCCACCGAGCCGAAGCTGCTGCTGCTGGATGAGCCTGCTGCCGGTATGAACCCGCAGGAGACCGAAGAACTGACCGCCTTTATTGACCGCATCCGCACTGATTTCAGACTGACCGTGTTCATGATCGAGCACCACATGGATCTGGTGATGGATATTTCCGACCGGGTCTATGTGCTGGACTTTGGCCGCTTGATCGCCGAGGGTACGCCCGCCGAGGTGCAGAACGACCCGCGGGTGATCGACGCTTATCTGGGGGTGGACGAAGATGCTTGAGATCAAGGATTTACATGTTTCCTATGGCGGCATTCAGGCCTTGCGCGGTGTGTCGCTGAACGTGCCGGACGGCAAGATCGTTACCCTGATCGGTGCCAACGGCGCAGGCAAGTCCACCCTGATGCGCACCATTTCCGGCCTTGTAAAGGCACAGAGCGGCTCCATTTTGTGGAACGGGCAGGAACTGCTGGGCAAGCCCATCGACCAGATCGTGGCCAGCGGCATTGCCATGTCGCCGGAGGGCCGCCGGGTGTTTGCCGACCTGACTGTGCTGGAAAATCTGAAGATCGGCGCATACCTGCGCAAGGATAAGGCCGAAACCGAAAAAGACCTTGAGTGGGTGTACAGTCTGTTCCCCCGCCTGAAGGAGCGCAGCTGGCAGAGCGCCGGCACCCTTTCCGGCGGCGAGCAGCAGATGCTGGCCGTGGGCCGCGCTCTGATGAGCAAGCCGAAGCTGCTCATGCTGGACGAGCCGAGCCTCGGCCTTGCACCCATCGTGGTGCGGGAGATTTTTGATATCATCCGCACCGTGAACCAGCAGGGCATCACCGTGCTGCTGAACGAACAGAACGCCAACATGGCCCTGAAGGTGGCCGATTACGCCTATGTGCTGGAGACCGGCACCCTGACCCTTTCCGGCACGGGTGCTGAACTGCTGACCAATGAACAGGTCAAGGCCGCATACCTCGGCAAAAAGCGCGTTGACCGCACCTGAAACTTTATAAGAACCGCTAACGGCAGGGAGGGGCTGCTGCAAAACAGCTCCATGAAAAAATAACGCATAAAAATGCCTCAGTATGGCAGGCGGAACAGGCTCATCACACTACCAACAAAGAAAAACAGAGCGTTCCCGACTGCTGGGTATTCGTAAAACAGTTTTCGAGAAATGACATGGCAACTGCCTGTCAGGATTGGTTACGAGTACCCAGCTAGGCCGAGGAATCATCAAGTCCCATGTTCGCACCGTCAAGGTGTTGAACATGAGACTTTTTGCATATCGGGGGTCTGTACACCTCTATCAAGGTGTAACACACTAGACTTTGTACCAAAGCCGTGTGCCAAGGGTACTGCGCCCCTTGGAATCCCTGCTCACATCGCCCATGGGCGATGTGGGTTCGCCGCACAAAAGGCTCTCGCAAAGGCACACCCGGCTGTCTGCGGCGAGGGAAAGGCACTTCTGCGGAAGTGTAATAACCTACTATGACACTTTCAGCCCTGCGGCCTGCAAAGTGTAGTGGGCTCTCCGAGGGGAAACGGTTGTATAGGGGGCGTTTCGGGCGAATCGCTGCGTACGTGCGTACGGAAGGTTGGTACGCACGTACGCAGTAAAACGGTCAAATTCTCGTATATATGGGTGGTCATTTGACCACGAGTGTGGTATACTTCACTTGGAAAACCAATTAAGGTAGATATAATGCACAGGGATGTGCTTTATATAATAAAAGCAGGATAAAAACGCAACGCATTTCTTCCTGAGAGATGCTAGAGCTGGTAGGTAGCCCAGCCGTCTGCACCGCACGGTGTAGGTAAGTAACCTTCCCCTCCGGGTTGTCCATTCCTGTAAGGATTTATTTCAGGAGGGTTTCGTTATGGACATTGATTCTACAAAGCTGACTGTGTTTTTTGAGGCTCCATTCTGGATTGGAGTGTTTGAGCGTATTGAGAGAAGAAAGCTTTCAGTGTGTAAAGTCGTGTTTGGCGCAGAACCAAAGGACTATGAAGTCTGGGAGTATCTGCTCAAGAATTACAGTCGGCTGCGCTTCAGTCCATCTGTTGAGACAGTTGTAAAGAAAGAGTCTGTGAATCCAAAGCGATTGCAACGGCAAATCCGAAAGGAAACAGCTGCCACAGGAATCGGCACAAAATCACAGCAGGCGTTGCAAATGCAGCGAGAAGAAAACAAGCTGGTGCGAAAAGCACTTAGCCGTAAACAACGCGAAGCAGAAAAGCAGCGTCAATTTGAACTGAAACAGCAGAAGCGAAAGGAAAAGCATCGGGGCAGATAATGCCCCTTTGCTTTTATCTGGCAGGGTTTGGGGCAGGCACGCCCCAACAAGAAGCTGTCCCAAAGGGGCAGGAAATTTTCAAAAATTGAAAATTTGTGGCCACGGGACGATTCTTGCTCTCACGAAAACCCATACTTTTTGAAAAAACGCTTTTCGCAGCCAAAGGAGGATGCACCATGAAAAAAGAGATCGAAGCCTTTGTCAACGCAGCCAACGAGCAGGAGTTGGAAGCCGCATGGAATAACCTCTCGGCAGAGGAACAGCGGATTTTCGAGCAGCTCATGGAGGAAGACTCACCCGAAGATGCACTGGCATTTTTCGCCCAGCTGTATGACGATACCCCGAAGGAGCAGGCCAGCGAAACCGTGAGCATCTCCGAAAATGAAATCTATTTCAAGCGGCAGCCCTTGACCGAAGAGCAGAAGAAGCACGGCTCCTATGTAGATGAGAACGGCAATCTCCATGTCAAGAACCTGTCCGCCTTCTGGATTCCAGAACTGACCACCACGGAGAAAGTCGGTCACACCACCTATACCGTGACCGGCAGCTATGAGGGCAAGGAGTCCTTTTTGAAGAAGCTGGAGCGCATTGTTGCCAAGAACGCCCAGCAAAAATTTGAAGATGAGGGTGCAGACGAATGACAACTGCGCCCAATTCTGCTATACTTGACTCGGTAACCAATCCTGTACTGACAGTTGCTCCACAGAATAAGGAGGACACAACAATGTCTGGAGCAACGAATAAAATCACCGCACTTTACTGCCGACTGTCGCAGGAGGACGAGCGACTCGGCGAAAGCCTTTCTATCGAGAACCAGAAAGATATCCTTTTGGACTACGCTAAAAAGAACCACTTCTCGAACCCGGTGTTCTTTGTTGATGATGGCTATTCTGGCACGAACTATGACCGCCCCGGCTTTCAGAGTATGCTGGTCGAGATCGAAGCAGGGCGTGTAGGAATCGTTATCACAAAAGACCTGTCCCGACTGGGGCGCAACTCTGCCTTGACGGGTCTGTACACAAACTTCACCTTTCCCCAGTATGGCGTTCGCTACATTGCCATTAACGACAATTACGACACCATTGACCCGAACAGCGTAAACAACGATTTTGCGGGCATTAAGAACTGGTTCAACGAGTTTTACGCCCGCGATACCAGCCGCAAGATTCGGGCTGTCCAGAAGGCCAAGGGAGAGCGTGGAGTACCGCTGACGGTCAATGTCCCCTACGGCTATGTGAAAGACCCGGAGAACCCGAAGCATTGGCTTGTTGACCCGGAAGCGGCTGCGATTGTGAAGCGCATCTTCTCCATGTGCATGGAGGGACGTGGGCCGACCCAAATTGCGAACCAACTGTGGGCAGATAAAGTTCTGACTCCTACCGCCTACAAGTTGAGCCATGGCCGGAGTACAAACGCACCTGCCCCGGAAGACCCTTACCGCTGGGATAAAAGAGCAGTAAGTTTGATTCTGGAACGCCGGGAGTACACTGGCTGCACAGTCAACTTCAAGACCTATACTAACTCTATCTGGGATAAAAAGAGACATCTGAATCCTGTGGAAAATCAGGCTATCTTCCTAGATACACATGAGCGCATTATTGACGATGATGTGTTTGAAAAGGTTCAGGAGATTCGTAACCAGCGTCACCGCATGACCCGGACAGGCAAGAGCAGCATTTTCTCCGGTATGGTCTACTGCGCTGACTGCGGTTCTAAGATGCAATATGGTTCGTCCAACAACAGGGACTTCAGTCAAGACTTCTTTGATTGCTCTCTGCACAAGAAGAACGGGAGCAAGTGCAAGGGACACTTCATCCGGGTAAAGGTTCTGGAAGGACGTGTACTGAGTCATGTTCAGCGGGTGACGGACTACATTCTCCGTCATGAAGACTACTTCCGCAAGGTCATGGAGGAGCAGCTTCGGGTGGAAAGCACCGAAAAGCTGACCGTCCTGAAGAAGCAGCTTGCCCGGAATGAGAAGCGGATTGCAGACCTCAAACGGCTGTTCATGAAAATCTACGAGGATAACGCCAGCGGAAAGCTGAGCGATGAACGCTTTGACATGATGAGCCAGAGCTACGATGCCGAACAGAAGCATCTGGAAGAGGAAGCCCTCTCTATCCAGCAGGAAATTGAAGTACAGGAACAGCAGATCGAGAATATTGAAAAGTTCGTCCAGAAAGCGCACAAGTACGTTCATATTGAAGAACTCACCCCTTATGCTCTCCGTGAACTGGTGTCGGCCATCTATGTGGATGCCCCGGATAAGTCCAGCGGAAAGCGGGTGCAGCACATCCATATCAAGTACGATGGGCTGGGGTACATCCCTCTGGATGAACTGGAAGCAAAAGAAAAGGCGTGACCGAAGTCACGCCAAATCTTCCCCATTTCGGGAGCTTTTGCAAATACTGTTTTATGGGAACTCTGCTCTCCCCTTCACCCGTTGGTTATTCGTATTTCTTCGCCGGGATCACGATGGCCCCGAACAGCGAGAGGATGTACACGATGAGCACAGCGGCCCACGCCTGCCAGCCGGTGGCGCGCTCAAGCTGCACCGCCCCCTCCGTGCAAAGCGGCGTCAGGAGCATACTTACCACGCACCACACCCGCATTGCTTTGATCACATGGAGCCAGTTTTTGCTGACGGCTTTATCCGAAACATACAGGCCGGCGGCAAGCTCCTTCTGGGTCATGCCCTTTTCCTTGCGCAGCTGTGCCAGAAAACTCCCAAAAGCGATCTTGTTCAGTTCGTACATCGTTTTGTCCTCCTTGTGAGCCAGCAGTTCTGTTTGTGGCTCCATTGTACCGGACCGGACATTCCCGCACAACCGACTGGCGGTAGAATTGGCGCAAAACAGTCATTTTTTCTTTTCCAGTCTGCGGTACACCTGCACAGCATCCATGATGTTGGTCTGCTCCGTCGCGTGGTTTCCGGGTGCCCCCAGCGTGACCAGAATATACTCCTTTCCGT
>ENA-OPDC01000824-OPDC01000824.1-human-gut-metagenome-genome-assembly--contig:-NODE-824-length-10761-cov-14.916495_pt1 | contig 10761 bp, 8 predicted proteins | sample MGYA00241620_ERZ501503 | MGnify/ENA primary metagenome ERZ501503 (study PRJEB25962, sample SAMEA2042659) | human gut metagenome | biome: human gut; feature: human-associated habitat; material: faeces...
GTGGATTTCTTCCCCCTGAACGTGGAGTATGAGGAAAAGCTCTACGCCGCAGGCCGCATCCCCGGCAGCTTTATGCGCCGTGAGGGCCGCCCCGGTGAGCGCGCCATCCTGACCAGCCGCGTGGTGGACCGCCCCATGCGCCCGCTGTTCCCCAAGGAGATGCGCAACGACGTGTGCATCACCATGACCGTCATGAGTCTGGACCCCGACTGCAGCCCTGAGATCGCCGGTATGATCGGTGCTTCTCTGGTCACTGCCGTGTCCGACATCCCGTGGAACGGCCCCATCGGCGGCGTGCAGGTGGGTCTGGTGGACGGCGAGATCGTGCTGAACCCCACGCAGGAGCAGCGCAAGGTGAGCGACCTTGCCCTGACCGTTGCCGCCACCATGGATAAGATCGTGATGATCGAGGCCGGTGCCAACGAGGTGGACGAGGACACCATGCTGAACGCCATCAAGGCCGCTCACGTGGAGATCAAAAAGACCATTGAGTTCATCAACCGCATCGTGGCCGAGCGCGGTAAGAAGAAGATCGATTTTCAGGTGGTGGGTCTGGATATGGACGTGTTCCACGCCATCCAGAACAAGTATCTGGACGACTTCAAGGCCGCTATGGACACCGACGACAAGAATGTGCGCGATGCCGCTCTGCTGCCCATCATGGACAAGATCGCCGAGGAGTACCCCGACCTGACCGCTGCAGACCTTGATCTGGTCAGCTACAAGATGCAGAAGTTCGTGGTGCGCCGCTGGCTGCTGGACGAGGGCAAGCGCGTGGACGGCCGCGGCATCAACGAGATCCGCCCGCTGGCTGCCGAAGTGGGCATCCTGCCCCGCGTGCACGGCTCCGGCATGTTCACCCGCGGCCAGACGCAGGTGCTCACCACCTGCACTCTGGGCGGCACCAAGGACAACCAGCTCATGGACGACCTGACCGACGAGCAGACCAAGCGCTATATCCATCACTACAACTTCCCGCCGTACTCTGTGGGCGAGGCCCGCGCACCGCGCAGCCCCGGCCGCCGCGAGATCGGCCATGGCGCACTGGCAGAGCGTGCTCTGGTGCCCGTGCTGCCCTCTCTGGAAGAGTTCCCCTACACCATCCGCTGTGTGTCTGAGGTGCTCTCCTCCAACGGTTCCACCTCTCAGGCATCCATCTGCGGCTCTACGCTGGCCCTGATGGATGCAGGCGTGCCCATCAAGGCACCCGTTGCCGGCATTTCCTGTGGTCTGATCACCGAGGGCGACCGCTGGATGACCATGCTGGACATTCAGGGCGTGGAGGACTTCCACGGCGATATGGACTTCAAGGTGGGCGGCACCCGCAAGGGCATCACTGCCATCCAGATGGACATCAAGATCGATGGCCTGACCTACGACATCATTGCCGAGGCTTTCGAGAAGTGCCGCAAGGGCCGCCTGTATATTCTGGACGAGATCATCAAGCCGGTGATCGCAGAGCCCCGCCATGAGCTGAGCCGCTACGCACCCAAGATGTTCAGCATGATGATCCCCACCGATAAGATCAAGGACGTGATCGGTAAGGGCGGCAAGGTCATTCAGGACATCTGCGCTACCTGCAACTGCAAGATCGACGTGCAGGAGGACGGCCATGTGTTCGTCTCTGCCGTGGATCAGGAGGACGCAAAGCGCGCCATCTTTACCATCAAGACCATTGTGGAGGACCCCGAGATCGGTGCCATCTACAAGGGCAAGGTGACCCGCCTGATGAACTTTGGTGCCTTCGTTGAGATCGCACCGGGCAAGGAAGGTCTGGTTCACATCTCCAAGCTGGACACCAAGCGCGTGGAGCGCGTGGAGGATGTGGTGGCTGTGGGTGATGCCATCGTGGTCAAGGTGACCGACATCGACCAGCAGGGCCGTATCAACCTGAGCCGCCGCGATGCCATTCTGGCGCTGGAAGCCAAGCGCGCCGAGCAGCAGGCACAGCAGCAGTAAACCCTGACTGCATAAAAGAAACCGAAAAAGAGGACCCGATGCATCTGCGTCGGGTCCTCTTTGTTGTATCAGAATAAAATTATACTGTGCGGTATTTGCGATCCAGCGCCCAGCCGAATGCAAACAGCACCACACCGCTGACAGCCAGCACCGGCACGGGCCAGTTCAGCTGACCGGTCTGCGGCAGACCGCTCATTGCCGGGTTATCCGGGTGGCCCGGCAGAACGGGGCTGTCTGGATTACCGGGTGCTACCGGATGATCCGGATGGCCCGGAGCCACGGGATTGTCCGGATGGCCCGGAGCCACGGGATTGTCCGGATTACCGGGAGAGACCGGGTTATCCGGGTTGTTCGGCGGGGTAGGCGTATCAGGATAATCGGGCGTAGGCGGGGTAGGGGGCGTAGGCGGCGTGTCCGGATTGGTGGGGGTGTAAGCACCCACCTTGGGGCTGGCATCCACCGCATAATTCCACTTGCCATCCTCCGCCATGGGCAGAGAGACAAGGAACGGATTGATCGGCTCATAGCCCTTGGAAGCCTCGGTCTGCACGATCAGATACAGGCCCAGCTCCAGACCACGGAAGGTCACGTTGCCGTCCGCATCAATGGTCTTCGTGGTGCCCTCGGCGCTTTGGGGCAGATACTCCTGCAGCTGGGCCGCAAGGGTGCTGTCGGTCAAATCACCCAGCGCAATGCCGCAGCCGTAGAAATCGCCGCAGTATTCGTAGCTCAGGTTGCCGTTTTGGCGCTTTACCTCGGCCACACGGTACAAAGTGAGCTTGCCGCCGCTCAGCGCCTTATCGTTGGCGCTGTCGTACAGCGTAACGCGGATGGTGCCGGTAGTGGGATTGCCGCTGCTGTCCACCAGCTTGATGTTTGCGCTGGTGGCAAGGGCAGGCAGCGCACTTGTTACCAGAAGGCACAGCACCAAAAGCAGGGCCGCAGCATGCTTTTTGAGATCAGTGCGTTTCATGTTTTTCACCTCTTGTAGATTTGCGTTTGCGGTTGGAGAACAGCAGCCAGAGCAGCAGCACCAGCAGCAGGGGCAGTGCCATGATGGGAGCTGTGATGATCGGTTCGATCTTGATGGCATCGGCTGTTACACGGATGTGCTTGAGCTTGTCCGGCGTTTCGATGCGCCGTCCCCGCACCAGAAGGCGGTGGGAGTTGATGCCGTAGGGGGTGCAGGTCATCAGGGTGACGTAATCCTTGCCGTCCACCACCTTGAGGTTGTCGGTCTCGGTGGGCAGTACAATGGAGATCTGGTCCACCTCATAGGTCAGCACCCGGTCCAGCACCGTGATGGTGAAGGTATCGCCCACTTCCAGCTGGTCCAGATTGGTGAACAGCTTGGCGCTGGGCAGGCCGCGGTGGGCCGAAATGACCGCGTGGGTGCTGCCGCCGCCCACCGGCAGGCTGGTGCCCTCCAAGTGGCCTGCCGCCACCTGCAGCACGCCATCGCTGGTGCCGTGGTAGATGGGCAGCTCCACACCGATCTTTTCAATGGTGATGTAGCCCATAATGCCGGTGCCGGTCACATCCAGCGTGCTTTCGTAGGTGGGAAAGCGCTGCGGAAAATACAACGCGTCCGGGTCGGCGGCGATCTGCGCATTGAACGCATCTGCCGCCTCGAAATAGGCGCTGTAGTCGGCATCGGTCAGATTGTCCACGTCCTCGGCATAGGTGGCCACAGCACGGGACTGATGCAGCTGGTTGACGTAATCGCTGAGGGTGGGGTATAACATCACGGATAGACCCACGAAAAAGACGAGGATCAGGATGATGGTGCTTTTGTTCTTTTTCATGGGCTACTCCCTAATGTTATAAGGATAGGAGCGGGGGCCTTGCGGCCCCTTTGCTCCGGGTTCTGGGGGGAAATGGAGCTTACTTGTTCTCCATGCGCTTCTTGGTGACCAGCAGAACGATGGCCGCAACCATCAGGCCGCCGCCGACCACATAGAAGATGGTAGTGCCGATGCCGCCGGTGGAGGGCAGGGTAATGCCGCCGGCTTTTATGTTGACGATATCATTCGTCAGGTTGGAGCCTTCAAGATTAACCTGATCATTTCTGGAGTGGTCTGCTTTGATGGTCACTGGGATTACTTTGCAGGCACTGTAACCGGCAGGAGGGGTGGTCTCCTTCAGGTAGTAAGTACCTGCGTCCAGACCCTTGACATTGAACTGACCTTTATTGTCAGAGATCATCTCGACACCGGAAGCACCAGTGCTAAAGTCGCGAGAGTAAGTGTCGTCATCATTCATTTTGAGCTTGATCTCATCTTCATCATGGCAAGCTTCATCGCTGTACAGACGGAAGCCGGCGCCCGCCAACACATTATTCGGGTTATCATCATCGTGATACTTGGTGTTGTTCAGCTGGTAGGTGTACACATAGACTGGAGTGCTTTCGGGAGTTTTACCAATGGATGACTCGTCTTTGGGATTGTTGGAATAGGTAAGATAAACTTTATTTATGTTACTAGTAGAACCACCTGCAATATTGACATAGGCTTTGTCGTTCAGGTGTGCAGTGTAGGTAACCGTAATAGTAGCGCCCTTATTCAAATCAAGCCCTGCTACACAGGTCTTGACATCAGGAATTTCTACCTCAAAATAGTTTTGACTATCAAGCTTGTCAGTATTAATGGTATACTTCGAAGGATCGGTGATAGTATAGGTGTAGTCATTGGATTCAATGACTACACTATAGGGTCCGTCATAAGTAATGCCCTCGGACAGGGTATCATGAAAGATAACCGAGTACTTATCATAGTAATCGTAAGCACGGTTAGTGCTGTCGGGCAAGGTAGCGGTCAGCTGGAACTGGAACTTTTCGTTGATTGCATGGTCAGCGCTGGAACCAAAACCTCCTGTGCTGGTGCCATCCGGATTGTCATAAACTTTCTTCTCAACAGTGGGCTTTTCGGCCTTAGGCGTAATTGGAACGTTCCAGTTTCCTTTGGTAACCATCAGCAGGAAGGAATTGTAGGAATGATAGGAATCGTCTTTGGAAAAGTCGGTAGTATCAACGAACAGATAATAACCTGCCTTGGCCTCGGGAATGGTGAGGGCATTGCTACCAGCTCGAACGACGTATGTCGGGTTTGCATCATTCGAGTAGAGATAGTGGCATACAAAACGCGCGAAAGCGATGCTGTCATCATCGGAATCATGCCATTGGCTGATAACCGCAAGAACTTCCTGAGCAGATTTGGCATTGGTAAACAGAGGGCCGATATGATCAGCTTCCCTCAATTTGTTCAGAAAATCATCAGAATTATTGATGATGTTGCTGCCCCAATCAACGTTGGAAATCTTAAAGTCTTTAATATTATTACCCTCAACATCACCCTTGAAGATCTGGAAAGCGCTGTAAGTGTGATGTGAGTCGACGTCCCCCTCACTGTTTTCTGCAAACGCCGGGATCGCCATGGCGCACACCATGGCAACTGCCAGCAGTGCGGCCAGCAGCTTTTTGATTGCTTTCTTCATCATGATTTGCGAAAATCTCCTTTCAAGTTTTTCTGATTCCTATTTTCAGGGTCTGCTTCCGGCGCAGAATCAATTTTGCCGCCGTGTCAGGAAGGATGCAGGTTTTTTAACGTGCCCTCCTTTCGCGTCTGCGCTTTTTGCAAACCCCGCACACCAGAGCGGCAAGCATCAGCGCGCCGCCGCCTGCTGTATACAGTTTGGTACCGGCCCCGCCGGTAGAGGGAAGTTCGTAGTCGGACGAATCGGCCTGACTGGTGATCACAAGGCTGTCGGTTTTTACCGACTCTTCGGCATCATCGCTGATGGGCGTATCCAGAATCTTGATGTTATTGATTACTCCGTCAACAGCCGTTTCGCCAACGTCCTTCAGCTTGACGGTGTAGCGGATAGAATAGGTGCCTGCGGCAATGGGGGAACCGGCAGAACCCAAGGTGATCTTGCGCTCATCATTAACATTTTCCCAAGTGATTCTGAGCGTTGTATTGCCGTTTTCCATGCTGAGCTGGAGCGAGTCTTCGACATATTCGGCGGTTACGCCGGTGGGCAGGGTCATGCTGTCCGCAAGCGTCAGCGGGCCGGCCTGTTCGTTCTTGACCACAAGCGTAACAGTGTAATCCAGGTAGTAGGCATCGCTGCCATCGTGGCGCGGGTCCTTCACGCTCTGGTTAAGGTCATAGTTCTTATCGTCTTTTTGATCCTCATCGGGGGTTTCATCCGGGTTGATGGTGATATCAAGGGCGTAATCTTTGTTGACCTCGATCTGATTAAAGCCGCTGCTGGTGACCTCGCTCTGGTTCCACTGGAAATTGAAGGCAACGTTGCTGGTGACCTTGGCATCGGAAGTATCCGCGCCTGCGGCTTCCGCTTCTTTCTGCTTGATATAGTCTTGGTCGTACCGCAGCACGGCGTACCAGCAGCCGTCATTCCCCTTGAGCAGCCGGTAGCTGCCGCAGGTGTCATAATTGCCGGTATCTTCCAGTTTGCCGGAGATAAGCTCGTCCTCCAGCACATCAAAGCTCTTGGGCAGCTTAACATGGACACAGTAGTCATTGTCCTGGATCGCTTGGGCCGGGATATCTGTGACGGTAAGGCTGCTGTGCAGAGGCTCCGAAATGGTGGTGACGTTGGTATCCTCGTATTCAGTGCCATTCTTGCGCTGCACCGTCAGAGCAGTGAGGTAATCCAGTGCATCCAGACCTTTGATGGTGGTAATGGCACCTGCGTCATCTTCGACTTTGAAATCCGGCGTAGCCACGCCGTAATCGGCCTGTTGCGCATTTGCCACAGACACCAGCGTTGTCACCTGCGAAGCATTCAGCGTGACTTTAGCCACCTTGCCATCCACATCGCCGGAGATCACGGTCAGGGTGCCGAAATCTTCGTCCACATCGCTCACGATGCCAACGGTGCTGGCATCCACGGTGTATTCCTCAATGTGGGGCGCGGTGTCGGTGGTGGCCGCAGCATCCATGGAGAGCAGGGCAATGTCGGCATCGGCGGAATCATCCTGCACCTGCAACGGCTGGCTTTCCGCGGCCACAGCCTTGGTCACGGTGCCATTGTAAATGACGATATCACCGGGCATTGCGGCATCAGACGGCAGATCACCGTCAAAATCCATGGCATAGCCGCTGCCGGTCTCTTCGTTGTACAGCGCGCTGCGCAGCTGGCTGTGCAAAGACAGCACGCTGGAAACCTGCGGGATCGCGCTCTGGGGGATATCGGCATATTTCAGGCAGTAGGAAAGGAACATCACGTCCCATGGGCCGTAGTCGTTGCCGTAGTCGTTGCCGTAGCGGGTGTAGTGGCGCACGGTCTCGCCGTCGGCATCGTCCAGCTGGAAGTTGCGCTCGCTCTGCTCATAGCCCAGCTGGCTCTCGGCTACGGCCAGCAGGTCGTCGGCCCAGTTGCCGCTTAGCGTGGTGCCGGTCTGTGCCAGCCATTCGTCCTCGTCCTGCATGTCGTCCAGCGGGTCGGACAGGCAGTTCACCGTGTGGTGGTGCTCCGGCAGGTCGCAGACCAGCACTTCCTCGTAGCAGGCATCAGTGTGGTGGTGCACCGGGGTCTCGATCACAGGATCGACCACCACGGGCTTTGCGGCCACCGGCTCCTCAAACAGGGCCACCGGGTCATAATCGGGGTTCACTTCTTCTACAAGCTCGCCCTCTTCCAGACCGCACACCAGCTCATAGGTGGTGGTGTAGCAGCTGTCGTCGTGGGTGTGCTCGAATTTATCGCAGATGAAGGTGACACCATCCTCATCAAAACAGCTGTCGTCGTGGGTGTGCTCTTCTTCCAGGCAGGTCAGCTCCTGCACTTCCTGGTAGCAGTCGTCGGTGTGCTCATGGGGCACAAAGATGTACTCCGGCTCTGCGGAATGGGCTGCAATGCCGGGATCATCCGCATCCACGCCGAACGCATCATCATCCATATCGAATGTATCATCAAAAGACATGCCGTCGTCCGTCATGGTGGCGTTCCAGTCCTCCGGTTCGCCTTCCTCATAGCCGCACACCAGCTGCTTTTCATAGCAGGCAGCGGTGTGCTCGTGCTCCAACTCGCCGCACAGATATTCGGCCGTTTTGGCAATGCCCACGCCGTGCAGCTGCCAGTTCACGAACAGGCTGGTGGTAAGCGCCAGTGCCAGCAGCAGCGCAGTATAGCGTCTGGCGCGCTGGTGGTTCCGACGGAACTTTTTCTGATATTCTTTCACAATATCCCGCATGATTCCTAAACCTCCTTAGTGGATCAACGAGAAGCTGGACAAGGGCCATACCCGCAAAAAAACCTTGCCCACGATCTGACTTTTTTCCACACAGCCGATCACACTGCTGCGGCTGTCAATGGAGGTGGCCCGATGGTCACCCAGTACGAAATACCGGTTTTCCGGCACCTGATAGGGAAATTTGATGTCGCATTCGCCCAGAGCCAGTTCATCTACATAGGGCTCATCCAGCGTCTGGCCGTTCACAGTGACCACACCGTCCTCGTCCAGTTCGATCACATCACCGGGCAGGCCGATGATGCGCTTGAGCAGAAGCTTGTTCTGCCAGTAAAATCCGCAAAGGTCGCCGGTCTTCATGTCGCTGCCCTTGACCAGCAGAATGATGTCCCGGTCCTGCAGAGTGGGGTTCATGCTGTCGCCGGAGACCTGCAGCACCGGCAGAAACAGGGTGGCCAGCAGCACGGCAACGGCCGCGACCACCAGCAGCGTGTAGACCGTGCTGCGAAGCACCCGCATATAACGGCTGCGGTAGGCCAGACGTTCGCGCTCTGCTTCCACCTCTGCTGTGGATGGAATGGGCGTGAACCTGATCTTTTGCTCTTTCATTTGGCACGCTCCTCCGGCAGGAATTCCGTGCTGTGATAGCCGTCCAGCAGTTCGCTGGCCCGGCGGTCAAAAGCGGCCCGGCGCTGCTGGATCTCCTGCTGCGTCCGGGCAAGCATTGCCTTGCAGTCCGCTTCGGTCTGGGCGCGCTTGCGTGCGGCGGCTTCCGTTTCCGCGTCGCACTGCTGCTGGGTGCGGGCCTTCAGGTTCGCAGCCTCGGTCTGTGCCTGTGCAAGGATCTGCTGGGCTTCGGCTTCCGCCTGAGCACGCAGAGCGCTGGCAGCGGCATCGGTGTTTTTGTTTGCTGCGAGCACCGATGCAACGTATTCATCAGCCGCAGCCTGCGCCGCTTCAAACACCTTGTTCAGCTCCAGTGCAGCCTGCGCAATGGAACCTGCGTTTTCAATATGGATCTGCCGTTCCTGCAGCTGGGCAGACAGGGCAGCGTTTTCTGCCCGGAGCCGGTCCTCGCTCTGCTTGAGCGCCAGAATGATCTCGACTAATTCGGTGCGGCGCATGTGCCGCAGTTCACGGTCTGGCATAATGATCGATTTCTCCCGCAAAAAGTGGTCGGATTAGGCGAACGAAAACTTTCGACAAATACGAAAATTTTCGCACCACAAAACCACATTTGATATATCAGTTTTCGGCGTGAAAGCGCCAGTTTGATGAATGACCTTCCACCTTATATGTTAGCACAGTATACGTAACAAAAGCGTAACAAAAATGCCTTTTCCGTGCATTTTTTTGCCAAAGCCAAAGAAAAATTGTTTCTTTTGATGTAAACGATTAAAATGCGTTAAAAACAAAAAGAACTGTCCCCACAACGGAGACAGTTCTTGAAAAACAGATGAAAATAGAAGCCGGATCAGAAGCTCTTCAGCAGATCGCCCAGAGTCAGGAAGGACTGGTAGATCACGTTGACATTGTTGATGATGGAGCTTGCACCGGAGAAGATGCGGGCAATGGCGTTGAACACCTTACCGACATTCAGGAAGCTGTTGTAAGCGTCGCGGGCACCACCGTCCAGATAGACCATTTCCTCTTCGCTGATGGAGGCATAGTTTGCGGGCAGTTTCATAGTAGACATGGAGATTTTCCTTTCTATTGATAAAATTGATACAGTGTGTGAAAAGACTTAAATAAAGGCAGCCACGGCCAGCGTGGTGATCAGAGCACCGGCTACCGTCAGAACGCTCAAAATCGGGCCGTCATCGTATTCCTGCGCGGTCTGTTCCGGCTGAGCGGGCGTGGATGTGCTGGTGGAAGTGGTGGCATTTTTCACGGTCCAGTGTGCGTACACAGTGGTATCACCGGTAAACACCGTAGAGGTGCTGATTTTTGTGCCGCCCACCGGCTCGGTATACCAGCCGTCAAAGGTGTAGCCTTCCAGCGTAGGCTGCGCGGGCAGGGCACTGAGTTTGCCGCTCAGATTGGTGGTGACTGCCACAGCGGAGCTGCTGCCGCCCATGGCATCCAGACCAATGGTGTAGACCTGCGAATCCTTGTCTTCTGCGGCAAAGGCAGAGGGCAGTGCACAGCAGAGCAGTGCAGCGCTGAGCAGACCGAGGACCAGCATTTTCAAAATCTTTTTCATATGACTCCTCGCTTTCCTGACGAATTGGGATGTGGTGCCTGCCGGGAACGGAAACACCAGAACAGACCTCGATGTCCCCGCCATGAGGCAGTAGACGAAAAAGCCGGGAAGAGGAGGTTTATTCAATCCTATATTTACCACATATAGTGTAACAAAAGCGCAACAAAATGGGCGTATTCTGTTGTTATGATGAAAAAATTGGTTTTTCACAAATTGCAGGCTGCAAAAGGCGGCACAGAGCCGCCGCAAAAGCGGAAAAGTGGAACCTTCCCCTTGTGGAAAAACAAAGAATATGGTATAATATCTTGCACGATGCGCCATCGCCAAGCGGTAAGGCAGGGGACTTTGACTCCCCCATCGTAGGTTCGACTCCTGCTGGCGCAAC
>ENA-OPDC01000825-OPDC01000825.1-human-gut-metagenome-genome-assembly--contig:-NODE-825-length-10759-cov-2.388827_pt1 | contig 10759 bp, 10 predicted proteins | sample MGYA00241620_ERZ501503 | MGnify/ENA primary metagenome ERZ501503 (study PRJEB25962, sample SAMEA2042659) | human gut metagenome | biome: human gut; feature: human-associated habitat; material: faeces...
CAGCCGGTCATGCCGAAGAACTTGGAGAAGCTGTTGCATACGATGGCATCGGGGTCGCAGGCCAGCACGGATTTGACTTCGGTACCGTCCGGCTCCCGGTCAGCCAAGTCGAGGTAGGTTTCGTCCACGATGCGCCATGCGCCGCGGCTGGCGGCCAACTTGCACACCTCGTCCAATACGTTGAAGTCGATGGTGGTGCCGGTGGGGTTGGACGGCGACGTGATCATTACGGCCTTGGTCTTGCTCGTCCAGTACTGGCTGCACAGGTCGGCGGTCAGGTGGAAGCGGGTGGCGGCCGAGGTCGGCACATCGATGACCCGGCCTTCAAACGACCGCACAAGTTCGCGGTTGCATGGGTAGGAGGGGTCGGCCACAATCACATCGTCACCGGGGTCCACGGTCAGCGCGGTGGCCAACAGCAGGGCGGCCGAACCGCCGGCGGTCACGCAGATACGCTTGGGGTCGATGTCAAGGTCATGACGCTCGCGGTAGAAGTCGGCGATGGCCTGACGCAGTTCAGGTAGGCCCATGGCGGCGGTGTACGGCAGGGCCCGGCCGTCGTACTGTTCGCGCATGGCGTCGCGTACGGCGGGCGGCGCGCCGAAATCGGGCTCGCCAAGGCTTAATTTGATGACGCTGGTACCTTGGGCGATCATCTTGTCTGCTTGTTCGCCGAATACCATGGCACGGAAGGGATTGGCCTCACGCGCTCGGCGGGACATGACTGGAGACGCGGCCGGAGATTTGGGCTGCTGCGCTGCTTCGTTTTCCATATTTCGGTTCTATCCGCCTCACGGGACAAGGTTTCTTCTTCTATAATCACTGTAGGTCGATTGAGTGCACCAACCCGCATTCAAGGAGGAATAATGAGTCGATTCAATGGCAAGCGCGCCGAGTTCGAGGCCAGCGGCGAAAAAATCAACGTCGCGATTCTGGGTGCGGGCCGCATAGCTCACACCATGGCCGGCACCCTGACCCAGATGGCTGAAGATTCACTGTATTCCTCATGGATTCACCCGTATGCGGTAGCGGCCCGTGATATTACGCGCGCACAGGCTTTTGCCGACCAATGGCATTTTGACAAGGCTTATGGATCGTATGAGGAATTGGTGGCGGACCCGGATGTGGATCTGGTGTATATCGCCACGCCGCACAGCCTGCACGCCGAGCAGGGCATCGCCTGCCTGAAGGCCGGCAAGAACATCCTGGTCGAAAAGTCGTTCACCGCGAACGCCGGGCAGGCACGTGAGGCGCTGGCCGTGGCCGAGGAAACCGGCATGCTGTGCACGGAGGCCATCTGGACGCGCTACATGCCCAGCCGCAAGCTCATCAACGAAGTTATCGAGTCCGGCGAGATCGGCGAGGTGAAAGCGGCGAGCGCCAACCTGTGCTATCCGGTGTCCGGCAAGGCACGTATGACCGATCCGGCCTGTGCCGGTGGCGCGCTGCTCGATGTGGGCGTGTATCCGCTGAACTTCCTGGATATGGCGGTCGGCGCCGACCATGGCCGTACACTTGATCATTTCGATACGTCGATGGTGCCCGCCGAAACCGGTGTGGATGCGCAGAATTCCACCACGTTGTATTACAGCGACGGCACGATGGCCGTGTCCACCAGTTCGATGCTGGTTTCCTCCGACCGCGGCGGCTATGTGTGGGGCACCGAGGGTTATCTGGTGGTCACCAATATCAACAATCCCGAGTCCATCGACATCTATGACAACGCCCACAAGCCCGTGCGCAGCATTGCGGTGCCGCCGCAGTTGACCGGTTATGAGTATGAGGTGGCCGATGCGGCCAACGCGCTGCTGGACGGCAAGATCGAATGCGAGGCGATGCCGCACGCCGACACCATCCGCATCATGGAGCTGATGGATGCGATTCGTGACCGTTGGGGCCTGAAGTTCCCGTTTGAATCCTGATTTCAGCTTCCCTCCAGAGGGGAGCTGAAATTATTCCGCTGAATCTGCATCTCCTTCAACAATCTGCTCATACAGCCGTGCGAGGCGTTCGTCGCGCACGGCTTTCGTTAATTCGCACTCCCATACGGTAATTACACGCCAGCCAGCGGCCTCCAGTTCGGCTCGCTGCGCGATGTCTCGATTGTGATTGCGTAGTAGTTTCGCCTGCCAGAATTCCACGTTCGATTTCGGCATCGAATGTTTGGAACATCCTTCATGCATGTGCCAGAAACAGCCGTTGACAAACACGATGGCGTGGTATTTCGGCAGTACTACATCCGGGTGTCCGGGGTAACGCTTGTCGTTCTTGCGGAATCGCAACCCCTTGCGAAACAGGTAGCTGCGTACCAGTACCTCAATTTTGGTGTCTTTGCCACGAATATGCGACATCGTGTACGAACGGGTACCCCGCTCATACTTCTCCACTGGCTGTTTCTTGCGATTCACGCACTCCAGACTACCGTGACGTTGCGGCGAGAATGAGAGCCTGAACGAACGATCACCCATCTTGCCCGTCCGTGTCTCTTATCGCGGGCAACAATCATCTGCCGGTCGAGACTGCCCGATTAGACTGAGTTCAATGGATGATATGACGATTCGTAGGGCCACGGCGGCCGATATTCCCCAGATCGACGAACTGCTGCGGCAGGTGCTCGAAGTGCATCATGCCGGCCGACCAGATCTGTTCAAAGGCGGTGTCAAGAAATACACGGACGAGGAATTGAAGGCGATTCTAGCCAACGATCAGACCCCTGTGTTCGTGGCGGTCGCGCCATCTGCCAATGACGGCACTGACGCCGAACATAACGCCGACTCCCCCGCCACCGACCAAGTGCTTGGCTACGCATTCTGCGTGTTCCAGCAGCACCTCAACAGCAATATCCTGACCGATATCAAAACCCTGTACATCGATGATCTATGCGTTGACGAGCGGTCCCGCGGCCACCATGTAGGCTCCACCTTGTATCGCTACGTGCTCGACTTCGCCCGTCAATCCGGCTGCCACAACGTAACGCTCAACGTCTGGGCCTGCAACCCCAAAGCCCAAGCCTTCTACGAACGCATGGGACTCACTCCATATCACATCGGCATGGAGCAGGTGCTGTAGCGCCGCCGTGCACAGCAAAGTCGCCTGAACGGCGAGCAGAATCGCCCATTCCCAGAACATGGACGGTTCTTTAAGCAACGTGGTCTCCGGAAACATAGACACCACCTCATTGATAAACCACGGCGCCACAACAATCTCCACATATGCGAGCCCAATACAACACACGACAAGCACCACGGCAATGGCATAGCGCCAAGCGACGTCTGTTTTGCGAGATTTACGAGAAATGAATGCGATACCAGCGTTCATGGCTATGCTCCTTAATCCAATATCAATATCAATGGAGGAACCTGCACAGCACCGTATGCCACCATCATAATATATCGAATATCGATATAAAAATATCGAAAAACACTTTCACCATTCACCCACACGCATCGCGACGTGATCAACCGTTCTTGCCTTGCTCGCAGCATCCACGACCAACACGGGAAAGTCACTTTAAAAAAGCACCTTATCAATGTGGATAACTCGGAAGCTAGAACCACATACCCCCGTTCAGCTTGCCAATCAGAGACCTCATCCCATACCGTCAAATGCACCCGCACGCAACGACGCGTCAGACAACAGAAAGAAGGACCAATGAACATCTCTACGTTTACCCACAACTCCCACCCGGCAATTCGACATACGCATTTTGTCTAGTGCGGGATTGAGAGTTATGATGACACGAAGAAAACTCATCATCAAGAAACTTCGGCAAGCGGCAAAGCAGCGAGGGCTCGATTTCTATTTGTTACGGCAAGGCAGCAGACATGAGGTTTACTGCCTGGACGGGTTGAGGATACCCATCCCCCGCCATAATGAAGTCTCAGAACGAACCACGCTGGATATCATCAACGAGAGCGAGCAGAAACTCGGAAAGGGGTGGTGGCAATGAGCAACTATGACGTGCTTGTGCAACCCGATGACCGATATTGGTACGTTCAGGTACCAGCTATCGAACGGTCGACCCAGGCCAAAGGACTTGACGATATCGAGCCAATGGCTAAAGATCTCATCACTGTCATGAACGACGACGACAATCCGGAGCTCAAGGTGACGTTTGTGTTGCCGAAACAAGCCAAACAACACGTAACAGAAATGTTCCGGCAGCGCGAAATAGCAAAAAAAGCCAACGCACAAGCGGCTGCCGAATCCCGACTCGCCGCACAGGCCCTACGCAACGAGGGACTCACGTATCGACAAATCGGAGCTTTATTGGGGGTCTCCTACCAACGAGCATTTCAATTGGTCAACGGCAAAACAAAGCACAAAACGACAGCGTCCGAATCGCTTCAGCCAACAACTGAATCACGCTCCCCACGCACGAACCATGCCACACCGCTATCGACTCCGGTCTCGGCTTAGCGAACGGGTCCACAAAGCCCAGACTGTTTCCATCCCCAAGCTCAAGAGCACCGAGCAGAATCTTCTCATCCCAGCAGATTGAGGAGATCGTCCTTGGTGAGGGTGGCGATGGAGGCGGGGGCTTCGGTGAGGGCGCTGGCGCCGGTGCCGGCTTCGTCGGCAAGCAAGGAAGCGTCGGTGAACTGGCGGGCGAGCTCGCTCTTAGTATGCTGAAGCTCCAAGATACGTTCTTCGATGGTGTCTTTGGCCACCACCTGATACACGTTGACGTCTTCGGTCTGACCGATACGATGTGCTCGGTCGGTGGCCTGATCCTGTGCGGCAGCGTTCCACCATGGGTCGGCGTGGATGACCACGCTGGCACCGGTCAGGTTCAGTCCGGTGTTGCCGGCCTTCAGGGAAATCAGGAAGGCAGGCGTATCGTCCGCATTGAACTGGTCGACGAGTTCGAGACGCTTCTTCTTGGGCGTGGAGCCGGTGATGGTGTAGTAGCGCAGGCCTTGCGCGTCGAAACGTTCGGCGATCAGATCAAGGAAGCTGGTGAACTGGGAGAAGATCAGCGCCTTCTTGCCTTCGTTCACACAGGTTTCCACCAGTTCGGTGATGGCGGCAAGCTTGGCCGATTGATCCTTGGCATCGGCGTACAGCAGCCTCGGATCGCAGCAGATCTGGCGCAACTTGGTCAACTCGGCGAGGATGCGAATCTTCGACGTGTTGAAATCGGCTTCTTCGCTGTGTTCGAGCTGCATTCTGAGCCGCTGCTCGTGAGCCGCATACAGTTTGCGCTGTTCGCCGGCAAGCCGCACGGTCAGCGTGGTCTCTAGCTTGTCCGGCAAATCGGTCAACACCTGGGACTTCAGCCTGCGCTTGATGAACACGCCCACCAACGACTGCAATTGGCGAGATACCCGAGCGGCCTCAGGATTGACTTGTGCGGCGGCCCGACCTTCAGCCGTGCTGCCATCCGCGGCCCGGGCATTGGAGATGGGCAACTCATAACGCTCATGGAATCGCTTATATGAGCCGAGCAGCCCCGGCATCAGGAAGTCGAAAATGCTCCATAGTTCGGAGAGTCGGTTTTCGATCGGCGTGCCAGTCAAGGCGAAACGATGGTCGGCGGCCACGGCCTTGACCGCTTTGGCTATTTTCGTGGTGTGATTCTTGATGTACTGGGCTTCATCCAATGCCATGACATTGAAACGTTGCTCATTGGCGGTGTAATCATCGACATCTCGGCGCAGCAGGTCGTATGAGGTGATGAGCACGGTGGGTTCATCCGCCCGGAACGCACGGCCGATGGCGGTACGGCGCTCGGCTTTGGTACCGGCCACCACCACGGCATTGAAGCTCGGGGCGAACTTGGTGAATTCGGCACCCCAGTTGTACACCAAGGACGCCGGGCACACGATCAGCGATGGGCCAAGGCTGCCGTCGCCCATCTCGCCGGTATTCCGCTGATATCGAGACAGGAGCAACGCGATAAGCTGCACGGATTTACCCAAGCCCATCTCATCGGCCAGAATGCCGCCAAAACCCTTGTCGCACAACGTGTTCAGCCATTGAAAGCCTTCGACCTGATAAGGGCGCAGAATATGCTTGAGACTATCCGGCACTTCATACGACTTAGGGTCGATGATCTTGAGATCGTCGATGTATTCGGTGAACGAAGCGTCCTTGACTACATCGGAGCCGTCATCCGGCAGCTCACCATCCAGTAGGAATGCTCGACCGCCCGGCAACTCGATCAGTCCGGAGTTGAGCTGCTGCTCGCTCAGATCGAGGTCGCTGGCCAATCGGTCCAACGTGCTGAGATTCGCGCCGCTGAGTTTGACAAGCGTGCCGTCCTTCAACTGATGGAATCGTTGACGCCGACGGTACGAAGATAGCAAGGCACCCACTTCGTCCGGCGGCACTTCATCAGCGAGGGGTGATATCTCCACCAAGTTGCCTTTGATGGACAATCCGACTTTGACGCTTGGTGGCTTGGGCGCGATCAGCCGGTCAAAAGCCGGTGTGGTGAAGACCTCCCCCACTTCCTTTAGTGCCGGCAATCCCTCGTCAAAGAGACGAACGATCTGCGTGGTGTCATCGCGATCGATAGTGGCCGCATCAGACACGAATTTTTTGGTGGCCTTTCGCGCGGCCGGCGTTCGGAACCCATTCACCGTCTGATGAGTGGCGGCCGCAACGCGCTTGCGCTGGTCAGGCATGGTAAAGAATTCACGCACTACATCAATCGCAAGATGCTCAGCGTCGAAATCACGCCCAATCACGCCCCGAGACAAGGGGATGGAACGCTCGCCCTCAGCATGCACCGTCGGGCCATCGGGTAGCAACGGGACAATGGCATCGCCGTAGCGTGCCTTGACCTCGCATTGCACACCATGCTCATCACGATCCAGATAAAACTGGAGGCTGCATTCCGTAGGACTTAATTCAGCCAGCTCGCGAGGAATCTCACTGGCCTCCAACAGTCCGGCACCAACCAGCTGAGGCAATAGCGTGCGTGCGAATAGGGCGATGTCATCGCCGGCAATGACCTGTCCCTCGCCATCGGGTTCAAACAGGTCTCCCAATAGTCCTCGCAACGGAATCAATCGTTTCGGGCAACGGACGAATCGGCATCCTGCTGCGCTTTTACGCTGAGAGCCCGCCACCATGGCGGATACCGCACCGGCCGGATTAGTGGAGGCGAGCAACAGCCATACATTCTTGCCGCCGTCAATCACGGTTTCCACCGCTGGCACTCCGGTAAGCAGGTATCCGGCATCCGGACCATACGTATTGAAATCACGCCGCGCAATGCGCATGAGAAAATCTGGCTCGCCACCATCAACTGGCACCGATGCAGGCTGCCCGGAGAACCATGTGTTCAGCACGAGCTGTACGCCTCTGCCCTCACGTACGGACAGCAACCGGGCCACTTCCGGTGCTGAAAGCGTCAGATGACGGTCGATGGCGATATGCCCGTAATACCTGTCCTGCTGCTCGGCCGCACGACGCACGGCCATCGCATCATCAAGGACGTCCAGCAGGGGGCGCGAATCATCATCGAGCATATCCGGCGTATGAATAAAGGCAAGCTTCTGCCCATAATCCGCATAGTCGCCGTTCGCCATGGCAAGCACAAATTGCGGAATCGATTTCAGCACATAACTGGACCCATTGGAAGCCGAGCCGATCTTGAACTCCACGCTCCACACGCCGTCGATGAAACTCAATATCGGGACAAGCTGCACCTGCCCCAAGCCCACAGTCTCGCTGTCACCCTGATACCCGCCGCCTCGGGTGCCGGCACGAGAGCCGTATCCGCTTTTTGTACGCCGAGCATTTGCACCGTTTTTCCCTTGCGTGGCATCAAACCGACGCATAACCGCATTGCGACGACGAATTTTGGCTTGAGCGTCTTGCCTATCGGCGTGCTCCATATAGTCAATCAGCGTCCGAGACGGCCTCACAGCCCCGGCACGGTAGCCTTCAAAACGCTGCGGATCATCGCAGAATATGAAGGCGAGCGCAATCATGTGCTTGCACATGCCATAGCCACGGCCGTAAGCCGGGCATGAGCACTTGCCGCCGACCTCCTCCCCCGTATCGAGGTCGAATTGCACGCTGGTGCGATACCTACTTGATGGGCTGGTGGTGCCACGTAGAATACCGTCAAGCTCGGCATACCCGGTTCGATGATTTTCGCTGTATACCGGATTGATAACCATGGTGGCCGCTTTGCGCGCAATGCTACGGGCACGAGCGAGCACGGCATTCGACGATGACGATTCCACATCGTTGCGTAACGCAAGGATAGGGACGGCATGGGCTTCGGCACGCTTCGCAGACCCGGCGAAATGGCCTTCGTCCTCATCGTCGAACCATACGGAACGTCCTTGCCTGAAACGATAGGGCATCACCGCATCGGCGGCGGACAAACTGTCCGTTCCACCAAACGTTACGTCTCTGCTGCCGGCCGCGCCTGAGCTACCAAGTATTCCACCCGTCTCACCAGAAATGCCGCCTACTCCGCCGCTTTTACCGGCATAGATGCCCCTGCCCCCATTAGTGTCATCAGTGTCATCTATGTCATACCGACCGTCGTCGTAATCGGCATCTTCGTCGTCTCCCCTTTTCCAAGGATTGCGACGACGCAACGCATGGCCCCAGGAAACGCCGGAATCATCATCCTCATAAGGCAGGAGGCCATCGTCATCCGCATTATCGGGAACATGGCCAAACACACCATACCCTTTGCTCATGGGCGAGCCTCCTTTCCAGCGAATGCATTTCAACCCAACGTTTCCATCCTAGACGAAGTGCGCGGTAGCCTTAACGTATGGATGCAGACAAGCCGGCGCAACGCAAATCCTATGCGGGGAACACCACCCTCGAAATCTTCGAGGTGCTATGGCGTCACAGTTACTTTGGGCATGGCCTGACCGTGCGGCAAATACTCGATGAGCTTGCCCGTAAACACCAGCTGGAAGATCCAAGCGAGCTGCCGACCGAGAAGACCATACGAAACCAGCTCAAAAAGCTTACCGCCACGGAATTTCTCGGCAGACATATCGGGCATCTCACCGAAAGCGACCTTGCCGGCATCGAATGCAAGAATCCACAACCCGGCTGGTATCTTGACGCATTCCTATCCACCGCCGAAATGCGACTGCTACTAGACAGTCTTACCCTATCTCGCATCAGCCTCGACACCATGGACGACCTCATCGGTAAAATCCGCGAGCTCGCAGGCGCCGCCGGGCAGGCAGTAGGCTACCTGGACCATGTGGCCACCTACACGCATATCAACGGTGAGTTCCTATCCACTATCGACCAGCTGAATCAAGCCATCGAAGAAGGCCACGGCGTAACCTTCCAATACCGTGATTACGGACCGGATGGCACCTTGATACCGCATAAAAGCCGTACGGGTGCAGGCCGAATTACCTACACCGCCGACCCGTACCAGATGGTGTACAAGAACGGACGCTATTACCTCATCTGCCACCTGCATGGCGAAGACAACCTCCGCATTTTCGTGGTCAACCGAATCGCCAACGTCAGCGCCAAAGGCAGGAACGGCACAGTGCCACTGGAAAAACCAGCACCAGCTGATTTTGACGCAGTGAACTTCATGCGCCACCGTCCATACCCCGTAGCCGATGCCCCGATTCGCATCCGCATGGCCGTACGAGACGAATCCATGCTCAACAACGTGTTCGAATGGTTCGACGACCCTCAAATCAAACATTCGCCGGACGGCACACAGTTCGAAGTCATCGTCGATGCTCCCGAACGCGCTGTGTTCTGGTGGGCATTGCAGTATTCCTGGGATGGCCGCGTAGTGATTCTTGAGCCCGATTCGCTCAAGCGCAAACTCTATGATGCCGGGCGTCGCATGGCCACAGCCTATGCTCCCGAATGATGCAACATCACATCGCACACCTCCTTGTCGAGTTGTTCACCAGCGAATTTCACCGGAGAACCTATCATCCCATCGCCAATCACACTCGGTAATTTTTTACCGGGAAATACGATTTCAAGCCATTTCGCGGGCATCGTCCCTCACCTAGGCGCACATAAGGCTAAGGTGGGAATCATTAATCGCATCGCGCGTCCACAAGCGTGCACTAACGCGTACAACAATAAGGAGCAACTATGAGCGAAGAGCGTACCGCATGGGGCTGGGGTCTGGCCAGCGTAGACGCCGCCGGCACCACCCTGGACGTCTGGTACCCCGAACTGAATCTCGGTGAGGCACCGGCCGAGTCCGATCGCCCGAACCACAATTTCGGTACTTTGGCTCACGATGAGGCCGACGCCCGTGGCATTCGCCGCGTGCCGGTATTCGTCGTCAGCCAGTTGGACGAGCCGATCAGTAATGCCGCGGACGCTTACCTGAAGCTCCATTTGATGAGCATGCGCATGGCCAAGCCGAACACGCTGAACCTCGACGGCATCTTCGCCCAGCTCGCCAATGTGGTGTGGACCAACTACGGCCCCTTCGCCGTTGAAGACTTCACGCTGCGCAAGGCCGACGTCGAACGCGCCTCCACCGAAGCCGCTCTCGCTTTCGCCTCCCAGGCCGGACTGCCTGCCGCAGCTCCTGCCGCCACTGTCAACGTGGTGTGGATAAGTTCCCGCGCATGATCGATTACGTAGTGCCCACCGGCGTGCGCCTCGGCGACGCCGACCGCGTGCGCCTCGGCGCTTACTTGTCTTCCGGCACCACCGTGATGCACGCCGGATTCGTGAACTTCAATGCCGGCACGCTCGGCGTCTCCATGGTCGAAGGCCGTGTTTCGCAAGGCGTGGTCGTGGGTGACGGTTCCGACATCGGCGGCGGTGCCTC
>ENA-OPDC01000832-OPDC01000832.1-human-gut-metagenome-genome-assembly--contig:-NODE-832-length-10688-cov-2.133829_pt1 | contig 10688 bp, 11 predicted proteins | sample MGYA00241620_ERZ501503 | MGnify/ENA primary metagenome ERZ501503 (study PRJEB25962, sample SAMEA2042659) | human gut metagenome | biome: human gut; feature: human-associated habitat; material: faeces...
TCCCCTTCTGAAAAAGAACAACTCCATCACTCTGTACCGGGAGGTATACGAGGGGCAGATGCCGGAGTTCCGGACAGAGGTTTTCTTCCCAAACAATCATTTTGACTACGAAAAAGTGACCTACGATACCTCGGCGCTGGACGTCAACACGCCGGGCGTCTATACGGTTCCGGTGCTGTACGACGGCGAAGCCACCAACTGCGTGGTGGAGGTGACGGTGAAAGCCTCAGAAACGGATGAAACCCAGGAGACAGCTCCTGCCGGTTCCGGAGAGGCCTGGGAAGAGGCAGAGACAGAATAGGAAGGCGGGAGTGCAATGGGAATGTTACTGGCATATGAACTGGAAAAAGGAACGGAACGGGAGCTGAAAAGCCTGGCGGCGGCCCTGGGCCATCAGGTGAAAATGGTGAGCAGCTCCAATTATGGCGAACCTCTTGGCTATGTGGCCGGGATCACAGGCTTTAAAAAGACCAACGCCAAAGACACAGGAGAAAAAATAGGCAGCGAAATGCTGATTTTCTGCGGATTGGACAGTGAGGCCATGGATGCACTTCTGGCAGCCCTAAGGGAGCGAAAGCTTCGGATTCCCTTAAAAGCGGTGGTGACTCCCTACAACATCCAGTGGTCCTCCAGAATGCTTTACGAAGAACTGAAAAAAGAACATGAGAGTATGACAGCAATGAAAAACAGCCCCCGATAATGCGGAAGGGCTGTTTGCTTTGTCAGGCGTTAAAGAGCAGCAGAGTGAAATAAGTGACCGTGTCATTTCCATAATTGAAGCAGATGTTCATGGCTTCTACGGTCTGCATAAGCAGGATTCCGTGGCTTTCCACGGTGGCCACCCGCTTGTCCGGATGACGGCAGGGAGCGTTCGGATAGGCACAGGTTTCACACTGCATGCAGCCGGTAGAGAGAGCCAGAACTTCGCCGAATTCCTGGCGGAAACGGTCGCGAAGCTCCAGAGTCAGGTCCTCATGCTCCTTCCGGGCCTTGAGACAGGCCTCAAAATTCAGGCTGTCCTCCACCTGGGCAATGGTGGCAAAAAGAAAAGCCCTGGAAAATTTTTCGCATTTTTTGATACAGCTTTCAATGGAACCAATGGCTGGCGGACAGGCCCAGGAATGGCCGTAATGCTCACATTCGTGTTCACACAGACCTTTTCCGAAAAAATCAGGTCCTTCCGGTCCAGATAATGAAACTCCAGGATCGGATAATCATAGATAAAAGATTCAATGGTTTCTTTATATGACATAAAATAACTCCTTCATAGGTAAGTGTTGGGAGCAGCAGCTTTTACTGGACAACTTCTGCCCGGAGGCCTCAAAGGAGGCATGAGCCTTGTGGATCCGCTCTGTTTCAAGTATAAGCGCAGACAGTCGGGAATGTCAACAGAAGCAGAAAAAGCGGAGGGCAAATATTTCTCTTCTTGTAACGGTTTGCTGCCGTTTAGTTACCTCTGATTCAAAGAAAGGAAAAAATATATTATGAAACGACAGGTAAGTATTGAAGAAATCTGGGATGGCCGCTTTTACGGCCCCGGAGATATGGTAAAAATTGGCTGCGGCGAGTGCAGCGGCTGCTCCGACTGCTGCAGGGGCATGGGAAAAACGATCATTCTGGACCCGCTGGACATATACCGGTTGACAGAAGGCCTCCATACGGATTTCCAGCAGCTCATCGGCAGCCATCTGGAGCTCAACGTGGTGGATGGCGTGATTCTCCCCAACCTTCTGGAGGCAGGCGCCGAAGAAGTCTGCACCTTTTTAAATAAGGAAGGCCGCTGCAGCATTCACAGCATCCGTCCCGGCGTCTGTCGCCTCTTCCCCATGGGACGCTACTACGAAGGTGGCAGCTTCCGGTATTTTCTCCAGGCCGGCGAGTGCCAGAAAGAGCCAAAAACCAAAGTGAAACTGAAAAAATGGCTCGACACCCCGGAACTTTCTCGTTACGAGAAATTTGTCAACGACTGGCACTACTTCCTGGAGGCCGTGGAACACATCCTTGGCGATCTCTCCAACGAAGCCACCGCCAAAAAGATCAACCTCTACATCCTCCAGAACTTCTTCCTCCAGCCCTGGAGCGGTGATTTCTACGAAGAATTTAACCGCCGCCTGACCGAGGCCAGAAGGATGATTGGGGTGGCGTAAACAATAAGAGCAAAAAGCAGGAATTTCAAAAAAGAGGTTTCTGTTTTTTTATTGGAATGAAAATAGTAAATTTAGATACAATAAAAAATACATTTTGTATTTATTTTACTGAAACTATATGATATAGTGGAATTAAGAATGGGGGAAAACATCATGAATGATATTTATTTACTTAATTATTCGGTCAGGGGAATAAAGACCTTAGATCAGTTGGTTTCGCTATCCTTTTATAAAAAGACAATTTCCAGAGATATGGATACGCAGGAATATAACATCAAAGGAATTTATGGTATGAATGGTTCCGGTAAGTCAGGAATTATTACCTCCGTTGCGATTCTCAAAAATCTTTTGATTGATCCGGACTACTTAAATAATCCGATCACTCAGAAAAATCTGGATGGAATTATAAATAAGAAAACAAAAGAACTGTTTATGGAAGCTGATTATCTGGTTGACTTGAAAAAAGATTTGTTTTGTTTTCGATATTGTGTGACTTTAGCAAAGGATGTATCTGGAAAATATGTAATTTCACAGGAATCGTTGGCTGTTCGGAAAGCTACATCGAAAAGTGATGAGCTGGGAATGATTTTTAAGGTAATTGCCGGTAAAGTGGACTTTCTTTATGGAGAGAAAAAAGAGGATTCCTTTTCTACTGCTGTCATAAATAGAACGATGAATTTATTGTCGACGACTTCCATGTGTGCGTTACTTTGTGGAAAGTTTTTATATGAAAACAGGAAGAAAATTCAGGAAAACCAGATTGTTTTTGTTAATACCATCAGTAACCTTTATATTTTGGGACACAAGTTGCATATTTATCTGGATCAGTCTGATGATCACAGAGAATTTGCAGCGATAAATTCAATGGAAAGTTATGAAAACAAATATGTTTCCGTACTTAAAAGTTATTTGAGAATGGATAACGATATCCTTAGTGTAATATCCGTTACGAGGAACCTTGTTTTAAAAGAAAAATACGCGCAATTTGAAAAAACGATCCATCGCTTATATGAGTTTCTCCATATTTTCAAATCGGATTTACAGGCTATAGAAATCGACAGAAAAGAAAATCAGGACTTTTTTGTCTGTGATCTGGTTATGGTCTATGATTCTTATAAGATTCATGCAGAATATGAAAGCACAGGTATTAAGAAATTAGTCCGCCTGTTTGCCTATTTAAACGAAATGGTTCGCGGTGGGATCGTGTTTATTGATGAGTTCGACTCGAACCTTCATGACGTTTATCTCTGTGCCTTACTGGAATATCTGATGGAATATGGAAAAGGACAGCTGTGTTTTACGACCCACAATGTAGGCCCCATGGATGTTTTAAAACAGCGCAAGAAATCCATCGACTTTTTGTCGGAGGATCATAAGATTTATCCGTGGACAAAGAGCGGTAATTATTCACCCTCCAAACTTTATCGAAATGGCATGATTGAAGGCTCACCTTTTAATGTAGATTCCATTGACTTTATCAGCGTATTTGGTTCAGGTGAGGAGGATGAATAATGGGAGTTCAGCTGATCTTTACCGTCGAAACCAATAAAAAATGTAATTCTGACTGGATCTACATTAAAGATACGGTGGAATATTTTTATGCATATGAGCGTACACAGCTTAAACTCAGCGTGGTGTATCTGGACGGAAAAGGACACTACAGCAGTAAAAAGAAGCAAAACGAGATAGACTCTTTGATTTCTCAGTATCGGGCCGCATCAAAAACAAATCAGTCAAAAGTAATCTGCTGTTTTGACTGCGATGACTATGACAGCAAACAGGAAGATCGGAAATTTCTTGAAGATGCTGAAAAATTCTGCAAGGATAAAGGCTATGAATTTATCTGGTTCTGTAAGGATGTAGAGCAGGTATACATAGGAAAAAGAGTAGCCGCTATGCAGAAGAAAAAAGAAGCGGCAAACTTTAAATCCAAGAAGCAGATTAATACGGTTGCTCCTGAGAATCTTACAGCAGTAAAATATCGGGTGAATAGAAGTAACATTATGAAGGTTCTGGACGGTTGTCCGGAGCTGATTCGGAAAAAATCGTAAATTGTGAGAGGGAGGAGAAAAAATGGCAAACGAAACGGTATATCGGGTTATGAATCATGCAGAGGTCGTGACATTAAAAGAAATGGTCATGAAAAACGGAAAGCTGACCTATGAGAAGCTCTGCAGGTACTTATGCCCTGTGATGAAAGATTTGTCGAAGATTCATGAAAAAGGAATCATTCATGGGGCTATCTGCTCGGATAACATCATGGTTAATGCGGATGGAGAAGTACATCTGCTGGATCTTGGCGTGGCAAAAGACCTGTATCAATCGGAAGAAACTCAAAAAGAAGACAGCGGAAAAATTCGTCGCTACCTTTCTCCTTTGAAGGAAACCTCAAAAGAGGACATCGGAAAAGCACAGGCAAAAAATGCGCCGCAATCTACAATGGTATTAAGGAATGGCTTCCGGGCACTGGAACAGTATCAAACAAATGGCGAGATCGGCCCATGGACCGATGTGTATGCGATGTCAGCGACGATGTACTATCTACTGTCAGGAAAAGACCTGCCGACACCGATGGATCGTCTGGATTCCGAAAAAGAAAAAACGGTTCAAAATGTAATAAATAGCCTGGAGATTCCGGAAAAAACGAAGGAAGGCATGAGAAAAGGGCTTGCTGTTTTGAAAAAGGACAGAATTGGAACAATGAGAGAGCTTCTGGAATACTGTTCGGAAGAGCCGGTTCCAATCGCTGTGTCTCCATCGAAACGGAGACGCAAATGGCCCATTTTTTTACTGGGAGCTGTGGTAATCGCAGGAGGAGCCTATGCGGCGAAGGTTGGCTTCCATTTGACGAAAAGCGCGGAACAGTATTACGAAGAAGGAAATTACGAGGAGGCGCTGGCAGCGTATCGGGAGGCCGGAGACACGGAAAATGTGGAACGTGTGCTTCGGGCGGCATATGATCGGGCAGAAGATTATAGTCAGGGAAATAATGGATATGAGAAAAATGAGGAAGAAGCCATTCGATATTATAAGCTGGTAGCCGAAAGTGACGGCGATATCAATGAGACTTTTGTGAATGTCTCCTCTTATAATCTGGGACGGATTATGGCTTATAATGAAACAAAAGAAGACGATACCGAGGCAGCATCCTGGCTTGAAAAAGCTGCTTCGAAAAGCGATATAGTCGCAATTATGCAGCTGTTCTTTTGGGAGATATGTATGCAAATGGGCAGCTGGGGGAGCCGGACTATAGTAAGGCAATCGAGCTTTATAAACAAGCTGCGAACAATGAATATGGGCTTGCAATGCTACGTTTAGGCAGGACCTATGAAAATGGCTGGTATGATACAGAAATCAATCTGGAAGAAGCACTGAAGTGGTATCAACTGGCTGCAGACCAAGATTATGACTGGGCACAGGAATGTGTGGACCGTGTTGAATCGGCTCTTCAGAATGCTGCTGAAGACAGCTGACAGAAAAACTCCACCGATTTACTCCCTGTACGCCAGCCCCTGATCGTGTTAAAATAAGGACAAACGCCTGTTTAAAAGGCACGACAGGAGACGCTATTTTATGATTCAGACACTGAAAACCGTAAAAGAATACAAAGAATCCCTCATCGCCCCGGCGATCCGGGAAATGCTGGATGCACTGGATATTACCAGAGATCTGAAGCCCGGCATGAAAGTGGTCATCAAACCCAACCTCGTTATGGCGAAGAAGCCGGAGGCGCCGGTAACCACCCATCCGCTGGTGGTAAAAGCTGTGGCGGAATGGCTCCGGGAGCAGGGGATCGAGGATATCACGCTGGCGGAGAGCTCCGGTGGCCCCTATACGCCGGAGCATATGAAGCGGATCTATCACGTCTGTGGTATGGATACCATTGGTGACAGCATTCACCTGAATGAGGATTGCTCCGCAGAAACGGTGAATACCAGGGACGGCTTTGCCAATCACAGCTTTCATCTCATCACGCCGATCGTGAAGGCAGATTATATCATCAATATCTGCAAACTCAAAACCCATGCCATGACCGGATATTCCGGCGGCATCAAGAACCTTTTCGGAACGATTCCGGGCCTTGAGAAACCGCAGATGCACTACCGCTGGCCTGAGATCGAGGATTTCTCCCGGATGCTGGTGGAGCTCGCTGAGACCGTAAATCCGAATCTTACGATCATTGACGCCATTGACGCCATGGAAGGAAACGGCCCCACCGGCGGCACCTCCCATCCGCTGAACCTTCTTCTGGCTTCCAGGGATATCTGGACCCAGGACTATTTTGCAGCAGGCCTCATGGGCCTTGATCCGATGGAGATTGTCATGATTCGTCAGGCCGTGGAAAAAGGCCTCGCGAAACCGGATGAACTCAAACTGGTGGGCGCCCCGGTCCCGGAAGGTCTCACACCCTTTAAAAAGCCGGATTCCATCAGCCTGGATTTCACGGGAAACGTGCCGGGCTTTTTGCGGAAACCCTTCGTCTTCGTGGCCTCCCGCCTCCTCAAATCCTACCCCCAGGTGAATACCAAACTCTGTGTGGGCTGCGGAAAATGCGCCGAGAGCTGCCCCGCAGGCATCATCCGCATCGAAAACAAAAAAGCGAAATTCCGAAAAAAAGGCTGCATCTCCTGCTTCTGCTGCCAGGAAATGTGCCCGAAAAAGGCGATTTATGTGCGAAAAGCGCTGTAAAAAGGGAAAAATGTCTGGTTTCACCTGCTAAATGTTATATTGACATGTCATTAAATAATACATATAATACATTTAAAAAGAATGGAAAGCGTTCCTTTGTGAATGCTTGTGGCAGAGGTGAAAAGGTGAAAAGAGACCCGTTATATCTGAAAATTTATAATGATCTGCTGGCCGGAATCAAAAACGGTACTTATGCTTCGGGAAGCAGGCTCCCATCGGAGAAGGAACTGTCCAGTAACTATGATGTGAGTCGTATCACGAGCAAGAAAGCGCTGGAGATGCTGGCAGAGCAGAATATGATAACGAGAATGCCGGGAAAAGGTTCTTATGTGTCTTATTCCGGTGAAAGAGTAGATGAAATTGTGGATGGAATCCTGATCGAACGGCAGCTAGAAGGAAAAAAAGTAATCGGAGTGATCATCGATTCCTTTGGTGTTGCCTTTGGAAGCCAGCTGGTTTGCGGTATCGAGTGGGAATGCCGGGAGCAGGGCTACTATATGATGCTGCGGTGTACCTACGGAAGCGTGGAGGAGGAGGCGAAAGCTATTGAGGATCTCAGGGGCTTCGGGGTCTGCGGCATCATTCTGATGTGCGTGCAGGATGAAACCTATAATGCGGCAGTGCTGAAGCTTTCTGTGGAAAAATATCCGGTTGTCCTGGTGGACCGGGAAATGAAGGGAGTACCCATTCCCTGCGTGGGAACGGATAACTACAATGCGGTGAAGGAACTGATGAACATTCTGTTTGAGGATGGTCATAAAAATATCTGTTTTCTATCACATCCCTTCCTTCGGACTTCTACGGTGGAGGCCCGGTTTGAGGGCTATAAGGACAGTTATCTGGAGCATAACCTTGTGACGAACGAAGGTCTCTGGATCACGGATATCGCTTCCATGGTTCCACAGCATGACAGGAAACAGGAACAGGAAGAGGCGGATCAGCACAGAATCGAGAACTATATTCGGGAGAATCCCCAGGTGACTGCATTCCTAGCAGTGGATCATACGACCGCTGTTATGACTTATAAGATATTGAAAAAACTAAATTTAGATCAGGAAAAAGAACTGGTATTTTTTGACGGCGTTGATGAGAAAAATGACGCCAGCCCGATTTTTACCCATGTTATGCAGGGAGAAGGAGAGATTGGGAGAACGGCCGTCAGGTATCTGATCGATCGGATAAGAGGAAGAGAAGTACCGGAGAGAACCTACATCCCATACGATATTGTCCGGGGAAAATAGAAAAAAGCAAGACAGAAGACTGGAATTTTATAGGCAGGACTTCCGGTCTTCTTTTTTTGTACAAAGAAACAACCTGCCTGAACAATAAATGGTATATGACAGCTTCTGAACCCCAAAGATGCAGAAACAGTAACGAATGAAATGATATAACTAATATAATACATATGTTTATGTAAAAAATGCTTGACATACAGCGAAATAGTTGGTAGTATATAGGCATATTAACAACATAAACGAAGAAAATGAAAGAAAAATCTTAAAACTTCAGAAAAACCAAGGATAAAAAACAAATGATATAAATAAATGATATAAATAATATATGCAACATAAATAAACTGAAAAGGGGAAGAAGCATGAGAAAGGGAAAAAAGAGAAAAGAAGCGGAGCAGGTAATTGGCAAGCAGGATCGGATGGGACGGCTGTTTGTGGCGCCGCCGGTAATTTTGTTTTTGATGTTTACGTTGATCCCGATGATCATGGCCATCGGAATGAGCTTCACAAAGTACGATGTCATCAATCCTCCTTCCTTCGTGGGACTGGCGAACTTCAAGAAGCTGATCCATGATGAATTTTTCTGGATTGCACTGAAAAACACCTGTGTTTATACCATCTTATATGTACCGCTGGGACTTCTGATTTCCCTGGGAGCAGCCCTGTTCCTGAATGCGGATCAGAAATTTGTCGGATTATTCCGGACCTTGTTTTATCTGCCGGTGCTTTCTTCCACGGTTGCGACGGCAACCCTGTGGTTCTGGATTCTGAATCCGCAGCTTGGTCTTCTGAATGGCATCTTAAGAATCTTTGGCATTCCGAATCAGGCATGGCTTTACAATTCCAGACTGGCGATGATCTCCATTGTTATGATGAGCCTCTGGGCCGGCTTTGGCGGAAACATGATGATCTTCCTCGCAGGACTCAAGGGAATTTCCCCGGTCTATTATGAGGCGGCGAAGATCGAGGGTGCGAACCGCTGGCAGATGTTCACCCGGATCACGATGCCTTCCATCACCAAAACAACTTTTCTGGTATCTACGATGCTTATTATCGGTACCTTCCAGGTATTCGACCAGGCCTTTGTTCTTACGAAGGGCGGCCCTGGAAATGCGACGATCACATTGGTTTACTACATTTACAACAACGGCTTCAAAAATCTGAATATGGGATATGCGTCCAGTATTTCACTGGTTCTGTTTGCAATTATTTTACTGATGACAGTCATAAATACCAAGATCAACAAAGCGGATATCTGACAGGAGGCAGAGCATTATGGGAATGAAAAAAGCAAAAAAAGTAAGAAGCGTATTCTGGTACATAGGAGCGATCTTCATTTCTCTGATCACGGTCTATCCGTTCTTGTGGATGATCGCAACCTCGTTTAAACCGGAGATGGAAATTTACTCCAAATCCCTGGCTTTGTTCTCGGAGAATTTTTCTCTGCAGAACTATAAGAAAGCCTTTGACGTAATTCCTTTTGGAAGATATTTCCTGAACTCCTTTTATCTGGCAGGAATGGGAGTGCTGACCAATGTATTTCTGGGAGCGCTGGCTGGTTATTCCTTCGCAAAATTAAAATTCAGAGGCAGAAAAGTCACCTTCAGCCTGCTTCTGTCCTCCATGATGATTCCCGGAGTGATCACGATGATTCCGCAGTTCCTGGTTCTGAAAAACTTCCCGCTGGTAGGCGGAAACAATATCTTCGGACAGGGCGGTCAGGGACTGATCAACCACTATGCGGCTATTATTCTGCCGGGTGCAGTAGGAGCCTATGCAGTCTTCTTTATGAAACAGTTTTTTGAAACGCTTCCGGATGAACTGGCGGAGGCGGCCAGAGTGGATGGATGCAGCGAGTTTAGGATCTTCTGGAACATTTCCCTGCCGCTGATTCTTCCTGCAGCAGTCACCCTTGGAATCATGACCTTCCAGAGCGGATGGAACAGCTTTATGTGGCCGATGATCGTCCTGAACTCAAGGGATATGATGACGATTCAGGTGGGACTTTCCACCTTCCAGTATCAGTACAACACACAGTACGGTCCGCTGATGGCCGGCACTGTGATTTCCGTTTTACCGACCTTATTACTTTTCCTGTTTGCACAGAAATATTACATTCAGGGTATTGCTTTCTCAGGAAGCAAGGATTGACAGCCCTTCGGGCAGGATTTTTTATCAAAGATCGTTCGGCGAAAGCCTGATGATAAGTACAGAAGTTTTTAAAAAAGGAGGAAACAGATTATGAGAAGAAAGAGCGTAGCATTGGTTATGGCAGCCGCAACGGTACTGAGCCTGATGGCAGGCAGCGGCGTAACTGCGCTGGCAGATGAGGAAACTGTAGAACTGACCATGTGGGGAGGCTGGGCAGGAGACCAGATCGGACAGCTGGAGAAACAGCTGGAAGGCTTTAACAATTCCCAGGATAAGATTCACGTTACTTACATGGCACAGGATTCCATGGAGCAGAAGCTCCTGACCGCCATCGCTTCCGATGAGGTACCGGATATCGTGCTTTGGGACCGTTTCAATACAAGCGTATATGCCCCCAAGGGAGCACTGATGGCACTGGATGATTATGTGGAGAAAGACAGCATCGACCTGGATCAGTTTTATGAGCCGG
>ENA-OPDC01000846-OPDC01000846.1-human-gut-metagenome-genome-assembly--contig:-NODE-846-length-10535-cov-2.955534_pt1 | contig 10535 bp, 7 predicted proteins | sample MGYA00241620_ERZ501503 | MGnify/ENA primary metagenome ERZ501503 (study PRJEB25962, sample SAMEA2042659) | human gut metagenome | biome: human gut; feature: human-associated habitat; material: faeces...
GAGCAAAGCTGGAATATGATGGAGAAGAGAACCTGTTTGTGAGCTTTAGCTAAGGGAGGAATTGATATGAAAAAAGCAATGATTTTAAACACGGTTCAAGAGCTTGAAGAGGTTCTTGTGCTACAGGATATTAAGGCTCCTGGTACATATGCTGTTAAAGGGTTTGATAGACCGGTTGATGTAATGGAAGTAACATTAAGTGGTGCTGATGCACTGACAGCACAATACCCGCACGGAAAGCTGTTTGAAGGTGCTGATGGCTGTCAGTACTTCGCTCTTAAGACTGGCAGATTTGTAGAGTAAAAAGAAAAGAAGATAGGGGTTATTAACAGTTAAATATAAATTATAAAATCATACAATCTAGTGTTGAGTTTTATAAGATATTAGAGTAGGATATTTCTGTTGCAAATTACAAGGAAAACGAGCGAACAAAGCTAAGAAACTTATCCGAGAATTGATACAGGAGCTTCTTGTATAATTCAAATATAAGGAATTCCGAGAAAGAAGGTTGAGAAAAAAATACCTCAGAGTAAAATAAGATTACTGACTTTGCACGGTTAGTAAAAAATCTTATTAAACAGTGAGGTACTTGAAATGAATTATAACACACAGAATGCAAAAATTGCATCTATTACGGAAAAAACTTTAATCATTGGTATTGATGTGGGAAGTGAAACCCATTATGCAAGGGCTTTTAGCTGGCGCAATTATGAGTACTCAAAGAAGCCGTTTGCTTTCAGTAACGATGAAATTGGATTTGCAGCATTCAAAGAATGGGTGAACGATATAGCAGAGAAACATGGAATGGAAGTTATTATTCCAGGAATGGAGCCAACAGGTCACTACTGGCTGAACCTTGGAGCGTACCTGCAGGAACAGGGAATGAAGCCGGTACATGTGAATCCGCATCATGTCAAGAAATCCAAAGAGCTGGATGACAATAATCCAAGTAAAAATGACCGTAAAGATCCAAAAACAATTGCAAGTCTGGTAAATGAAGGAAGATTCTCATATCCATATATTCCAACCGGGATCTATGCAGAGATTAGAAATCTGTCTAACCTTCGAATTCAGACACAGGAAGAGATCACAAGGATCAAAAACAGGATGGCCCGCTGGTTCAGCATTTATTTTCCGGAGATCAAAGACGTTTACAGGAATCCGGATGCAGTAAGCGGACTGATGGTAATCAAACAGGCACCGCTGCCCTGTGATATCAGGGAACTTGGAGTGGAAGGTGTAAACAAAATATGGAGAGATGCAAGGCTGAAAGGCGCTGGGATTAAGAGGGCAACGACCCTGGTAACAGCAGCGGAGCACAGCATTGGAAATACGGAAGCACCAAGAAGTGCCAGGAAAGAGATCCGAAACCTACTGAATGACTACGAAATATACAAAAACCGGATGGATGAACTTATGGAAGAGATAGAGGAAACGCTTTCTGAGATTCCCTATATAGATAAACTGATGGAGATCAATGGGATAGGGATAAAGACGGTGAGTTGCTTTATTGCAGAAGTAGGAGACATTGGACGTTTTGATAATCCAAAACAGGTGCAGAAGCTTGCCGGTTATGCGATTGTTGCGAACAGCTCCGGGAAACACAACGGAGAAAGCCGGATCAGTCACAGGGGAAGAAAGCGTTTGAGATATGCATTGTATGAAGCTGCGATATCCGTGATCGGAAAAAACAAGGAGTTTAAAGAGATCCATAGTTATTACCGGACAAGGGAGAAAAATCCACTGAAAAAGATGCAGTCAGTGATAGCGGTGGCATGTAAGCTGATCCGGATATTTTATACGATACTAACCAAAGGTGTGGATTATGATGGTCAGAAGATGCTGAATGACATCGTAAGACCAGAAATACAGCCAGCAGCATAAAGAGAAAGAAACAGTGTATCATGGCCGGTCTGAGCCCTTCAGAGAGGGAAATGGAAGGCTGAGACCAGCCATGATAGCTGGAATTAAGAAGTAAATGGAATGTAACAGGAAAACGTCCACCGGAAGGTGCTGTTACAGGAAAGAAGTCAGTAATACAACAAACAAAGAATGAGCCAGTAGTCGACAGGAATATATTCCAGAGGGCATGACCCTGTAAAGGAGCTGAGCTGACACCCTGGTTATGGACAGGCGGGACGAGAGAAGTAAGGACTCGGCATAGACTGATGATCCTGGTAGACATGGGAGGTTCGCTGCCGTAGATGGATGGGTACACACAAGGCCATGTAGAACGAAATAAGAAGACGTTTTACTTTGTGCACCCAAAATCCACTATTTTCGTACCAGATACAGAGAAATGTCCATTCCTATGGCTCCTTCTTCTGAGATATTTATTGATGAAATATTAAAAATTCCTTGATTTTCAAGGAAAAAAGACTTGACTATATAGGGAGGAATGGGATATGAATACTTATAAAACTGCAGATTTATCCGGAGCAGAGTGGATTTCCACCGGGGGAGCCTGCTGTACGCCGATGATCCGGAAGACGCTGAGTTTTCCGAAAGTGACCTCTGCGAAGATCACGATAGCGGGTCTTGGCATTTTTGAGATTTTTATCAATGGGAAAAAGGTGAGCGACGATCTGTTTCTGCCGCTGAGTACGGATTTTCATGAAAGACCGGAGAAGCTTTACCGCGGAGTTCCCTACGATGAGAAGATGCGCCACCGCCTGTATTGCCCGGTTTATGACATTACTTCTTATCTGAAGGAAGGAGAAAATACGATTGCTTTTCTTATGGGGCCGGGCTGGTATGAGATGCCCAATGAATGTTATGAGTACGGCCACATCAAGCTCTGCTATGTGATCGACTGGCAGGATGAAAAGGGAGAGACACACCGGACCGGCTCTGACGGCAGCCACAAATGGAAGGAAAGCTATGTGAAAAAGGCGAACCTTCTGAAAGGGGAGGTTCATGATTACAGGGATTATGACGAGACCTGGATGCAGACGCCTTACGATGATTCCGACTGGGCAGCGGTCTGCCTGGAAAAAGCGCCGGAGACGCATTTTTACATACAGGACTGCCCGGCAGACCGGGTGATCCGCCATATTACTCCGCGCCTTTTGGCAGAAAAAGGCGATGTGCGGATCTATGATGCCGGAGAAATTATCACAGGCTATCCGGTACTGGTATCGGATGCGCCGGCGGGGGAGGAAATCACAGTTCTGCACGGAGAACTGCTGAATAAGAAAGGACGCCTGACAAAGGAAAACACCTATAAACAGAAGACTGTTTTCTATACCGATGGAACGGAGCGCAGCATGCACTGCCGTTTCACCTGGTTTGGTTTTCAGTATTTTGAGGTAAAAGGAAATGCGAAAGTGACAGACTGCGTCGTGATCCACAGCGATGTAAAGGTCAGTTCCACCTTTTCCTCCAGCGATGAGACACTGAACTGGCTTCGGGAAGCCTATCTTCGGACCCAGCTGGACAATATGCACTGTGGAATCCCATCCGACTGCCCCCATGTGGAGCGGAGAGGCTACACCGGAGACGGTCAGCTGACCTGCAATGCGGCGATGATTCAGCTGGACGGGGAGAAATTTTACCGGAAATGGATTCAGGATATTGCGGACTGCCAGGATTCCATCACCGGCCATGTGCAGTATACGGCGCCCTATATTCCTTCCGGCGGTGGCCCGGGCGGCTGGGGCTGTGCCATTGTGATGGTGCCCTATGTATTTTACCGGAATTATGGCGATCAGGAGATTTTGAAGGAGCTCTATCCCCAGATGCTTCACTATTTTGACTATCTGGAAGCGCACAGCGAGAAAGATCTGGTGGTTTCGGACCGGGCAGGCGAGTGGTGCCTGGGAGACTGGTGCGTGCCGACGATGGGCTTTGTCAATAATATGGACGCGATCTACATCCCCGCGCCCCTTGTGAACACCTATTTTTACATCAAATCTATGGAAAAGGTGCTGGAGATCGGAGAGATCATCGGAAACCATCAGGCGGATGAAGAACTGAAAGAAAAAATCCGGCGCAAAAAGCAGGCGATCTTGGACGAATATTTCGATCCGGCGACCGGCGATTTTGCAGAAAATCAGCAGGGAAGCAATGTGTTTGCCGTGGATCTCGGCATCGGCGATGAGAGAACCTTTGCGAATATTCTCAGACATTACAGTGAGATTAAAAAATACGATACGGGAATTTTTGCAACGGATGTGCTGACAAGAATCCTTTTTGAGCGAGGGGAGAGCGAGCTTGCCATCTCGCTTCTTACCTCCAAAGAAGAAGATACCTTCTATTCCAGAATGAAGAAGGGCGGCACCACGATTCCGGAATACTGGACCGGGCACCGTTCCCAGTGCCATCCGATGTTTGGCGCGGTCAGCCAGTATCTCTTCGAGTATGTCTTAGGAATCCGCCAGAAAGAGGCTTCGGTGTGCTACGAAGATATCGTGATCGCACCGGAGTGCATGGATATCATCGAAGCAGCGGAAGGCTCGATCATGACGAAAAACGGCAGAATCTCCGTAAAATATGACAAAACCCACCTGGAAGTTGAGGTACCGGAAAAAACGAAAGCCCTTGTCCTCCTGAACGGAAAAGAAAAAGCCATTGGGGACGGGGAAAAGTGGCTCAGAATGGAGCGCTGATAACAAAGCAATAAAAAACCAAAGGGGACGGTGAAAAAACCAAAAACACCGTCCCCTTTGGTTTAGCCTTTTACGGAACCAATCATAACGCCTTTTACGAAATACTTCTGAATGAAGGGGTAGATACAGAGCACCGGTACCGTGGATACGATGATAACACTGTACTTTAAGGTCTGTGCAAGCTGCATCTTCGCCTCCATGGCGGCTGCGTCCAGGCCCTGCATGTTGGCCATGCTCATCTTATTGGACATCAGAAGGTCTCTTAAGAAGGACTGGAGCGGCAGAAGGCTCTTGTCATTGATGTAGATCAATGCGGTGTAGAAATCATTCCAGTGGCCTACTGCGTAGTAAAGGCCGATAACTGCCAGAATCGGTTTGGACAGGGGCAGGACAACTTTAATGAGAAGCTGGAACGTGTTCGCTCCATCCAGCTCTGCCGCCTCTTCCAGAGATTTCGGAATGCTGTTGATAAAATAGGTCCTTGTGATGATGACATTGTAGATGGAAATGGCTCCGGGAATGATCATTGCCCAGAAGGTATTTGTCAGGTGCAGGTTGTTTACCACCAGGTAAGTGGGAATCAGGCCGCCGCTGAAATACATCGTCAGCATAAAGAAGAACATCAGGATGTTTCTCGGCATGAAATCTTTTCGTGCCAGAGGATAAGCGGCACAGATCGTCAGGACCATGTTTACCAGCGTACCTACAACGGTATAGAGAATGGTATTGCGGTAGCCAATCCAGATATCTCCATACTCGGCAACAGCCTGGTAGGCGATGGTAGTAAAGCCCTTCGGCAGCAGGAGTACATGGCCGAGCCATACTTCATTGGGATCACTGAAGGAGGCAATGACGATGAACCAGAGGGGCCATACAAAGATCACAACCAGAATGCACATGAGCAGCACATTGATGATATCAAAAATCTTGTCATTGTAAGACTTTTTCATTTTTACATGTTTTTCTTTCATCTGGACTCCCTCCTTTCCTAGAATAGACTTTCATCGGCAAACTTCTTGCAGAACCAGTTTGCACCAACAAGAAGAAGCATATTGATGATGGAGTTAAAAAGACCGATGGCTGTGGAATATCCATAGTCACTGTTGATCAGACCAACCTCGTATACATAAGTGGAAATTACGGAAGCAGCCTGTTTGTTCAGGGTATTCTGAAGAAGGAATACTTTTTCAAAACCTACATTCATAAGAGAACCAAGCTGAAGGATCAGCATCATGATAATCGTCGGTTTGATGGAAGGCAGGTCGATATGAAGGATTCGCTGAAGCTTTGTGGCGCCATCCACAATAGCCGCCTCGTGCATCTCATAATCGACGCCGGAGAGGGCGGAAATATAAATGATAGAGCTCCAGCCCATTCCCTGCCAGACACCGCTCCACACATAGATGCTCTTAAACCATTTCGGTTTGGAGAGGAAATCCATCGGCTCCATGCCCAAAGCTTTTAAGATCGTATTGAAAACGCCGGTATCCGGATTCATGAAGATCGTCAGCATACCGCAGATAACTACGGTAGAAATAAAGTAGGGTGCATAGGATACCATCTGCACGGTTTTTTTCAGATATCTGTTTTTTATGTAATTAAGCAGCAGCGCAAAGATAATCGGGATGGGGAAGCCCACCAACAGACTGTAGATACTGATGCCCAGAGTGTTCTTCAATAAAAGAGAAAAGTTATAGCTGTTGAAAAAACGTTTAAAATGATCCAGGCCTACCCAGGGGCTGCCCATGATTCCAAGCTTGATTTTATAATTCTTAAATGCCAGCTGTACGCCATACATGGGGGCATAAGCAAAGACGATGTAATAAATGACTACTGGCAGCATCATAACGTACAAAATCCAGTTTTTCTGAATATTCTTTGCCAGTCTGGCTCTGAAACTCTTTTTCTTTTCCATACCAACACGCTCCTTCCCGGTTTTCTGTAAAGAAATAAAGGGACTGAAGCATTGACTGCAACAGTCCCTTCTCCTATTTCTTAACTGTTTATCTCATATTCTGTCAGTCTTATTCAGCAGAAATACCAGCGTCGTATGCAGCCTGATAGATATCCATCAGCTGGCCTGCTCCCATGCTTTCCAGAGTACCTACATACTCATCCCAGCTGTCATCCAGGGTAAGGTCGCCGGTTGCAACCTGAGCTACATACTGATCAATATAGGAATTGATATCTGCGGTGAGGGTGGCAATGGTCAGACCATCTTCTTCACTGTAGTTCATAACAGGAAGGGGAACCTTGCCGTCGGTTGCCATTTTTGCTCTCTGCTCGTTCAGATATACTTCATCCGGGTCAACCTCAGGAGACATGTTGGTGTACCAGTAATTCGGCCAGATGGACGGATGGTTTGCTGCACCCTGAATGGTGGAGCTGGAACGAACGGTTCCTACATCGTCGCCGTAGCCATTGCCAAGGATCCACTCCCATTTGTCATCATCGGTCTTCTGCCAGGTCTTGCCCTCAATACCCATAATGGCTTCGATACCGCCTTCTTCGCTGTAGAACTGGTCAAAGAAGGAAATGATGGTTTCCGGATTGTGGCAGGCATCGGTCAGTACCAGAGTACCCGGAGTAATAGCGGTTCCCAGAGGATAGGTGCCCTTGGTAAACGGAGTCAGTGCGATATAATCGTCGTCATTGTCACGTCCAACGGTCAGGAATGCGCCGGCATCAAAGAAGGAGCCTAATACGTCGCCAGCCTGTCCGATTGCGCCCTGCTGCTCATGTTTCTGGGTAAAGGAATTTTTATCCATAATACCTTCCTGATAAAGTTTGGTCAGGAACTCGATATAGCTCTTGAATACATCAGAGGTAGGAACATAGGTCAGCTGATCGTCGATAACTGCCAGTTTGGTTCCATAATCATAATTGATATCAAAGTAAGGAAGCAGGAGATCCGGTTTTACAACGTCTGTAGCGGTGAAAGGAATCTCATCGTCGGTATCGCCGTTTCCGTTGGCATCCTGTTCTTTGAAGGCTTTCAGTACATTATAGAGCTCATCCAGATTTTTCGGTTCTTCCAGTCCCAGGTTGTCCATCCATCTCTTGTTGATCCAGTAGGTGGTTACTGCACCTTCCTGTCTTCCGATCTCAGGAAGAGAATAGATATGGCCATCAGCAGAGGTCAGATATTTCCATGCGTCTCTTTCGTCGAGAACCTTGGTCAGATTCGGTGCGTGCTCTCTGATCAGATCTTCCAGCGGAAGGAAGAGGCCCTGACTTCCATATTTATTTAAGTCTGTCATAGAGAAACCGGATTTCATAAAGATCTCCGGATAATCGCCGGATGCCAGAAGCAGGTTTCTTTTCTCTGCCAGGTCTGCGCCCATAACTGAGGTAAAGTCAAATTTCAGTCCGGCTTCCTCAAGAGTGGTCTGCATAGTCAGGTTATCTGCCAGATCGTACTCTCCATTTAAAATAGCAAATACGCTGTACTCGTTGTCCTCTGCTGCGCTAACCGGAACTGCAGTTGCGGTGGAAGCGATCATCATGCTTGCCAGTACCAGAGCTGTAAGTTTCTTCAATTTCATAGTCAAACCTCCTAATACATTATTTTTTTCCGTTCTTTTGTCGCTTGTTTTTTTGATGCCTCGTTTGCGATAACCAAATTATATACGCTTTACCATCTCTTTTACAAGAAACATCTGTTGGAACAGCGGTTTTAAAAAACGTATTATTCTCAAAGGCTGATTTTTTCTGGCTTTTTTGGTGTTATCGCACAAATTTTGAACGGATTTTTTAAATATTGCACCCCATTTTTGTTTTTCATATCTATTATTACTTTTTTTCTTTTTAGATATATGTTAGAATATTCTTAAATTCAATTCACAAAGAGGTGGTTCCCGTGTCGTTTTTTAAAAATTTGCGTAATAAGCATACAGTGACGACTTTATATAAATATTTTATTTCTTATTTTCTGCTTCTCACCATACTGACTCTGGGATATACCGCAGCCTTCCGGGTACAGTTAAAAAAGGTTTACACAAAGGAACTGCACAACCAGGCAGAAAAGCAGCTGACGGATATCGATAACGATCTGTATTCCTCCATCTCTACGATAGAGAAAATCCAATATCTTTTGGCCCAGGATATTCCTCTGGCGATGTCCCGTTATTTAAAGGAAGGCTGGTATCTTTATCAGGCCTCCCAGACACTCACAAAATATACCACAGCCAATGAGATCATCAGCGGCATCTGTTATATTCATTTTGAAAAAAATAATATCCTCTCTTCCAAAAATTCAATCCGAAAGACCGATAACGGGTATGAGATTTACTATAATAAACAGTATATCCCCTTCCCTCTGGAAAGTTATATGGAAAATACCAAAGAAAATCAGCTGATTTTACTGGGAGAAGGAAAAAACAAGCTCCTGGTTTATCTGCCCAGCAACAATGGAATCAAGACCTACAGTATCTTTTATATTCTTAATATGGATGAAATTGAAAAAATGCTGAGCCGCAGAAGAATTTCAGGGATGGCTTCCCTGTGCCTGATGAGCCAGGACAACCAGATTGTATGCGGGTATGATCCTCAGTATATGACTTCTTATATAAAGGATAATGAAATTACGAACCATGATTCCCTTGTGACAGCCTCCAAAAATATTCTGACAAAACCGACGACAATCAATGGCTTTTCACTCGTAACGATACTTTCCGATGAGACGATTCTTTCACAGACCAGCGTTGCTTTCCGAAATGCTTATGCTTTTCTGCTCGTTGTGTCTCTGGTTGGTATGGTACTGATCTTTTTGGGCATGCGTGTCACCTACTGGCCCCTTCATAAGCTGACCTTAAAGCTCCTTCCTGCCTCTGACAAGCATGGCAACTATGTGGAGCAGCTTGATGCCGCCTTCAGCAATGTGCGCTCCGAAAACCAGCAGCTGCAGCAGAAAATCGATTCCTACCGGCTTTCCATGCAGAAGTCTCTTTTGGATTCCATTGTGGAGGATAATGTTGTTTTTGACACAAACAATCCCGTTATCTTTGACCATCTGTTTTGTCTGGAAGCGGGCAGCCACATTTTTATGCTGCGGGTCAAGACACCAAGTAAGAAAGAAAGCTTTCCGATAGATGTGCAGAAGCTTCTGAATACCAGTCTGCCGGGGGATATTCCATCTGCCCTGCTTCTGGAGTGTACGGAGGAGTACGCGGTATTTCTGATCTGCTACAGCGGTGCGGAGCCGAATAAAGATGAAGTGCTCCATTTACTTCTGACGGATCTTTATCAGGTAACAGGCTATCGCAGTGCTTTAAGCAACAGTGCGGAATCTCCGCTGGAAATTCCGTCCCTCTATGAGAATACGACAGCAGCTTCTGAATTCTGGGATGAGGCTCCTGTGGTGATTTACTCGGAAATTGCAGAGAAGATTTCTTCCTCGGGAAGTCTGTCCTACCCCTACTCGAATTTGGAATTTCTGGCAGATGCGCTCAAATCCTGTCAGATCACGAAAGCCAGAGAACAGGTGATCTATCTCTTTGAGCTTCTGGATACGGCCTCCGAAAATAATTCTTCGATTCCGAACTTTTTCATCCGCTGTGTCCTGATTGATATTCTGACGATCCTCTCAAGCAGCATGAACAACCTCAACGTGAAGTTCAAGAGCTACAGCGATCTGTATTTCAATACGCTGTTCCTTTGCAGAAGCTGTTCTTTTGTGGAGAAAAAAGAAGAAATCCGTCAGAATATTCTCCTGCTTCTGAGTACCTACGAGAACGAATTTGAGAACTCCACGATCCAGTTCTCGAAGATCGCGGAAACGATCCAGAAAGAGTACAGCTCTCCTGATTTTTCAATTTCCGTCCTGGCAGACACCTTCCATGTCAGCATCGCTTACATGAGCTATCTCTTCAAAAAGGGCTTTGATGTGAATTTTTCCGATTATCTCTGGAATATAAGAATGAAAAAAGC
>ENA-OPDC01000849-OPDC01000849.1-human-gut-metagenome-genome-assembly--contig:-NODE-849-length-10521-cov-2.100134_pt1 | contig 10521 bp, 9 predicted proteins | sample MGYA00241620_ERZ501503 | MGnify/ENA primary metagenome ERZ501503 (study PRJEB25962, sample SAMEA2042659) | human gut metagenome | biome: human gut; feature: human-associated habitat; material: faeces...
GCTAATTATTTCCAGTATAATTTTGCAACCATTCGAATGGGTGGTACTGTAGGTTATGCGGTGATTGTCCTTCTGGTTGGTGTTTATCTGCGTAAAAATCCTTCTGCTCAGTTTTTTCTGGCAAGTATTGGATATCTGATTCTTCTACTGCTCCTGTTAAGACTTCCTGAGAGTGAAAATCATCAACCGATAGCTATTAAAAAAGCACTTCCTTTCTGGCAACAGTTCAAGCTTTCTGAAATATTCGTTGACAAAACCATCTATTTTGTTTTGGCTTTTGCTTTTATCTATCAGCTTGGTGCCAGTTTTTTAGGATCCTTTTTAGGCGTCTATACAGTAGAACTTGGCTACGGTCAGGCTCAGGTAGGCCTGTTGAGCTGCGTTCAGGCATGCAGTGAAATTCCAGTTCTGCTGTTGATCCAAAAGCTTTCAAAAAAGTTTGGCACTCTGCATTTGATTGCAGCTGCTACTTTTCTCATGGGGGCTCGTCTTATCACGGCTTCCGGAGGTTCCCTGCTGTTTCTGATCCTTGCTCAGGCTATGCAGGGCATCACTTATATGATCGTACATTTTTGTTGTGCAACTTATATTGCCTCTCACGCAAAAGAAGGAAAAGCCTCCCAGGGACAAAGTGTTCTTTACATCGTCCAGACAGGAATCGCCAGCATTCTCGGAAATATTTTAGGCGGAAAGATCATTGACCGTATCGGAATCCAGTTTTCCTATCGTTATTTCGGTATTGTAATCTTTATCATTGCAGCAGTTATTGCATGCTGTCTTTTCTGGCGCGAACATTCTATGCAAAAAAGTGTAATCAGTAAATGACCTGATTAATCCCCGTATTTTGAAGTACGGGGATTTTTTAGCCAACAAAACACATAAAAAGTATCTTCGACACTTCAACTCCCCTTCCCCTCAATCTTGAGGGGATAGGGGTTTCTTTTTCCTGCATAATAGCCTTATGAATATTTTACACATGTTCCATTTTCCGGCGAATTTTACGCGTTCTATGCAGGGCTGTGGTAGAATTGAAAAAAAAGCGGATTTTTGTATAATGTTTTTGTAGAATTAATGCATTTTGCATTTTAATAGAAAGAGGTATTTTTATGACACCAGAGAAAAATGTATTGGTCGTTGATGATGAAACAATGATCCGTGAATCGGTTTCCGCATACATAACAAGGGCTACCATGTTTTTGCCGCCGAGGATGGCAAAGAGGCGCTGGAGATCTTCCAGAAGTACCCAATCATGTTTGTGATTTTAGATTTGATGCTGCCGGGCATGTCGGGCGAAGAAGTCTGTCAGTCGATCCGCAGACAGTCAAGAGTGCCGATCATTATGCTGACAGCCAAGACGCAGGAAAATGACGTGCTGAATGGTCTGAACATCGGCGCGGATGACTATGTAACAAAGCCCTTTAGTATTAAACAGCTATACGCCCGTATGGAGGCTGTTCTGCGCCGGACAGTGAGTGATCTAAAACCGCTGGCCGAGAAATTTTCATGGAACGACCACGACTTGCAAATCGACTTCAAGCATAACGAAGTAAGGAAACAGGACGGGCTTTTAAGCCTGACCCCCAGCGAGTGGAAAATCCTCTCCGCTATGGTCAAATATCCGGAAAAGGTTTTTACAAGGAATGATTTGATCGACCTTGTGTTTTGCCCGGATTTTGATGGATATGACCGCGTGATCGACACGCATATCAAAAATCTTCGCAAGAAAGTGGAAACAGACCCCAAAAGCCCGGTTTATGTAAAAACCGTTCACGGCTTAGGATATAAATTCGGAGGTGAGGAATTTTGAGGCAATATAGTCTCCGTTCTGCCCTTGCCGTCCGTTTTGCTCTTCTGGTATTAGCAGCTATTTCCTTAATCAGCATGATTTCTAACATCATGATAAGTCACGCATTTGAGAAATATGTGAAGGAACAGCAGGAATTAGAGGCATCTGATATTGCGAAGAATATTTCCAACCAATACAGCGTTGCAAATGAAGGCTGGAATATCGACTACATTCACGGCATGGGCATGTACGCTCTGGAAGATGGCTTTATTATCCAAAAACTTCAAATTGAGTCAATGAAAGTCCAGAAAATGCATGACCACAAATCCAAAAAACCAAAAACAAGTCAATCACACCCCCAAAATTGCATGACTGCAAATTTAAAAAATCCAAATAGAGTCAATGAACCCCTAGAAAATCCATGACCGAAAATCTAAAAATCCCAAAACAAGTCAATCGCAACCCCAAAATCGCATGACCTCAAATCTAAAAAAGCTCAAAGCAGTCAATTCTACCACCCGTATAGTAAAAATCAAGCTGCCGCCACGTTAACGATGAACACTTTCCCCTCCTAGAAGTTTCCCTGAACAAAGCTTAAACTCTGCTCTGACCCACGAATATCTGATTTGCAAAAAAGCCCCGCGGAAACATGTTTTTACGCATGTCCGCGGAGGCTTTTCTTTTTTCAGATCAGTCGAAACCGTTCTCGCTGATCACGCCGCTGTACCAGCCGGCGCTCTTTTTCGGGATACGCTCTCCCGTCTCATAGTTCGTGTAGCAAAGGCCATAGCGCGGTGAGAAACCGGCAGACCACTCGAAATTGTCCATGAGAGACCACAGATAATAGCCTCTGACATTGATACCGTCCTCCAACGCGCCATGAAGCGCAATCAGAACCTGTCTTACATAATCGATTCTTTCCTGATCGTTGAGAACCTCCTCCATCGGGCCGTCCTCCTGGGGAAGACCGTTCTCTGTGATGTAAATCGGAATATCCACATGATATTTTTCCACCACCATATGCAACACATCGCGGAGCGCTTCCGGATGCTGCTCCGGACGATCCTGATAGTTTCCACCTGCCTTCAGTATCTCCTCTCTCTTTCGGATCTCCTCCATATTGTCATAGAGTCCGTTGTAGAAATTCAGTCCGTAGAAATCCAGCTTCTGATGCATCACATCAAAATCGCCCTCTTCCATCCTGGGAACCAGATCATTTTTTTCAAGGTAGGCATTCAGCTCATCAGAATAGCCTCCCAGAAACAGGGGATGAAGGAACATGCCGTAGCCTGCGATCTCGTTGTTGAAAATGGCTCTCTCCTCGTCCTCTTTGTTTCCCGGGCGGGCCGGATAATGTTTCCAGATATCCACCACAATACCTATCTTCGCATGGGCAAAGGAATAGGTACGGAAAAGTTTCACCGCCTCTCCATGGCAGAGCAGGAGATTGTGCAGAGACTGGCGGGCATATTTTTCATTCTTCAGACCCGGGGCAAAAAAGCCATAAGCAGTTCCCACATAAACGGCAATCGGCTCGTTGAAAGTCGCCCAGAGATCCACATCATCACCGAAGTTATCCAGCAGAACCTTCGCATAATTTGTAAACCACTTCACGCACTCACGGTTGCCAAAGCCGCCCTGAATCTGCAGAGCATAGGGAAGATCCCAGTGGTACATCGTCGCATTCGGCACAATTCCGTTTGCCTTCAAGGCAGCGATCAGCTTCTTATAGTACTCGATTCCTGCCGGATTGACTTCTCCTGTTCCATCCGGAATGATACGGGACCAGGAAAAAGAAAAACGGTAGGTTTTAAGCCCTATTTTCTTCATCATCTCAATATCTTTCTCGTAGAGATGATAAGAATTGCAGGAAACATCCGGCACATCATTGTTCTTGATTCTGCCGGGAAGATGAGCAAATGCATCCCAGATCGAAGGGCCTCTGCCGTCTTCATAGGCTCCACCTTCAATCTGTGCAGCCGCCGTCGCTGCGCCCCAGAGAAATGTTTTTGGAAATTCGTATTTCATCGCTTGGTATTCCTCCTACATTAGATAGTTGTAAACTGACTTTCTGTCCATTCACCGACCCCGCTTCGTACCCGCCAGTAATAGGTTTTTCCTGCCTGCAGTGGAACCCCGTCATAGATGCAGTAACATTTTCTCGTATCGAGATACATCACTGCACTCTGAAACTTCGGGCTCGACGACATCTGAACGATAAACTGCCGCTCCGTCCCACATTCCCAGGAAAAAACGGGGGAAACCGTTGAAATTCCGCACTGATATTCCTTCCAGTCTGCCCAGCCTCCGGAATGGTCGATTTCACACACGCCGATGCAGGGACCATCGGCGGCATCCAGACGGATTTCAAGCTGCGTAATGGACTCAAAGCTGGCCGCCTCGCAGACAAAGGAAACTTCCTTTCCCGTAAAAGAGAGTGAACGGTAAAATAATAGTACCAGCGGCCGTTTTTTTCTGCCACGTCGATGGCCGGCAAGTCAGTCATAGACACCCATGGAATTGCCGTACTGGCATCAAAAGCAACTCCATGATCAGTCCAGTGTACCAAATCCTCGGAAGAAAAGCAATGCTGACAGGGCGACATTCCACCCCCGTCAATCCGGTCGTTTGAACAGTATAAATAGACCCTGTTCGGATCCTGCGGCCACACATGAGCCTCCACATCCGGTGTCGCATACGCAAGTGGTAAAATTGGATTCATCTTTTTTCGCCTCCTATACATAATAATAGTTTCCTATTGGCATCAGCCCTTTACAGAACCCAGCGTCAGTCCTTTTGCCAGATATTTCTGGAAGAACGGGAATGCAAGAAGCATCGGCGCGATCGCGATCACGCAGGTCGCCATTCGGGCTGCAATCGTCGGGAAGCTTCCTCCCTCGCTGGCCAAGTAAAAGGAATTTTGCAGTACAAACTGAATATTTGAGATGATCTTGTACAGCAGAAGCTGCAGCGGAACCAGATCCATGTTATCGATGTAAAGCATGGCCTGATACCAGTCGTTCCAGTAGCTGAACAGAATCAGCAGACCAACGGTCGCAAGGCCCGGCTTCGCCAGCGGAAGAACTACCTTAAAGTAGGTCTGATACTCCGTCGCTCCGTCGATAAAGCTGGCCTCCAGAAGCTCCGTCGGAATACTGGAGAGAAAGCTTTTCATCAGGAAAATATTCCAGGGCGATACCAGCATCGTGAGAATCAGAACCCACAGGGTATTTCCCAGATGAAGGACCTGGGTGACAACGATATATGTCGGAATCAGTCCTCCGTGGAACAGCATCGCGAACATCACAAAACGGGTAATGTGCTTTCCAAGCTTGAAATCCTTTCGTGACATCGCATAGGCGATTCCTGTGGTAAACATCAGACCGGCCACGGTTCCAATCACAGTCACGATGATCGATATTTTATAAGAGTTCAAAATCTGTGCCGGATTTTTGATGATATATGTATATGCATCAAACGTGATTTCCTTCGGGATCAGCCGATATCCTACCTCGCTCAGGCTCGTTTCCGGTGTGACAGAGAGCGAAAAAATGAAGAGTACTGGAATGATCCAAAGGACAGAAATCAGGGTCAGTATCCCGTAGAGGGCCACCTGAGAAACTTTAATTCTTTTCTTCATATTCTTCCTCCTAGAAAATTGCGCCTTCTTCATCAATTTTTTTCGCTACCGCATTGGAAGCCAGCACCAGAATGAAGCCCATCAGAGACTGGAACAGGCCGACGGCAGCTCCCATACCGGGATCGTTGACGGTTTTCAGGGCACGGAAGATGTAGGTATCTATGACATCCGTAACCGAATAGAGCATACCATTGTCTTTGGTAAGGAAATAATACATACCGAAATCGGAATAGAAAATATTACCGATCTGAATCAGACACAGCATAATAATCAGCGGCCGCAGCATATAGAGCGTAATGTAGCGGATCTTCTGCCAGGTACTCGCCCCATCGATCTCCGCCGCTTCATACAGGGAAGGATCGACACTCAGAAGCCTTGTGTAATAGAGAATCGAATAATAGCCCGCGGATTTCCAGATATAGCAGATGACAATAATCAGATACCACCATTTCGGCAGGTAATAAAAATTGATATTTTTAAGTCCCAGAAAATTGAGAAACTGATTGACGACTCCGTACCTGGCATCGATAAAAGCTTCCAGCGCATAGCTGGCCACAACCCAGGAAATCAAATAGGGCAGAAACAGAATGGTCTGCGTTACCCGGAGCATTCTTCTGCCCACATAGTACAGCATAATCGCAACGGACACAGAAACAATCAGAGTAAATACGATAAAAAGCGCATTCATGACCAGTGTATTGCGCGTCACACGAAGCGCATCATTGGATTTGAAGAAAAATTCAAAGTTTTTTAAGCCTACCCAGTCGCTGGCCCAGATTCCTTTTGAGTAATCGACGTTCTTAAAAGCAATGACAAGACCGAACAAAGGCAGATAACCAAAGAGAAAAATAAGAATGATTCCCGGCAGGGCCAGGAACAGAAGTGGTAATTTTTGTTTTTTCATGGACACCCCTCCTAATAACAATGGAGTGTGCGCTCATACGCACACTCCAGAGTCATTGTCTTTATTTACCTAAGAAAGCATCAACCTGCCGCTGCATTTCTTCAATAATTTTTGCAGAGCCCGCCTGCTCCAGACGGTTCAGCATATCGGGAATCACGGTTTCCGGATCCACAGCACCGCAGAGAAGCGGATACTTGTACTCTTCATAAATGGCAGAGCAGTTAGCCACTTCACTCTTTACATTTGAGGAGTCAAAGATAAATCCGAATAATTCGGAAGGAGTTGCATCCTCACAGAAAGCTTTCGTCTGCTCCCAGACATCTGCCGGATAAGCGCCAGCTTCCACCCAGGTGATGAACTGGTTGGCAATCGTAAAGGAAGCAAGAGGAGCTGCATAGTTGGAATCACGGATGATCTCGATCTCCGTATCGGAAACCTTGTTATAGTTTACGCCTTCCAGTCCATAAAGAAGGGTATTTACAAACCAGGGGTCAGAGTAAGCCAGATTGTAAAGCTGAACGGCTTTTTCCGGATATCTGGAATTTACGCCTACAGCGGTAAGCGACTGGGTCACACCGGAGGTAACTGCATACTTGTTGCTTGTGATGATGGGAACTGGTGTCTCCTCCCAGCCACAATCGCTAACTGCCATACTGGCTACATTAGGTGCTGTAAATCCCGCCTGATAGGTCACATGATCCGGTGATTTACGATCAATCGTATGCTGGTCTGTCATGGTTACATAGCTGGCCCAATCCGGCTGTACATATCCTTTCTGCTGCCACTCATACATTCTCTTACAGTAGTCCATAAATTCATCTGACTGGAACTGATCGATAACCTTACTCTCATCAGAGAAACGAACGACACCAGGAACCTCAAAACCGCCAAGGAAATTAAATCCGTATGTTTCATCTACATGTGTCCAGAAAATGTCAGTACCATCTGCTGGAATTATGCCTGGATGCTTTTCAACAATCTGGCTGTAAATGTTATCCAGATCATCCAGGGTATAGGTATTGACTCCATTCTCATAGGAGCTTCCCTCAATGCCGAGTTCTTCTGCGATATCCGCCCGCAGGAAAATACCATCATTTTTCGCATAAGTCTGTAAAGCCGGCATTGCATAAATATTTCCGTTTATCGTGGTCGCTTTCCACATATACTCAGGAATATCTGCCATAGCATCCGGTGCGTTTTCTTCCAGGAGATCATTTAACGGAAGATAGGCATTACTTCCTGCATTAGTAGCAAAGTTATTCAGCCAGTCACAGGTAAACATCAGATCGTAAGGCTCGCCTGCACTGATTACTGTGGAACATTTCTGTGCATATTCGGAAAATGCAAACAATTTCACATCCAGATGACAGCCGATCTTTTCTTCCAGATATTTGTTTACCTCTTCCATCACCGCATTATATCCATCACTGGTCATATTGGTCGGATTACCAGGAAGATACCAGGTCAGGGTTGGAATTTCCCCGGAGTCTCCATCGGAGGCAAAACCAGTCAGGACGCTGGTGGATAACACGGCGCTCATCAGAGCAAGACTTAAGAAACGTTTTCTGTTTTTCATATGAAACCCTCCCTTGTGTTGATTTGTTTGTGCTTCTATTATATGGTAATTATGCATAGCAAAATAGCAATAATTGTGATACAAAACAGCACTTTTGTTACTTCTATGGGAAGGTTTTTCTATTTTCTTGTTTTATTTCACAAAGCATACTTCTCCCAGTCACGAATTTTGATCTCTACGCGGGACCACTCTCCATTCCAGTCGATCTTTAGACTGGCATCCTCTCCGTAGTACATGAGAAGCCGCTGATAAATATTCCGGAGTCCCACATGATTATCACTCTCCGGATTATCCGGCACCTCAAAAGTATGGTTTTGATCAAAGGTTCCGCGGAACTCCTCTGGAAAACCTTTGCCGCTATCCTCGACAGAAAGCACAGCCGCCCCGTCCTCTGTCCGGGCAGACAACGTCAGATGAAAGAGCTGACTTCGATTGACAAAGCCGTACTTGATGCTGTTCTCAACCAGGGGCTGAAGCAGCATCGGAGGGATCTTAAGTTTTCCCAGCGTCTCATCGAAGGAAAGCTGAATATCCAGTTTCTCCGGGAAGCGAAGCTTCATGATTTCCAGATAATTGCAGATAAAATCAATTTCTTTTTTCAGCGAAATCAGTTTCCGATCCAGATTGCACATAAAGCGATAATAGGATGAGAGCAGAATCAGAGCTTTTTTTGCCACATCATTCCGGTTGATCGCAATCAGGTTATAAATCAGATTCAGGGTGTTAGAAAAAAAGTGGGGATCAATCTGCGAATGCAGATTCTGGATCACGAGCTTCTGATTTTCCAGTTTTTCCTCATAAATCAGAATACGGTCATTCCAGATCTGAGAAACCATATCGTTAAAAGTATCGATTGCAAAAGCCATTTCTCCCTCAATCCGCCCGGAGGGAACCAATTTCTCCGGCTTCTCGTCTCCGTCAAAATTCTGCATGCCTTTAATCAAAAGATCCAGCGGCATCAAGAGTCTCCGGCGAATCGTATAAAATGCCAGGGTCCACCCGACAACAAATAAGACCAGAAGAGAAACGGTCAGAAACAGAACCGAATAAATATTTTTTCTCCAAAGTTCTCTGATATTTACAAGAAAATGAAAGGTCATATCAATGTTTCGGAAAGATTTTTCCAGGGTATGACTCCGACTAAAAATAGATTTTGAGGCTGAGAACTGTTCCGTTCCGCAAAGAACCTTTTCACCGGTGCAAATATTCCAGTCCATATGATTTCCCAGGGCAATCTCCCTGATCTCTTCTGAAATTTTATTAAGATCAACGAAGACCATGATATAGACGGAATTATTGACAATATACTGCCGGAACAGGGCATACTTTCCTTCTTCCCCGATCACAGTCCAGCCTTCACTCTCCCAGCCGCCCTCATTCCAAAAGTCATAAACCAGCGGCTCAAAGTGATCGCAGTCGTCCGGAATCATCATAAGACTTTCATTTCGCTTATCATAAACATAGACAGCATCCAGTGTACTGTAACCCGGACGGTTTCGATGAATATCATAGCGCACCTGATATTTTGTCAGGGTATATCGATCTGTCTTTTCATCCTGAATAGCCATCATATTCACATCAAAATCACCGGAAAAGTTTCTCATCCAACTGTCGATATCCTCCAGCGAGGTTTCCAGCTGTTCCACATAGAGATCCAGCATGTCCTGATAAGGGCTTAAAATTTTGCTTTGGGTAGACTGGAGCGTATCATAGAGAAAATAGGAGACCGTAACCACATAAACCATCAAAAAGGCCAGGAGAATGATCAGCATTTTAAAGCGAATCGTCCGGCAGAAATTTCTGATCCTCTGCTTCATAATGTCACCTCTTTTTTCCGGGAGTTATGCGCCTGTTTTCGATATTCGTAGGGCGTAACACCCGCCATTCCCCGAAAGGTCTTTATGAAATAAGAGTCGTTATTATAGCCCAAGCGCTGTGCAATGGATGTGACTTTTTCACTGGTAGAAGTCAGAAGATCTTTTGCCCGTTCCATCCGCAGCCGAAGGATATAATCCGAAAGCTTTTCTCCCGTCTCTTTATGGAACAGTCTGGACAAATAGGCCGCATTCAAAAACACCTGGCCGGCAATCGTCTCGCGGTTTAAGTCTCCTTCCAGGTTCTGGCTGATATACTCTTTGACGCGGTAAATCAGACCGTCCTGCAGCTGCTCTGGTATCAGCTCCGGCTGATCCTGATAGGAATCCAGAAGCTTTTTTAACTCGCCCTGGGACAGCTTCGCGCAGATTTTTTCATATTCCTGTACCTGGGGCTCCCTCTTTTCGACCTCCTGACAGGCTGTCAGCGCAGCTGCCACGGTATCCTTTAAAATATCGTGATCCACCGGCTTCATCAGATATTCCGTAGCTCCCAGCGTGATGGATTCCTTCGCATAATCAAACCGGGCATGAGCAGTCAGAAAAATCAGCTTTGCAAAATACCCTTCCGTCCGCATCCATCTCAGAAAATCGAGTCCGCTCTCCTCCGCCATCTCAATATCACAGACTATTACCTGTATATCATGCTGCCGTATGATGTTCTTCGCTTCCTCCGAACTGTACGCCCCATAAACAGCCATGATTCCGATGCTCTTCCAGTCGATGGCTTCCATCACGCCC
>ENA-OPDC01000850-OPDC01000850.1-human-gut-metagenome-genome-assembly--contig:-NODE-850-length-10514-cov-2.638111_pt1 | contig 10514 bp, 8 predicted proteins | sample MGYA00241620_ERZ501503 | MGnify/ENA primary metagenome ERZ501503 (study PRJEB25962, sample SAMEA2042659) | human gut metagenome | biome: human gut; feature: human-associated habitat; material: faeces...
GCGCCTCGGGTTCAAAGAATTGTTATTGAGTGGATTGGTGGTGAGCTATTCGGCATCCGGCTGCACGGTGTTGTACTCGTTGCCGATGTACTTGCTCTTGTACAGCGCGAATTCAGGCAGACGCACACGGTCCTCGGGCGTGAGGGACTTCAGGAAGTCGGCCTCGTAGTCGTCGAGCGCAGTGGGGTAGTCGCCGTTGAAGTAGGCGACGCACAGGCCACCGTATGGGGCATCGGCGTTCAGTCCGATGGATTCGACCAGACCGTCGAGCGAAAGGTAGGCCAAGGAATCCGCGCCGATGTATTCACGGATTTCCTCCACGCTCATCTTGGCTGCGATGAGTTCCTTGGTGGTGGAGATATCGATGCCATAGAAGCAGGGGTACTTCAGCGGCGGGGAGCTGATGCGCATATGCACTTCAGCGGCGCCGGCTTCCTTGAGCAGCTGCACGATGCGCTTGGACGTGGTGCCGCGCACGATGGAATCATCGATAACGATAACGCGCTTGCCTTTAACCACGCTGCGCACAGCAGAGAGCTTCATACGCACACCCTGCTCGCGCAGTTCTTGCGTGGGCTGAATGAAGGTGCGGGCCACATACTGGTTTTTGATTAGACCCATTTCGTTGGGCAGGCCTGCTGCTTCCGCATAGCCGGATGCGGCGGACAATGAGGAGTTCGGCACGCCGATAACCATATCGGCCTCCACCGGGGATTCGGCGGCGAGACGTGCGCCCATGCGCTTGCGGGCGGAGTGCACGTTGACGCCATAGATATCGGAATCCGGGCGGGCGAAGTAGATGTACTCCATCGAGCAGATGGCCAGCTGCGTGTTGTTGGTGTACTGCACGATCTTGTAGCCGTGATCGTTGACCACCACGATTTCACCCGGGCGAATGTTGCGCACCAGCTCGGCGCCGACGACATCCAGTGCGCAGGTTTCGGAGGCGAGCACGTAGGCGCCGTTCTTCATCTTGCCGAGGGAGAGCGGGCGGAAGCCGTTCGGGTCGAGTGCGCCGATCATGGCGTCTTCGGTCATCAGCAGGTAGGCGAAACCGCCATGCACCGTGTTGAGCGCTTCCTTGAGCTTGTCCATAAAGGTGCGCTGCATCGAACGGCGAATCAAGTGCATCAGCACTTCGGTGTCGGAGTTCGAATGGAAGATGGCGCCTTCGTCTTCAAGCTTGCGGCGCAGTGACGGGCAGTTCGTCAGGTTGCCGTTATGGCACAGAGCCACGTCGCCGTCATGGAAGCGGAAGATGAACGGCTGGATGTTGTCCGCGGAGCCGGCCGTTGCGTAACGCACGTGGCCGATGGCGCAATTGCCCTTCAGTCGTTCGATTTCGCGCTCATCGCCGAACACCTGGGTGAGCAGGCCGAGTCCGCGATGACCGATGAGATGACCGTTATCGTTGGAGACGATGCCGGCACCTTCCTGACCGCGATGCTGCAGCGCGTGCAGGCCGAAATAGGTAAGTCGGGCGGCGTCAGGGTGGCCCCACACGCCGAAGATGCCACATTCCTCGTGAATGTCTTCGAGTTCAGCCGACAAGCCAAAGCTCCTTTTTCAAACAGGGGATTAACTATCTATCAACCCTACCAATCGGCGGCTACATCGCGTGTTGTGGGGTGGTGGAACTTGTTGGGGTTTGCGGACGCGGTTTAAGCACCAGATCAGTCAAGTATGAATAGTGGCTTAGGATTTTGGCCTTTCGCTGTTTGTGGTGGGTGATTGTGGTGTGGGGTGATGCCGGCGGGTAGGTTGGAGGCATGGATACCTCTTACCTGTTCACCGCCGCATTACCTGGTGCTCCACTTTGTGCTCAAGCGTGATACCGAATTGTCGGTGTGACGTGATCGGTTGACTTTCGTCAACGCAATTTGAAAGGCTCCGACGGTATTATCCGTCGGAGCCTTTCGTCGTATGAATCCGGTGCTTGTTTTTTCGGCTTCGTCTCAGTGCCTGAAATGGCTGAAGAACTCGATGGTCTCGGGATCCTGCGACTCGTCCATCACCTCAGCGGGTGTGCCGTTCTCGGCGATGACGCCGTGATGGAGCAGTACGATGCGGTCGGCCGCTTCGTGGGCGAAGCTCATTTCGTGCGTGGCCATGAGGATTGTGGTGCCTTGGGCCTTTAACTCGGCAACCATGTTGAGCACTTCGCCGACCAGCATCGGATCAAGAGCGGATGTGATCTCGTCAAGCAGCAGCAGTTCCGGGTCGGTCATCAGTGCGCGCGCAATCGCCACGCGCTGCTGCTGGCCGCCAGAGAGCTGATCGGGGTAGGCACTGGCTTTATCGCGCATACCGATGCGTTCAAGCAGTTCCATAGCGCGGGTTTCGGCGCGATCCTTGCTCCAGTGGTGAACCTTGATTGCGGCAAGGGTCACGTTCCTGAGCACCGACATGTGGGGGAAGAGGTTGAACTGCTGGAACACCACGCCGATACGTGCGCGAATCTTGTCCTGGTCGGCACGCGGGTCGGTGATATCGGTATTGCCCAGCCAAATCTGGCCGTCATCGACCTGTTCAAGCAGGTTGACGCATTTCATCAATGTGGATTTGCCTGAACCGGAAGGCCCCAGCAAAGCCACCACCTCATGTTGGTGAATGTCAAAGGAAATGCCACGCAGCACCTGCGTGTTTCCAAAGGATTTGCGCACGTCATCAAGACGCAGCACCGTCTTGTTGCTCACGGGGGAGTCACTCGCCTCGGTGGTGATATTGGTCATTTCGCTCATACCGTTCCTCCGCTGAGTTCGCGCTTACGCAGACGTTCCGTGTACCAGTCGTTCAGCAGGATGAACGGCACGCTCATCAGGATGAACAGCAGGCTGGCGACCACATACGGCGTGAAGTTGTAGGTGCTGGCCACGTCGATCTGTGCGGCGCGCACGGCATCCACCGCACCCAGCACGGAAATCAGGCCGACGTCCTTTTGCATGGAGATGAAGTCATTCATCAGTGCGGGCGCCACTTTGCGCAATGCCTGAGGAATGACGATCAGTCGGGTCGTCTGGCCGGAGGTCAGGCCCAACGAGCGGGCCGAGGCTCGCTGAGAAGGATGTACGTCGTTAAAACCGGCACGCAGCACCTCGGAGACGTAGGCGCTGTATCCCATTACCACTGCAATGGTGCCGAGTACCGAGGGATCGATACGGCCGAACAAGCCTAGGCCGGGAATGCCGAAACCGATTAGATACAGCACGACGATAATAGGCACGCCGCGCATCACAGTCGTGTAGATCAATGCCAGGATACGCAGCGGGAACAGAATAGGGGAGCGGCTGGTGCGCACCAGCGCGATCAGCGTGCTCAGAATCGCCACGCCGACCACTGCGACGAGCAGAACGCGGATGTTGAGCCATAGGCCGTCAAGCACATGGGGAAACGATTTGACGAAGTATTCGCCGGAGAAGAAGGTCTCCTTGACTCGTGGCCAGCCGGGGGAGAGCTTCAAGCCGATGACGATGACCACCACGAACACAATGGTGCTGATCAGACTGGTAATCGTCGATTGAATTTGCTGATGAACACGATATTGGCGTCGTTCGAGCTCGACCTGACTTACCTCGTGTCCGTCAGGGGCATTGTGCTGCCTGGTTTCGGTTGGTGCTGCGGTCATGTGATGAATGTCGCTCGCTTCCTGAATGCCGGGATGGCCGGGTGCCACAGGAAAATTCCCGCAGCGCCCGGCCAAGGTGTTGTGACCTTATGATGTAAGCCTACTTCACTTACTTCTTCAGTTCGGTCAGGTCGGTGGTGTACTCGGCCAGCCACTTGTCCTGAAGCTTCTTGATGGTGCCGTCGGCGTTCAGGTCATCCACTGCCTTGGTCACGGCTGCAGTCAGCTTGGAATCCTTCGGCAGCACGATGCCCATGCCGCTCTTGTCTTCGGAGTCAGGCAGACGGCCGAGCACCTTGGAGTCCTTGACCTGCTCGGACTGCACCATGTACACGCATTCCACGGTGCTGGTGACCAGTACGTCGATCTGACCGGCGTCAAGTGCCTGAGCCAGTGCGGCATCATCATTGAACGTCTGGATGTCGTCCTTGATGTTCACCTTGGCGTAGTCGTAGGCAAGGGTGCCGACCATGACGCCCACGGTCGCATCCTTCAGATCGGATACCTTGGTGGCGTTGGCGAACTTGCTGTCTTTCTTGACCACGACGGACTGGCTGTCGTTGTAGTAGCTGGACGAGAAGTCAACGGCCTTCTTGCGCTCGTCGGTGATGCCGAACTGCTGGATGTTGAAATCCCAGTCCTTGGCGCCGGGAGCGATGGCGGTGTCGAATGCGGTGCGGGTCCACACCACGTCGCTCTTCTTGAAACCGAGCTTGTCGGCCACTGCGTAGGCGACGGCCGCCTCGTAGCCCTCACCGCTTTCCGGCTTGTCGTTCATAACCCACGGCTCGTAGGCCGGCTGTCCGGTGGCGATGGTCAGCTTGCCCGGCTTGTACGTCTGCTGGGTGATGTCGTTCGAATCGGCGGAATTGGATGCGGTGGACTGGCCGGAACCGCAGGCTGCGGTGAACGACAGAGCCAGGATGCTGGCGGTGGCCGCAATGGTACGGACGATGTGTCGCTTATTGAACATGGGTTTCCTCTCCTCAAGTGTTCGTCATGCACACGGTTCAAACCGTGCTTGATGCATTCGCGCCAATTGTATGGCTATTGGGTTACAAAACATCGATATTTTCGGATGCTGGCTATCGCCATTGCTTATGGCCGACTAGAGCCGCGCAATCTGGCGCGTAAGCGGACGGATATCTCATATTGGCGCAGAGCGAAATGGCGTTCACTGTTCGAGTGTGAAGCCGTCGAATACGAATCCCGGACTGACCACACAGGAGACCAGCGCATCGCCCTGGCCTGGCACTGTGCGCTGCCAGACGCCAGCCGGTACGACCGCATGTCCCGATACGGTTACGTCGGCCTGATCGGTGGTGATGCCGGAACCCAAGGTGATTACGGTTCGCTTGGATTCGTCGGATTCCGGAGTCTCGTCGCTGCCGCCGAGCTCCAGTTTGACCGATGCCGGGCCATGCCACAGCCAGACCTCATCCGCATCGACCTTATGCCAGGCGCTGGCATCTCCCTCGGGCAGCAGGAAGTAAATCAGTGACGATAGCGGTCGGCTTGAGGCCTCATCCGTGTGCGGGGATTGCCAGTCACGCGTGTACCAGCCGCCTTCGGGGTGGGTTTCCAGTCCAAGGCGTTCCACTATGGACCGGGCGTATGGACTCATGTCTTGCAAAGCGACGCTCATAATGAGATCTCCTGTTCTTGGCGGGTTTGCTGGTTTTTGGCTTCTTGATATCAGGTCAGGTCAGCGGTGTCACCAGGCGTTGTTGTAGGCTTCGCGCCCGGATATCACCGTGGCTCGGTTCGTGCCTGCGCCGTGCCTCACCAGTGTTTCCAGCGTTTCTTCGATGCCGGCCGGAGATGATGTGTCGACGGGGATGTCGAAGAACGCGAAATCAGCCAATGCGCCCGCGTTGATTTGTCCAATGCGGTTGCGGCCCACGTGCATGCCCATGGAGGCGGCGCCGCCCAGCGTCATCATACGAATCAGGCGATGTGTCAGATCGTCGCTGGCATAGCCTTGTTCGCGGGCCAGGTCGTAAAGCATCGACACATCATCAAGCAGATCGAGGGTCGGCGTGCTGGAGAGCGAATCGGTGCCCACGCTTACCAGATTGCCTTCCTCGAGGTATTCGCGCACCGGTGCATCTTTGCCGGTGTTGGTAATGCGATTCGATCGGGGGCACAAGGCCACGCCCACGCCGCGCTGACGTAGAATACGCCGATCCTCGCCATTGGCCCACACGCCGTGTGCAATGTGCACATCCGGTCCAAGCGAGCCAAGCTGATCGACGAACTGGATGGCGGAGGCGCCTTTGCCCACTTCCTTGAGCTGCCGGTAGCTTTCCCAATCGTGGTCACTCCAGTCGGCCGCCGAATAAGTGGTGAGCACCGGCGGATAAGTGCCGGCCTCGAGCGGGGTCTCCGCCAGATGGATATGCAGTCGCATGTTCAGCTGACGAGCAATGTCTGGAAGATCAACGAACGGTTCGGACTCCAGCGTATACGGAGCATGCGGGCTGATGCCGAGGTTTGGCAGCTGCTCCTCGTTCATCCGGCGCAACTGCCGGATGAGCTCAGTGCGGCCCTTTTCCATCCATTCGGCGTTGTGCCAGCCCATTACCTCCCAATAAGCGATGCCGTGCATGCCCTGCGAAGCCAGCGCGCCGGCGGCGTCCAAATCGGTGACGATGTCTGCGGCGGCCGTCGTTCCCGATTCGACCATCTGGCGAGCGCCGTCCTCGGCCCACTGCTTCCATGGCTGGGTCTTCTGCGCCTCGGCGTACACCTCGTTGAATGCCAGTTCCCAGGCGCGGAACCGATCGTAGGTGCCTTGCCCGACCTGCACCATGCCGCTGTACTGCAGATGAGTGTGCGCGTTGATCAATCCGGGGGTGAGCACCCCATCCCAATGCCGTTCATGGATGGTGCCGTGAGCCGTCATTTCCTGCTTCAGCGCCTTCAGCACCCAGCGGCGTTTACCTACATGAACCACGCGGTCGCCATGTATGGCAACTGCGCCATCGATGATGACGGGGCCCGTCACGGGGATGATGAGTTTGGCGGAATACAGTGTCACATCATCGATAAGCTCGGTATCGACGGTCGGCCAGGTGTTGTCGGTCATATTCTCCTCGCTGCGTTGTGTTCGGTGCCGTGTCTATGGCTATCGGTCGGCGTTCTCTCGGTCGTTTTCCGCGAATCTGGTCAGTCGCCAATTGTAGCCGTTGTCCTCCACGGCATGGCTGGCTCGGGATCCGCGCGCCTTGAGCGCGCTGGCGGCGATGCGCTGGTCGGTCGCTGCGTCAAGTCTGATAAGCGTGTGATCCAGTGTGCCTCGATGTTCCAGAAGATATGCGACGGCGCTGGCCTGTACGGCGAAGCTCAGATCCATGATCTCGATTGGATTGCCGCCTCCCACCGTGTAGTTCACGCCATCGCCGTCGGCGATTAGCGTGAGCGTTGGTCCGTCGGGAACATTGAGTTGCACGGTGTCCCTGTTGACCTGTGGGGTGAAGTCGCTTACCTCGTCCAAGGCGATTTCGTTGGCGATGCCGCCGATCACTGCGAGCGCCGCGCCCTCGTGCATTGCGCGCATGTGCTCAAGTGTGACCGTATGTCTCACGCCAGTGGCGGACACCACCATATCCGCGCAAGGGAGTGCCTCGTCAATGTCTTGTGCGGCGAAGCCGTCGAACACCGCTTTGAGTGAAGCCACTGGATCGATATCGCAGATGGTGACTTCGGCGCCAAGCGCGCGAATGCGCCGTGCGAAGCCTTGGCCGACCGGGCCGTAGCCGATGACGGTGACGTTCTTACCGTCGAATGCATGCTCGCCGAGAATGCGCTGCATGGTGGTCACGCATGTCTCCCCAGTGCCGTGGGCGTTGTCGAATCCGGTTTTCAGCACACTGTCGTTAACGGCTACGACCGGGTAGGTGAGGGCTCCCGCTTCCTGCATCTGCTGGAACGCGCGTACGCCACTGGTCGTTTCCTCGGCCACTCCAATGAGATTCGCCGTGAGTTCGGGGCGTTCGAGCGAGGCGAGGCGGGCGAAGCTGGCGCCATCGTCGATGATGATGTCCGGCTGTATTTCGTCCAGCAGGTGCAGGGCCGCCTCGTGCGCCTGTTCCGCGGTCCAGTCTCGGCTGGATTCGACCGTGATTCCTTCCCGGCGCAGCTGTTCCGCCACTCGGGGATCCGTGGAATCCGGGCCGCAATATACGCCGACGATTGCGCCGGCGGCCTTAAGCTTGCGCAGCAGAATCGCGGTCTTTGGCTCCAGTATCAGACAGACGGCAATACGAATGCCTGAGAAATCGACGCGAGTGGTGAGGCTATCCATGGTGTCGCGTAATACCGGCATGTGCTGTTCCGCGTACTCCATTGCCTCCAGTCCGCTTGCCTTGCGCATATCGGTGATGGAATCGATGCTTTGTGTGCCGTCGCATAGGAATTCCTCGTTGTGCTCGTCGGTCATCGTGGCATCTTCGACGGTCATGCCCCATTGCTGGGCCTGAGACTTGATTTCGGCATGCTTCTGTGGCTCCGGAATCGCGAGTCGGGCTCCTGCCAGTGATCGATTCGTCTTCTGGGATCGGGCTGCCGCCCACGCTGCAAAATCGCTGTCTGCTGTAATGCTTTTCTTCATATTCCCCATGGTACGCATGCATGCCGCTGCTCCGCCGCTGCGCGTGTGGCGTGGGTGAAGAGCGTGCTTGGGCGCGTTGCGTGCGTCGACTTCGGCAGCTTCGAACAGGCATGTTGCATCGAACAAATGTTCGACTGTGTTGATATGCTGGTCGGGCCAGCGGTGGTAAGGAGGTGATGGCGATGGGCAGCGGAACGGTATCGACGCAACGCGAGCATACCTATATTGCCATTGATCTCAAGTCCTTCTATGCCTCGGTGGAGTGCGTGGCTCGTGGGCTCGACCCGTTGACCACGCATCTGGTGGTGGCCGATGAAACCCGCACCGATAAGACAATATGTTTGGCGGTCTCACCCTCGCTGAAGAACTATGGCATTCCTGGCCGTGCGCGGCTGTTTGAGGTAAAACAGCGCCTGAATGGAGTCAACATCGAGCGCGCGGTCCATGCTCCCGGCGGCCGATTAATCGGGGAGTCCTGCGATGCGTGCGACCTGGAACGCTCGCCGGGGCTCAAAGCCTCGATGGTCATCGCCAAGCCGCGCATGGCGCACTATCTGGAAATCAGCGGGCAAATATATGGCATCTACCTCAAATACGCCGCACCCGAGCACATCCATGTCTACTCGATTGACGAGGTGTTCATCGACGCCACGCCATATCTGCGCTCGCTGGGTATGGGGCCGCATGCGATGGCGCGAACCATCGTGCGCGAAATCCTCACCAAAACCGGCATCACCGCCACTGCCGGCATCGGCTCCAACATGTATCTGGCCAAAGTCGCCATGGATATCGTCGCCAAGCACATGCCCGCCGACAAGGACGGCGTGCGCGTGGCCGAACTGAATGAAATGTCATATCGTCGGCTGCTTTGGGATCATCGTCCGCTCACCGATTTTTGGCGGGTTGGGCGCGGCTATGCCAAGAAGCTCGAGCATGCCGGACTGATGACCATGGGCGATATCGCCCGATGCTCGGTGGGTCGTGCTTCGGATTACTACAACGAAGACCTGCTGTATCGCATGTTCGGTGTCAATGCCGAACTGCTCATCGACCATGCGTGGGGCTGGGAGCCGTGCGAAATCGCGGATATCCGATCCTATGAGCCAGGTGCGCACAGCATTAGCAGTGGGCAGGTGCTCACCGGCCCCGCCGACTATGCCACGGCCCGGCTGATCACCAAGGAGATGGCTGATGCGCTGGCCCTCGATCTGGTCGATAAAAGCGTGCTGACGAACCGACTGACGCTCGCCGTCGGCTATGACATCGGCAGTCTTGATTCGTCAAAGCTCGATTCGTGCGCTGATTATGCGATGAAACGTGCCGCTGAGCGGGCGGCGAAAAGCTATCAAGGGCCGGTGACCATCGACCGATTTGGGCGCAAGGTGCCCAAGAGCGCGGTCGGGTCGATTGGTTTGGGTGATTTCACCTCGTCGTCGGCACGTATTCGTGAGGCTATGACGATGTTGTACGAGCGCATTGTGGATTCACGCTTGCTTGTGAGGCGGTTGACCGTCATCGCCGATGATGTGGCCACTCCGGAGGAGCTGGCCGCCGGCAAACGCTATGAACAGCTCGACTTGTTCGGTGATGACGGGGCCCAATCGTATGGATCCGATTCCACCAGCGAAAAAGATGGAGAGCATGATATCCAGCGTGCGCTGCTGGATGTGAAACGTAAATTCGGCCGCAACGCCGTCATCAAAGCCATGGACATGGAAGACGGTGCCACCGGTCAGGACCGCAACCGTCAGATCGGAGGCCATCGCGCATGACCCTGCAAGAGACCCGTGCGTACGACGACATCATCAACCTGCCACACCATCAGTCGCGCAAGCATCCGCACATGTCCCGCCACCAGCGGGCCGCGCAGTTCATGCCGTTCGCGGCCCTGACCGGCTACAACCAAGTCATCGAGCAAACAGCAAAAAACGCCGAAACCGCCATCGCTCAGGCCGAAGCCCAAGGCGATACCGATTTCGGCGCTTGACAATCGCTCTCGTTGGAGGAAGTCTCAGATTCGTCAGCCTACGTGACGTTCGAAGCGGTGGAAGCCGGTGATCTTGTCGATTTCGGCCATCGCGTCAGCCGGAATCACAAAGCCCGCGGCCTTCATGTTGTTCTCCAGTTGGCTGGGCTTGGAGGCGCCGGCGATCACACAGCTGATCTCCGGGTGCTGCAGGATCCATGCCATGGAAAGCACCGGCAGGTTCGTGCCGAGCTCGTCGGCCACCTTGCGCAGCTGCTCGACCTTGTCGAGGTTCTCATCGGTCAGCAGAT
>ENA-OPDC01000860-OPDC01000860.1-human-gut-metagenome-genome-assembly--contig:-NODE-860-length-10411-cov-4.293936_pt1 | contig 10411 bp, 8 predicted proteins | sample MGYA00241620_ERZ501503 | MGnify/ENA primary metagenome ERZ501503 (study PRJEB25962, sample SAMEA2042659) | human gut metagenome | biome: human gut; feature: human-associated habitat; material: faeces...
TTTGACCAAACGAGAGCCGTTTTCACCCAATTTTTAGTGGTTAAATATAGGACAACCGGCAAAAATGGGGTCAAAAAACGGCCTTAGTGGTTAAAAAATAGGACAACCAGAGAGCAATTTCGGGGGTATTTTTGAGGGTGATTTGGCACTCTCAGACACCGGATTTTTCGCTGGAGGGTTTGGCATAATCTGACCAAATCTGAACAATTAAATACGATTTTAATGCAGGCACTCAGTAACAAATAACTGGGTGCTTTTTTTGTTTCAGAGATTCCGGCATTAGAAAGGGCCGTCACTTTATGATTTTGAAGTGGCGGCTTTTTCTATTTCCAGAAACAACAGCAACAATCAGAAATGAGGTGAAGTCATGAACACACAAATCATCGCCATCGCCAACCAGAAAGGGTGCTATGTGCCGGTGGCACATGTTCAGCACCGACCGGAGCGGGAGCGGAGAAGCGTTGGCAAAACAACAACCTGTGCGAACTTGGGAATAGGTCTGGCACAGGCCGGAAAGAAAGTGCTTCTGATCGACGGGGACCCGCAAGGAAGCCTGACAATCAGCTTGGGAAATCCGCAACCAGACAAGCTGCCATTTACACTGTCGGATGCAATGGGCAAAATTCTGATGGATCAGCCTATACGCCCCGGAGAAGGTATTCTGCATCATGCAGAAGGCGTTGACCTGATGCCTGCGGATATTCAGCTTTCCGGTATGGAGGTTTCTCTGGTAAACGCCATGAGCCGTGAAACGATTTTACGGCAATATCTGGACACACTGAAGGGACAATATTCCCATATCCTGATTGACTGTCAGCCCTCGTTGGGGATGCTTACGGTCAATGCGCTGGCGGCTGCGAACAGGATCATCATTCCCGTTCAGGCAGAGTATCTGCCCGCCAAAGGACTGGAACAGCTTCTATCTACGGTCAGTAAGGTGAAACAGCAGATCAATCCAAAGCTCCAGATTGACGGTATCCTGCTGACGATGGTGGATAACCGCACCAACTTTGCCAAAGAGATTGCTGCTTTGCTGCGGGACACCTATGGAAGTAAAATCAAAGTCTTTGGAACGGAAATTCCACTGACAGATCGCGAAGCGGATTGCGAATGGCCGCTTTACAAAAGTCTACTGGAAAATTATGGTGTTACACCAGATCATTACGAGGATTTAGGTAATGGTGTATATCAGGTCTATGTAGAAATTGATGGTAAGGTTGTCCTCTATGTTACAGTGGATTCTGCAACCGGTGATTATCATGGTTAAAATTAAATAATAATATGAGTGCCGGACGCATAGACGCAGGGCCGATAATCCGCAGACCAATAGGCTGCGCGGGTTATCGGCCCTTTTTTGCTTTTCTATAAAGTAACACAAAAAACAACAGGTAGCCGCCACAATTCCGTAATGATTGATGCTTGACAGTCTCATTCAAGTTCGTTATAATAATAAACGCAAAATTTTAGTGGACTTTTCCGGATTCGGTCATCTTTTTGCCACACAGCTATCTTGTGATAGTTGTGTGGCTTTTTTGTTGCCTGTATCTCGGAAGTATTAGCAGAATGGAGGACTATATTCTGTATGGAAAAAAATTTTTTGTCTCTTATCAAGACGCGCCGTAGTGTACGGGCTTATAAATCGGAACCTGTCCCTTCCAAGGTTTTGGAGGCTGTACTGGAAGCAGGGACTTACGCTCCTACTGGCGGAGGACATCAATCTCCAACCATCATTGCAATTACAGACCCCAAATATAGGCGGGAGATTGCAAAACTAAACGCAGAAGTGATGGGGAGCAACACAGACCCTTATTATGGCGCACCTGACGTGATCCTAGTTTTGGCAGATGGCTCCGCAAGCACTTATGTTGAGGACGGAAGTTGCGTCCTTGAAAATATGATGCTCGCTGCCCATGCCCTTGGCCTGGGAACCGTATGGGTACATCGGGAACGTGAGATTTTTGACAGCGAAAGCGGCAAGGACCTCCTGCGGGAGTGGAAGCTGCCGGAAACCTTGCGTGGCGTCGGAGCGATTGCATTGGGTTATCCAGCTAAGGAAGCCGGTCAGCCCGCAGCACGCAAACAAAACTATATTGTTCGGATTTAATGTCCCGCTGTCCAGCGCAATTTTTTGCGCCGGACAATTTGTGGAGAAGAGGGAAAGTATGCAGACTAATAATAAAATGGCGGTTGCGCCCGTTGGAAAACTCATCTGGCAAATGTCGATACCACCGCTGATTTCCATGTTTCTACAATATTCCTATAATCTGATAGACAGCGCGTTTGTAGCACGGCTGAGTGAAAATGCTTTGACGGCGGTTTCCCTGTCGTTTCCCATTACAACTTTGATGAATGCGACATCTATCTGGATCGGCGTTGGCGTGAATGTACTGATTGCAGGGTATCTTGGGGAGAAAAAGCAGGATGAGGCAAATACTACCGTCACACATGGATTGTTACTGGCCTTTGGAATTGGTGCTTTGCTCAATCTTCTGTCATTACTGATTATGAAACCCTACTTTGGGGCATTCACCAATAACGAAGAAATTTATCAGTTGAGTCTTGCCTATATGAGCGTATGTTCGTTCATGCAAATTCCCAACATGGTGCATATCGCAATCCAGAAGATGATACAGGCTACTGGGAACATGATTGCTCCTATGTGGTTCCAGATTGCAGGAGTGGTCGTTAATTTTGTATTTGACCCACTCCTAATTTTTGGTATTGGTGTTTTTCCAGCTATGGGAATCCGTGGCGCTGCGGTGGCTACTGTTGCGGGCTATTTGTTATCCATGATTTTGGCATTTGCCTTGCTGCTGGGCAAAAAGCAAAAAGTGCGGATAAAGATCAAAGAATTTCATATACAAAAGTGGATGATTGCCCGTATATTCGCCCTTGGCTTACCATCTTTCATTATGAATGCCCTCAGTTCGTTTATGGTGACATTCGTCAATCTGTTTCTGGTGGCGTATTCCGATACGGCGATTGCATTCTTCGGTGCGTATTTTAAAGTGCAGCAGCTGATCGTTATGACAGTAAACGGCTTGATTCAGGGCTGTTTGCCTATTATGCGGTTTAACTACGGTGCGGGAAACAGAGATAGGCTGCACTCCGCTTTCCGATACGGAACCGCTTTGGTCTCCGGTATGATGATACTGGGAACATTGACCGTCAACTTCTTTCCGGCGCAGCTTTTGGGATTATTTACAGCGTCGGAAGCCATGCGCTCCTTTGGAATATCCGCTATGCGAATTATGGCGGCAAGCTATCTGTTTTGCGGTCTCTCTACCATGATTTCCACCTATTTTCAAGCGACAGAAAAAGTAGGTTCCAGTATAGTGATTCAATTATGCAGGCAACTGCTTTTCCTTGTTCCTGCCTTATGGTGTCTGGACAAATTATTCCAACTGAACGGAATCTGGCTTGCATTTCCTGTTGCGGAAACCGCCACTATGCTCGTTGCTCTCGTAATCATGGCATGGCATCGCCACAAAAATATCTTATAACATGTTCCAAGGAGGAGAAATGATGAACGATACTTTTATGAAAGAAAAACCGGTATTGCCGCTGATTTTATCCATGCTGGTTAATTTCTCTATACAACATTATCGACAGCCTTTTCGTCGCGCAGATCAGCGAGGAAGCTATGACGGCATTATCACTGGTTTACCCGGTTCAAAATTTTATCAATGCTGTTGGAATTGGATTTGGCGTTGGAATCAACGCAGTGATCGCCTTCTATCTAGGCGCTGGAGATAACAAAAAAGCAGATCAAGCTGCCACGCAGGGACTTGTGCTTGCCGTGATTCATGGCGTTGTTATGACAGTCTGCTGTATTACAATGATGCCGGCTTTTTTAGGAATGTTCACTTCATCCAAGACAGTGATTGAACTTGGCGTCCGCTATTCTGTTATTGCGTTCGCTTTTACATTGATTATCATTGTTGGTGTTACATTCGAGAAACTATTCCAAACTGTAGGAAACATGAAAACAACCATGATCAGCTTGATGTGTGGGTGTATAACAAACATTGCCTTAGACTCCGTTCTGATTTTTGGCTATGGTCCATTCCCTGAAATGGGAATCGAAGGCGCCACGCTGGCAACCGGCATCGGGCAGGCCTTGACGCTTGCGATTTATCTGATCGTTTATTTTGTGCGGCCAATTCGCGTGCATATCCGCAGGCAGTACATTTTGCTCAGCAAAAAGATGGTAATAAAGCTGTACTTCATCGGCATTCCCGCAACCTTGAATCTTGCGTTCCCATCTTGCTTGCCAGTTTGCGAATGATGTCGTCCAGAAGGTCAATATCAAGATGACGTTTCATCGCCAGCTTGTAGTCCTTCTTAAATTGATTTGTTCAAACAATGTCTAAATGTTTACTCATTCTTTTAACAAATGTAGCAAGAATTCTCCCACCTCTTCAGGTGGTGAGATGAATTGCACATCTGAGCATATCTGCTCAAAAAAGTCCTTATAGTACAAAAGAAACACTTGTTCTCTATTCCCTGATATAGTATACTGAAAAGGAACATTAGTTCGCAAACACATGTCAGTCGATATAAGAAAAAGAGTGATAACACAATGGAATTAGATCATAATTCCCATTCAGTATTTCTACTATATTATCACCTAGTGATGGTTATAAAATACAGAAGAAAAGTACGGAATGGCAAAATATCCGAAAGAGCAAAAGAGATCTTTGAGTATATCGCACCCGGATACGGGATCTTACTGGAAGAATGGAATCACGATACAGACCATGTTCATGTGCTGTTCCGCGCACAGCCAAAGACGGAACTCCGTAAATTCATCAATGCCTGTAAAAGTGCCAGCAGCAGACTGCTGAAGCTTCTGTCTGCTCCGTGCAGGCGGGGCGCCGATTGAAACAATACGGCAGTATATAGAAAGCCAGGGTGAGCAAAATGAACCGCGCCGTAAAAATAAGGATCTATCCAGATAAAGAGCAGAGCGTTCAGATAGAGAAAACAATCGGCTGCAGCCGCTTTATCTATAACCAGATGCTTGCGGACAAGATCAGCTATTACCAGAAAGAAAAAAAGATGCTCAGGAACACACCGGCCGGATATAAGAAGGAATATCCCTGGCTGAAAGAGGTGGACTCCCTTGCCCTGGCGAATGCGCAGCTGCATCTGGAAAGTGCGTTCCGGAAGTTTTTCCGGGAACCATCCTGCGGATTTCCCCGCTATAAATCAAGAAAACATTCAAGAAATTCTTATACGACCAATGCAGTAAACGGGAATATCCTTTTGCAGGATACCCATTTGAAGCTTCCAAAGATGTCCGCCATAAAAATAAAACTTCACCGCCAGATCCCGTCAGACTGGCAACTGAAATCGGTAACGATAAGCCGTGAGCCATCCGGGAAATATTTTGCAAGTCTTTTGTTCTGCTGTGAGAACCAAACAGTGGAAAAAAGAGCGGCAGAGAGATTTCTTGGGATCGATTTTGCCATGCAGGGAATGTGTGTATTTTCTACAGGAGAAAGAGCCGGGTACCCTATGTTTTACAGAAAAGCAGAGAAAAAACTTGCAAGGGAACAGAGAAAGCTTTCCCACTGTGAAAAAGGAAGCCGGAACTATCAGAAACAGAAGAAAAGGGTAGCTTTATGTCATGAAAAGATAAAGAACCAGAGAAAAGATTTCCAGCATAAACTCAGCAGGGAGCTTGCTGAAAGATATGATGCAGTATGCGTGGAAGATCTGAATCTGCAGGGAATGTCCGGAGGGCTGCATCTTGGGAAAGGCGTGCAGGATAATGGGTATGGGCAGTTTCTGTCCATGCTGGGATACAAACTGGAAGAGCGCGGGAAACATCTTATAAAGGTAGACCGTTATTTTGCATCGAGCAAGATTTGCAGTGTATGTGGACATAAGAAAAAGGAACTGGCATTGTCGGATAGAATATATGTTTGTGAATGTGGAAACCGGATGGATCGGGATGTGAATGCAGCAGTCAATATCCGAGAAGAAGGAAAAAGGATCTATAAAGAATGTGCCTGACGGCACAAGAAAAAAATCCGTAACCGGATAAACATAAAAAACAAAACCGCGGGACACGCGGGGATAGCCTGTTTTAGCTTTGCCTTAAAAGGCAATCGAGCAGGAAGCCCCCATTTCAAAATCGTAAGCTTTAAGTGGTGGGAGCATGTCACAAAGAATAGTTGAGATTTATTTTCGAAAATGCATTGACAAAAAAATGTCAATGTCATATAATATTTAGGAAAAATTTTCTCAGACATTTTATGTAAGTGCCTTTCGTAATGGAAAGGATAATAGGGAAATAAGTGAGAAGCTTATGCGATGCCGTCACTGTGAAGGTTTCGCTTCCTGAGAGGCTCTTTGAGCCGCCACTGCATATGCGGGAAGGAGCAGGAAGCATAGGGCCGAAGCCAGGAGACCTGCTTATATAAGGTTAATTCTTTACGGATCATAAAGAATTGCACGGAGATTGTCACTCTTTTTCAGACTTGCGTGGTTTCCGCAGGTCCGTCTGTTTTTTTCTGTGTGATCCATGTTTCGATCGTTTTTGATATCTGATTTCCTGTTTTATAAGAGCTCTGTGTTTTTTTGAGCCTGAGCGGGCAGTCAGGATCAGTTCGGACAAGATCTGGTAAGAATCTATTTACATGCCCATATTGTTAAAAAATTAACAATATAAGAGAAAGGAGTGCTTATGAGCAGCAAAATTACTATCATTGGAGCAGGAAGCGTAGGATCAACCATTGCCTATAATCTTTCAAACAACGACCTCGCTTCCGAGATCGTCCTCATCGACATCAACAAGGAAAAGGTGGAAGGAGAGGTTATGGACATCGTCCAGGGTACCAGCTTCCGCAATCCTATTTCCATCGTTGCAGGCGATTATGAAGATGCCAAGGATTCTGATATTGTCATCATCACTTCCGGTATCGCAAGAAAACCGGGACAGACCAGAATTGAACTGACTCAGACCAATGTCAACATCCTAAAGAGCATTACCCCCCAGATTGTAAAAGAAGCGCCGAATGCCCTTTATATTATTGTAAGCAATCCGGTGGATATCATGACTTATGTATTCACCAAGATCTCTGGACTTCCGGAAAACCAGATCATCGGTTCCGGAACTCTTCTGGACACAGCAAGACTTCGTTTTGGCCTCTCCGAACATTTCGAGGTGGCTCAGAAAAATATTCACGCCTATGTATTCGGTGAGCATGGAGATACCTCCTTTGTTCCCTGGTCCTGCGCGGATGTTTCCGGAGCAAGCCTGGATGATTATGCGGAGATGATGAGACATCTCGGAAAAGAGCCGAAACCTCTTGATAAAGCAGGAATGGAAGAGTATGTACACAAATCCGGCGGAATTGTTATTGCAAAGAAAGGAGCAACCTTCTATGCGGTATCTGTCGCTGTATGCAAACTCTGCGGTATGCTTCTTTCCGCCTACGATTCCATCGCTACCGTTTCTTCCGTTATGCATGGCGAGTACGGCATCGAGGATGTTGCTATCAGCACACTGACGCTGGTAGGACCGAACGGCGTACAGGGAAAGGTCCCCTTAAAGCTTACGGATGAAGAGGTTGCAAAACTCCAGAAGAGCGCAAACTCTCTGAAAGAAGTAATTTCTCAGATTGAGCTGTAAAGACAAAAAGGCTTCTGCTGTTTGTACAGAAGAGGCAGAACCTTCCAGAAACCGCGGAGAAAAAGCTCCGCGGTTTTAAGAGAAAGAAAGGACAACGGAAACCATGAAGTACAGTTATTATCCAGGGTGTACCCTGAAGAACAAGGCGAAAGATCTGGATGCTTATGCCAGAGTTTCCGCCAGGGCGCTGGGTTTTGAGCTGGAAGAAATCGAAGACTGGCAGTGCTGCGGAGGCGTTTATCCCTTAGGCAGCGACGAGATCGCCACAAAGCTTTCTTCCGTCCGTGCTCTCAACGCGGCCAAGGAAAAAGGCCAGGACCTCATCACGGTCTGTTCCGCCTGTCATCATGTGCTGAAACGTGTCAACGACGATATGAAGAACGTGGAAGACATCCGGACCCGGGCAAATAATTACATGAAACTGGATACACCCTACGAAGGTGAGACAGAGGTTCTTCACTTCCTGGAAGTGTTAAGAGACCGCGTCGGTTTTGACAAGGTAAAAGAGAAAGTCGTCAATCCTTTCAAAGGAAAGAAGATCGGCGCCTACTATGGCTGCCTGCTTCTCCGCCCCGGAAAGATCCTTCAGTTTGATGATCCGGAGAATCCGAAGATCATGGAGGATCTGATTCGCGCGTTAGGCGGTGAGCCGGTGATCTATCCCTATCGGAACGAGTGCTGCGGCGGTTATATTTCCCTGAAAGAAAAAGAAATGTCCAAAAATATGTGCGATAAGATCCTTGAGAGCGCAGAAGGCTTTGGCGCAGACATGCTGATCACAGCCTGTCCCCTCTGCATGTACAATCTGAAGAAGAGCACAGTAAACGGAACACCGATCTATTATTTCACCGAGCTTCTTGCTGAGGCTCTCGGTGTGAAAGAGGAGGTGACAGAAGCGTGAGCGATAAAAACAGAGCGGAAGAGATCCGTGAAATCAGCGGAGTCGATCCTTATAAATGCATGAAGTGCGGCAAATGCTCCGCATCCTGTCCGTCCTTCAACGAAATGGATATCAAACCCCATCAGTTTGTCTCCTATGTACTCCGTGACGATATCGAGTCACTGGTACAGTCCAAGTCTCTCTGGAAATGCCTTTCCTGCTTTGCCTGTGTGGAGCGCTGCCCGAGAGATGTAAAACCCGGAAAACTCATTGATGCTGCAAGACAGATCGTGGAGAGGGAAAAAGGCGGCAATTATCTGAGCCCGGATGAGATTCCGTCACTCCTTGATCCGGAACTGCCCCAGCAGCTTCTGGTAAGTGCATTCAGACGATACAGGAGGTGAGAAAATGCAGAGAATAGGAGTTTTTGTCTGTCATTGCGGAAGCAATATTGCCGCAACGGTAGATGTGAAAAAAGTCGTGGAAGTCATCAGCCAGGAGCCTGGCGTGGTCCATGCAGAAGATTATCAGTATATGTGCTCCGAGGCCGGACAGGAGAAGATCATCCAGGCCATCAGGGAGAAAGAACTGACAGGCGTCGTTGTCTGTTCCTGTTCCCCGCGTATGCATGAAGCTACCTTCCGTAAGGCTGTGGCAAAAGCCGGCCTGAACCCCTACATGCTGGAAGTGGCAAACATCCGTGAGCAGTGTTCCTGGATTCATAAGGATATGGAAGAGGCTACCAAGAAGGCCGTGATCCTGGCCCGGGCAGCAGTTGCCAAGGTAAACCTGGACGCTCCCCTTCAGGAGGGCGAGAGCCGCGTAACCAAGAGAGCCCTGGTAATCGGCGGCGGTATCGCCGGTATTCAGAGTGCTCTGGATATCGCAGATGCCGGCTACGAGGTAGATATCGTGGAGAAGACCCCGAGTATCGGCGGAAGAATGTCCCAGCTGGACAAAACCTTCCCGACTCTGGACTGTTCCGCCTGTATCCTGACCCCGAAGATGGTGGAAGCCAATGCCCATGAGAAGATTCATATTTATACATACAGTGAGGTAGAAAAGATTTCCGGTTTTGTCGGCGATTTCACAGTGGAGATCCGCAAGAAAGCCAGAAGCGTGGATATGAGCAAGTGTACGGGCTGTGGTGTCTGTCAGGAGAAATGCCCGAGCAAAAAGATCCCCAGCGAGTTCAACAGAGGTCTCGGAAACCGTACGGCCATCTACACTCCCTTCGCCCAGGCCATCCCGAATGTTCCTGTCATCGACCGTGAGAATTGTATCAAATTTAAGACCGGAAAATGTGGCGTCTGCTCCAAGGTCTGCCAGGCCGGAGCCATCGACTACGACCAGAAGGATGAGATCATCAGTGAGAAGTACGGAGCCATCGTTGTGGCCACCGGTTTCGACACGATCAAGCTGGATAAGTACGATGAGTATGCTTACAGCCAGAGTAAAGATGTCATCACGTCCCTGGAGCTTGAGCGTATCATGAACGCAGCCGGCCCGACCAAAGGTCATCTGGAGCGTCTCTCCGACGGAAGAGCACCGAAGAACATGGTGTTCATCCAGTGCGTGGGAAGCCGTTGTGCAGATACCAGAGGAAAGAGCTACTGCTCCAAGATCTGCTGTATGTACACTGCAAAGCATGCGATGCTGATCCGTGATAAATATCCTGATGTAAACGTGACTGTCTTCTATATCGATGTTCGTACCCCGGGGAAAAACTTCGACGAGTTCTACAGAAGAGCCGTGGAAGAGTACCATGTAAACTATGTCAAAGGTCAGGTAGGAAAAGTCATTCCGCAGCCCGATGGACAGCTTCTCGTTCAGGGAGTTGATCTTCTGGACAATAAGCAGATCCTCGTGAATGCGGATATGGTTGTTCT
>ENA-OPDC01000868-OPDC01000868.1-human-gut-metagenome-genome-assembly--contig:-NODE-868-length-10315-cov-2.648830_pt1 | contig 10315 bp, 8 predicted proteins | sample MGYA00241620_ERZ501503 | MGnify/ENA primary metagenome ERZ501503 (study PRJEB25962, sample SAMEA2042659) | human gut metagenome | biome: human gut; feature: human-associated habitat; material: faeces...
TGCCATATCATTCTCCCTGTTCACCCTTGTTATAGGTATAACTTACAAGTTCATCGATTTCTTTCGTTTCTGCTTCTGCAAGTTCCTGCTTAAATTCTTCAAATGCCTTTTCCCTCAATTTTTCCTGAACCTTTCGTTCCTGCATCACGGTTTTTAAGCGGTTTCTGGCATCTTCCAGTTCTTTTTCCGCCTTGTGGACTTCTACCATCTGTCGTCTGACAATCGTTTTCATGGCATTTACATCTGCCCGCGCATGTTCGACTTCCTGCAGATTTAAATTTCCCTGCATCAGTTTCTTCCAGTGCTGCTCATATCCGACTCTGCGCACCATATATTCCTGCAGAATCTTCTGCTGCTCCAGATATTTCTGGTTTGCCAGGCTGTATGTCATTTTCGCCTGTGTCTCCAGTTTCTGTTTAATGTTCAGTATGTTCTGCATACGATAAACAAATTTTGCCATTTAAAACCTCTGTCCATTGATCAGTCGTCAAACACCTTTTTTAAGAGTTCCACTTCTTCATCAAAAGCAAACTTTTCTTCCGTATCCTGACACAGAAATTCATTTACTTCTTTATTCTTTCGGATTGCATAATCGATATCCGGATTCGATCCGTTTTTGTAGGCTCCGATATTAATCAGATCCTCTGCTTCACTGTATGTGGCAAGCACCTGTTTTAATTTTCCGGCAAGTGCCTTATGTTCCTTTGTTACGATGGAATTCATAACACGGGAAATACTCTGTAAAATATCAATTGCCGGATAATGGTTTTTATGTCCCAGCTTACGGTCGAGAACAATATGTCCATCCAGAATGCCCCGCGCCGTATCCGTGATTGGCTCATTAAAATCATCTCCATCTACCAGAACCGTATATAGTCCGGTGATCGATCCTTTTTCATTTGTACCGGCACGTTCCAGAAGTTTTGGCATCTGTGCGTACACACTCGGCGGATACCCTCTGGTAACCGGTGGTTCCCCGGATGCAAGTCCGATTTCTCTTTGTGCCTGGGAAAATCGTGTCATGGAATCCATCATAAGCAGTACATCTTTTCCCTGATCACGGAAATATTCCGCCACAGCCGTTGCTGTCTTTGCACACTTATTACGGATCAGTGCCGGTTTATCTGACGTTGCGACCACGACAACGGACCGTGCCATTCCCTCCGGACCAAGGTCACGTTCAATAAATTCCCGGACCTCCCTGCCGCGCTCGCCGATCAGTGCGATTACATTAATGTCTGCCTTCGTATTTCTTGCAAACATGCCAAGCAGGGTACTTTTCCCGACACCGGAACCGGCAAACACACCGATACGCTGTCCTTTTCCAACCGTAATCAGTCCGTCCACCGCTTTTACGCCAAGCGGCAGTACCTCGCTGATAATCCGGCGATCCATCGGATCCGGTGGCGTATTTTCCAGCGGATAATACGAACCGTGAATTTCTTCCGTTCCATCCGTCATGCGTCCGATTCCATCCAGCGTATGCCCAAGCAGTTCTTCTCCAACCAAAACCGACAGGGGATGTCCGGTATTTTCCACAATGCATCCGGTTCCAACCCCTTCCACGCTGTCAACCGGCATCAGGATCAGTCTGGAATCCTGAAAACCGACCACTTCCGCGATAACATATTCCTCTTCCTTTTCGTTCGGGTAAATTTTACACAAATCTCCCATACGTGCCTTTGGTCCGACAGATTCAATGGTAAGACCTACTACCTTGACTACTTTTCCATAACTCTTATAATACTGGCGGTCCATCAGCTGTAAATACTTTTCCGCTTCTTTAACCAAATTCGTCTCCCGTTTATACCAGTGAACGTATATCCTTCAGCAGTGCAGACAACTGTGTGTCTACCCCACAGTCAACCACTCCATACGGTGTTTCTATTTTGCACTGTCCATCCGATAATTTATTATCCTTTACAAATTCAATGGCAACATCTTTTCCTACAATATCCTGCATCTGTGCAAGATGTTCTTTGAGGATTTCCTCATCGCTCCGGTTCGTGTGAATCCGTATTTTATCTCCCGGGTCAATGTCAAGTAATGCTCCATTTACCAGCTGAAGTAAAAGTTCACGTTTCTCTTCAAACTGAATCTTAAACACTTTATCAAATACCTGAATCACAGCGTCCACAATGTCTTTTTCCATCACCGACATTTTTTCATGATACTGTTCTTCCAGTTGTTTTTTCTGTGCATGAAGAGACTCCATCGCCTTCTCATGTTCCCTGTTTAATTCTTCTTCCCGGCATCTGGCCCCCTCTTCGTATCCGAGTTTCTTTTGTTCTTCATACAGGGTACGGGCTTTTTCTTCCGCTTCCCCACGGATACGTTCTGCATCTTCTTTTGCCGTGGAAGTAATCTCATCTGCCTCCACAGCTGCCTTTTCAAGTGCTTCCCTGCGCAGGGCTTCCACATCAATCTGCACGGTTTTTGCCTGAATCCCCTGTGAGAAACCAGCCGGTGCATTCTCCTGTCCGTCCTCTGCTGATACATCTACCTGTTCCGGAGCCTGTTCCTGTTGCAGTTCTTTTAATTTCTGGCGTACCCCGTCATTGGAATTGATAATTCTTGTACCAGTTCCCGAACTGACGACATAACATTGTTTCAGTAAATTAGACAACGATATCGTCACCTCCGCCACGTGAAATTACAATCTCTCCGGCATCTTCGAGCTTACGGATCACAGCAACAATCTTCTGCTGTGCCTCCTCAACATCCTTCATACGAACAGGACCCATAAAGTCCATATCCTCCTTGATCATTGCCGCCAGACGTTTTGACAGGTTCTTGTAGATCACATTCTGTACTTCTTCCGTTGTATTCTTAAGCGCAAGCTCCAGATCTGCATTTTCCACATCACGCAACACACGCTGAATTGCACGGTCGTCGAGCAGAAGAATATCCTCGAACACGAACATCTTTTTGCGGATCTCGTCTGCAAGTTCCGGCTCTTCGATTTCCAGGGATTCCATAATATGTTTCTCTGTTCCACGGTCGACACTGTTCAAAATGCCAACAATTGCATCAATACCACCGACGATGGTGTAATCCTGATTTACAAGAGATGCAAGTTTCCGCTCCAGTACGCGTTCTACCTCCTTGATCACATCCGGAGAAGTACGATCCATAGTTGCAATACGTTTTGCAACATCAGCCTGTTTTTCCGGTGGCAGAGCTCCCAGTACCTGGGACGCCTGTGCCGGAGCCAGATACGAAAGGATCATCGCAATCGTCTGCGGATGTTCATCCTGTATAAAGTTCAGCAGCTGTGCCGGATCTGTCTTTCGGATAAATTCGAACGGACGAACCTGGAGAGATGCTGTAAGTTTTGCAATAACTCCCTGTGCCTTGTCGTTTCCGAGTGCTTTTTCCAGAAGTTCTTTTGCGTATCCGATACCGCCTTCCGCAATATACTGCTGTGCGAGGCATACCTGATAAAACTCTTCCAGCACTTCCTCCTTGGTCTGTGGCGATACGCTTCTTGTATTCGCTATTTCCAGCGTTAATTCTTCAATCTCATCTTCCTTTAAATGTTTGAAAATGGTTGCCGCCTTTTCCGGTCCCAGCGTAATCAAAAGAATCGCTGCTTTCTGTACTCCAGTATATGAGTCGTTGTTCATAAATTACTCCCAATCATCATTTAACCAGTTGCGAAGCAGAAGTGCTGCCGCATCCGGATTTTCATCCACAAATTTTTCAATAAGTTTCCGGGTTTCTGATTTTTCCGAATACCCGATATCTTCCAGATTTTCATCGTCGTTATCTGAAGTAGCCGCCAGCAGGGCATCGACAGACAGTTCCGGCTCCGGCTCTTCCACTTTCTGTTTTCTGGTACTGCGGAATACAACATACCCCAGCAACGCAAAAATCAGCACCGCAAGCAGAATCTGTAAAATGTCGGTGAGTCCGAATCCCTTCTTCTGGGATTCCACAAACTGCGGTCTTTCATAACAGACCAGTTTGATTGCACTAGACTGAATTCCGGTAGCTTTTGCGATAAGGTCAATTTCATCCTGCGTTGCATCCACCTGTACCGGATCACTGTGTGCGCTCTTAAACTTTTCAAACGTTGTCCCTTTCAGCTGCCCGGAATCTTTCAATTCGTCCTCATCATAAACAACCCAGCGTGTGGCAGTCACGGCAATGGAACTGTTATCATAGTTGATCGCTCCACCGTTTGAAATAGTTTTTATAATTTCCTCATTCGGCGAATATTTTTTATCCACATCCGACACGGAAGATTCTGTAATCTCGCCATCCTGTGTCACATAGGTCGGTGTATCATCATTGGAATCCGTTCCCGGAGTGGCAGCCTGTCCACCTTTTGCCTCTGAATTATACTCAGAGCTTTCTGTCAGTTCTCCCTGATCCTGTCCATCATTGTGTGAATAATTGTGAACCGCCTTTTCCACCTTGGACATATCAATATCAAGGTTCGGTGCAACCTGCACGTCCGAATACATACCGGACTTGACCATTACATCCTTGATACCATTGACCACGGAATTCTTAATGCGGTCTTTGATGTCCAGACTGTCGGAAACAACCGTGGCATCATCATCCTGATCTGCTCCCGAAAACAAGATTTTGGATGTCTTCTGATCCAGAATGGTAATCTTGTCTGTCGAATCATTTCCAAGGGCGGTTGCCACAAGGCGCGCCACCGAATACGCCTGATCCGAATCCATAGAACCATTCAGGGCAAGCGAAACGCTGGCAGAACTTTCCTGCATCCGTGAGATCAGTGTACCGTCATCATCCGGAATATCCAGTGTAACTTTTGCGGAATCAATCAGGTCATTCGCAGCAAGCACATTCTCCAGTTTATCTTCCATATAGCTTTTGGCAAGTTTCTGTTTATCTGCCTCCGTGGTAGAAAAACTTCCGTCGATATAATCCTTGATGTTCGGATCTGACAGGTCAAATCCCGTTGTATCAATATTATTGGATCCCAAAAGCCAGTTTGCCTTGTTCTCATCTTTTTTGTTTACTTCAAAATGTATGGTATCCGTTACCTTATAATCAATATCACCTTCGCCGTCTAACAGATCTTTTACCTGACTGGCTTCTTTTGCGTTCTGGCAGTCAATCAGTGTTGTATAACTCGGTCTTGATACAACAACTCCCAGTATCACCAGCGCAAGGATCACCACTGCGGTAAGGCTGATCAGCAGCATTCTTTGTTTATTGGAAAATTTTTTCCACCACTCAACCACACGGTCAAGGATTTTCTGTAACTGTTCTGGCATGTTTTCGTTCCTCACTTACTAGATTGACATCTGCATAATCTCTTTGTATCCGTCAATCAGTTTATCCCGCACTGCAACCGTATACTGCAATGCTACATTTGCTTTCGTCTCTGCAATCAGCAGATCATGTGGATTTTCGGCTTCCCCAAGTGCGAACCGTACTTCTTCCGACTCCGCAGTATTTTGCAGGTCATTGGTTTCATCTACTGATTTCATCGCTGTTGAAAGCACCGCGCTGAAACTGTCATCGTCTCCCGGAACAAGTGCCTCTTTTTTTGCGAATGTATTCAGATAGTCAGAAGAAACTCCAGACAATTGTGTGATATCCATGCTTTTGTCCTCTCTCGTATAACTTACTTTTTATTATTGTTTTCCTATGGAAAGTCCCGTGGTTGCCATACTCTTTGTGGCATCAAATGCAGTCGCATTTGCCTCATATGCACGGGTAGAATCGATCAGATTGGTCATTTCCGTGACCGTGTTTACATTTGGATAGGATACATATCCGTCCGCATCCGCATCCGGATTGGAAGGATCATATTCTTTCACGAAATCTGTTTCCGTATCTTCCTTTACGGAAGTTACTTTTACACCGTTTCCGATTGCCGGATTCTGCGATGCAGTTGCGTAATATTGGGAAAACGGGGTAACTTTCCGTTCTGCAAAATTTACAATTTTGCGTCGGTACGGACCGCCGCTCTCTGTTGATGTTGTATTTACATTTGCAATGTTCTCCGCAATGATATCGGTACGAAACCGTTCTGCGGTCATGCCTGACGCGCTGATATTAAACGCCTGAAATAAAGCCATTTATCTTTCCCCCTTACTTAATCACGGAACGCATACGGTCAAACTGTCCGTTAATTCCGGCTGTGATTCCCTGATAGCGGATCTGTTCGGATGCCAGCTCCACTTCTTCTGTATCAATATCTACATTACTTCCATCCAGCCGATAGGAGTAATTGGAACTGTCCACATAAACCGATGGATTCAGTCTGGAAAGATCCACGTCTTTCATTTTCGAATCCAGGGACTCATGCTTGCAGCGGCCCAGTTCTGTTTTTAATGTATTTTCAAAATTTAAGTCTTTTCTCTTATATCCCGGAGTGTTTACATTTGCAATATTGTTAGTCAGAATGTTCTCCCTGCTCCAGCTCGCATCGGCAGCTTTATCCAGAACATTCACATAATTGAAAGCATCTGTACTCAGCAATTTTGTGCCTCCTTATCTAGTATTCCCTATTATCGTATCATACTAATTATAGTATAAATCAAGCAAAATACAAGTAGTTTTTTACATAAAATGACAAAAAAGGACTTATATTTACATACAAGTCCTTTTGCTGTCCGCTCGGTTCCATCCTTTATTTTGCATTTTTTCTTTTCAGTTCTGCAAGTTCATCGAAAACCACGTCATTGACAACCTTTATGTAAGTTCCTTTCATGCCGGAAGAACGCGATTCGATCACGCCCGCACTCTCAAACTTACGAAGTGCATTTACAATCACGGAACGGGTAATTCCCACGCGATCCGCAATTCTGCTTGCAACAAGAATTCCCTCATTGCCATCCAGTTCATCAAAGATGTGGGTGATTGCCTCAAGTTCCGAGAAAGAAAGTGTGCTGATCGCAGATTTTACGATTGCAATCTTTCTTGCTTCCTCTGCGCTCTCTTCGTTTACAGAACGCATCATTTCCAGCCCTACCACCGTTGTTCCGTACTCTGTCAGAATAATGTCATCAATGTCATATTCCGTTTCGCACCGGTATTCAAATAAGGTTCCCAGCCGCTCCCCGGCAATATCAATCGGGGTAATGATGGCCCGGTACTTTTTGGATTCATCTCCGAATCCGAGCGTTTCCAGATTTACGTTCTCTTTTGTGGAAAGGATTCCCAGAAGACGCTCATTGAGTTCTGCATCAATATATCCGCCGACTTCGTCCACGATCAGTTCCTGCAGTTCCTCAACCCCTTTGCATACACTGGATCCTAAAACCTTTCCCTTCTTGCTTATTACAAGGATGTTGGAATCAAGAATTCCCGTCAGGACTTCACAGATATCGTTAAATACCACCTTGGACGAATTATTGTTATGAAGCAGTTTATTTATTTTTCTTGTCTTGTCTAGAAGTTGAACACTCATGTTTTTCCTCCTGTCTTTATCACAGATACCATGAGTGTAGCACTATTTATCAGACAATTCAATATTTTTCGAAAAATTTACGACTATTCTGTTTCTTTTTCTTTTGCTTCCGTGTAACCGCAATGTTCATCCGCACATGCAAGCTTGTTTCCCTTTTCCACCATATAGCCTCCACAGCGCGGACATTTCTTTTCTACCGGGCGTCCCCAGCTCATGAAATCACATTCCGGATAATCAATGCATCCATAGTATCTTCTGCCCTTACGTGTCATTTTGATGACCACGTCTTTTCCGCATTTCGGACATGCGACACCAATCTTTTCATAATATGGCTTGGTATTCCGGCACTCCGGGAATCCCGGACATGCCAGAAACTTTCCATGCGGTCCATACTTGATTACCATATTGCGGCCACACACTTCACAGATTTCATCCGTCACTTCATCTTCAATGGTAATCTTTTCGAGATCTTTTTCCGCGGCCTCCACAGCCTCTTCCAGATCCGGATAAAAATTCGCAACAACCGTTTTCCAGTTTAAATGTCCTTCCGCAACACTGTCTAAAAGAGATTCCATATTTGCAGTAAAATGTTCGTCTACAATAGTCGGGAAAGATTCCTTCATAATGGAATTAACAACGGAACCGATCTCTGTCACATAAAGGTTCTTATTTTCCTTTGTGATATAACGTCTGGCAATGATCGTTGTGATGGTCGGGGAATAGGTGCTTGGGCGTCCGATTCCGAGTTCTTCGAGTGTTTTTACCAGCGAAGCTTCCGTATAATGTGCCGGTGGCTGTGTAAAATGCTGCTTCGGATCGAATTCTTCCAGTTTCAGTTTTGTATCTTTATCAATTGATTTTAAAAGTACCTGTTTTTCCTGCTTTTCATCATCTGCTTCCGTATAGGCCAGCATAAATCCGTCAAAAGCTACTTTGGAAGTAGAAACGCGGAATGTATAATCTCCCGCTGCAATGTTAACGGTTGTTGTCTCATACTTTGCGTTTGCCATACGGCTTGCGGCAAAGCGTTTCCAGATCAGCTGGTATAAACGGAACTGATCCCGGCTTAACGACTCTTTAATCTCGGACGGAATACGGTTAATATCGGTCGGACGGATCGCTTCGTGCGCATCCTGAATCTTTGCATTGCTCTTCTTGCTTCCTTCTCCGTCAGACAGATATTCCTCTCCGTAGCTTTCGGAAATAAAGGCACGCGCTGCTTCATCCGCCTCTTCCGAAATACGAACGGAATCCGTACGCAGATAGGTGATGATACCGACCGTTCCCTGTCCTTTGATATCCACACCTTCATACAGCTGCTGTGCAATCCGCATCGTCTTCGAGATCGGGAAATTCAGCGCTTTGGAAGCTTCCTGCTGCAAAGTACTGGTTGTAAACGGAAGTGGCGCTTTTTTTGTGCGCTCTCCCTTTTTCATATCGCAGACTTTAAATTCTTTGCCTTTTAATTCCGCAAGCACCTGATTCATCTGTTCCCCGGAAGAAATCTCAAACTTTTCGCCGCCTTTGTCCAGCAGCTTTGCTGTAATCGGTTTTTTCTCACCTTCCGGCAGGAGGCTTGCCTCTAAAGACCAGTACTCCTCCGGAATAAATGCATCAATTTCTTCCTCACGGTCACACACAATCCGTAAAGCAACGGATTGTACACGACCGGCACTCAGCCCTCTTTTTACTTTTGCCCATAACAATGGGCTGATCCGGTAACCAACCATACGGTCCAGCATACGTCTCGCCTGCTGTGCATCAACCAGATCCATATCAATCTCACGCGGTGTCTTTAAGGATGCTTTTACCGCTGTTTTTGTAATTTCGTTAAAACTGATTCTGCTGACATCTTTATCGTCCAGTTTCAACGCCTTGGTTAAATGCCAGGAAATTGCCTCTCCCTCGCGGTCAGGGTCAGTTGCAAGATAAATCTTATCTGCTTTCTTTGCAGCCTTGCGAAGCTTTGCAAGCAGTTCTCCCTTTCCTCTGATCGTAATATATTTTGGTTCAAAATCATTCTCTATATCAATTCCCATCTGGCTTTTCGGCAGATCTCTCACATGTCCGTTTGATGCTACTACCTCATAATTTTTTCCCAGAAATTTTTTAATTGTCTTCACCTTTGCCGGTGATTCCACGATAACCAGGTACTTAGCCATTCAACTGTCTCCTTACTTTCAGATTTTGCGTATATAATAATTTTTAAAAGATTCCGTGATAAAGTCCTTCTGAATCAGTCTCTGCAGGATATCTGCCATCTGAGGCATTGCAAATCCTGTCTTTTTCAAAAGTTCTTCCATACTTTTCGGTCGTAAACTCAAACAAGCATACACCAAGCTTTCATCTTTTTCAAGTAATAATTTGTTAAAATTTTCTTGAGTTGTGTCATTACACGCATACAATTCAAGATCTTTTACAAAATCTTCTACGCTGTTTATAATGCCCGCCCCCTGCCGGATCAGGTTATTGCAGCCCATGCTTAAGGAATCTGTCACGCGCCCCGGAACTGCATAAATATCCTTTCCCTGTTCTAACGCAAAATCTGCCGTAATCAGGGAACCGCTCCTCTCTTTTGCCTCCACGATCACGACTACATCAGAGAGCGCTGATATGATCCGGTTTCTTGCAGGAAACAATTGTGCAATCGGCTCAGTCTCCGGCGGATACTCAGAGATAATCCCTCCATGTGAAAGAATATCCTCATATAATTTCTGATTCGTCCGCGGGTAACAGATGTTTACGCCACACCCCAGCACCGCATAGGTGTTTCCTCCCGCTTTTAATGCCCCGATATGTCCGTAAGCATCAATTCCTCTTGCCATGCCGCTTAAAACCTCTGCCCCACAGAGTGCCAGTTTTTCTCCAATTTGTTCTGCCATTGCCTTTCCGTATTCCGAGCACATTCTCGCCCCG
>ENA-OPDC01000871-OPDC01000871.1-human-gut-metagenome-genome-assembly--contig:-NODE-871-length-10294-cov-4.366833_pt1 | contig 10294 bp, 8 predicted proteins | sample MGYA00241620_ERZ501503 | MGnify/ENA primary metagenome ERZ501503 (study PRJEB25962, sample SAMEA2042659) | human gut metagenome | biome: human gut; feature: human-associated habitat; material: faeces...
GCGCGTGGAGAACTCTTGGGGCGCCAAGATCGCCGACAAGGGCTACTTCACCATGAGCGACGACTGGTTCACCGAATACGTCTACGAGGTCGCCGTCCCCAAGGCCCTCCTTCCCGCCGAATACCTCAAGGCCCTAGAAGAACCCGCCACCATGCTCCCCGCGTGGGATCCGATGGGCGCATTGGCCAAATAGCGCGCGGAGCGCGCGCTGGCCAATACGCGCCGAGCGAATAGCGGAAGCCCGGTGGGCTTCCGCCGCGAGGGAAAACGCCGACAGGCGTTTTCGAGGCTGCAGGCCTCATCGCCTCAGCCCGGCAGGCCCCATGACGCACGTTTCCCCCAAAAAAAGACCCAACCCGGACTCTCCGTCCGCGTTGGGTCTTTCCTATATCGCTTTCTTCGTCCCACGTCACCCCCCACCCATTCCACCATGCAGTCGCCCATCCCCATATTCCGTCCCCATCCGTTAAGGTAACGACGGTGGCGCTATCGCGCTACGCAAGCATAACGATGCAGGGGAGGAACAGAAGCGATGGCAGGTCTTCGCGGTCCGGATAGTTCGAAGGATGCACAGCTGTTGGATGAGCGCGCCGTGTTTCCGGAGACCGTGGATGTCAATATTCGTCAGCTTGACCCGATTCCCGCTCCCCGATATTTTCTGAAGGAACTTCCGCTCACGAACGAGATGAGCGATCTGGTGTTGAAGTCCCGTCAGGAGATTCGTGACGTGCTGCATGGCCGTGACGATCGTCTGCTGGCCATCGTCGGCCCGTGTTCGATTCATGATCCGAAGGCTGCGCACGAGTATGCGGAGAGGCTTGCCGCCGTCAAGAAGGAGCTTGATGATCGTCTGGTCATCGTCATGCGCGTGTATTTCGAGAAGCCGCGCACCACGATCGGTTGGAAGGGTCTGATCAACGATCCTGATCTTGACGGCCAGTTCAATATTCGCAAGGGCATGTTCATGGCTCGCAAGGTGCTTACCGACGTGCTGGGGCTCGGCTTGCCCGCCGCTACGGAATGGCTTGATCCGATTACCCCGCAGTATATTTGCGATCTGATCAGCTGGGGCGCTATTGGCGCGCGTAATACGGAAAGCCAGGTGCACCGCGAGCTGGCGTCCGGCATGTCCATGCCGATCGGTTTCAAGAACGCTACGGATGGTTCCATCAAGCCGGCGGCCGATTCGTGTTTCGCGGCCGCTTTCGAGCATCATTTCCTCTCCATCAATCTGGATGGTCGTGTGATTTCCGCGGAGACCAAGGGCAATCCCGACTGCCATCTGGTGCTGCGTGGTTCCTCGCATGGTCCGAACTACGATGCCGCTTCCGTGGCCCAAGCGTTGGCGGATCTCAAGGCTTCCAAGGCTTCCGGACCAAGCGAGCATGGTCTGATCATCGATGCCGCGCACGGCAACTGCGGCAAGAACGAGGTGCGCGAGGCCGAAGTGGTCGAAGAAATCGCCGCACGCGTCGCGGCCGGCGAACAGGGCATTCTCGGCATCATGATGGAAAGCTTCCTCAAGGCGGGCAATCAGAAGCCCGCGCCGCTCGACCAGCTGGAATACGGCAAGTCGATCACCGACGCATGCGTGCCGTGGGATCGTACCGAGCAGCTGCTGCACACGCTTGCCGACGCGGTCGACGCGCGTCGCAAGCTTGGCTGATGTTTCTGCACCATCGTTGCTATCCTTGGGAAAGGAAGCGACAAGGAGAGCGAGATCATGCAGCAGCAGCTGAACACGCCTGAGGATTTACGTGCCATTAGGCAGGCCATGGATGAGGGCAAGAATCCGCTGGTGGAGACCGACGTGCCGCGCTGGGAGGACCAGGTGGGCATCAGCCGCATCGTGAACCGCCGCGTGCTGGAATTCGAAGTGTTGCCCACGCCGGCGCAGGTGCTGGGCGACCTGCCGTTGAGCGAGCAGGCGCAGGAGATCGTCGCCTATTCGCGTGATGAGATTCGTGCCTGCCTGTACGGTCAGGACGATCGCCTGCTGGTGGTTGTCGGTCCGTGTTCCGTTCACGATCCGAAGGCCGCGCTCGATTACGCGCGTCGCCTGTCCGCGTTGAAAGGCGAGTTGGATGGCGAGCTGCTGATCGTCATGCGCGTGTATTTCGAGAAGCCGCGCACCACGGTCGGCTGGAAGGGTCTGATCAACGATCCGGATATCGACGGCAGCTGCAATATCAGGAAGGGCTTGCTGTTGGCCCGCCGCACGCTGCTTGGTGTGCTTGACGAGGGTTTGGCGGCGGCCACGGAGTTTTTGGAGCCGACCAGTCCGCAGTATATTTCCGATGCGATTAGCTGGGGTGCGATTGGCGCACGCAATACGGAAAGCCAGGTGCACCGGCAGTTGGCGTCCGGCCTGTCCATGCCGATCGGCTTCAAGAACGCCACGGACGGTTCCATCAAGGCTCCGGCCGATTCCTGCTTCGCTTCCGCACAACAGCACACGTTTTTCGGCATCGACCATCTCGGCCGCGCCGCCGTGGTCAAAACGCTCGGCAATCCCGACTGCCATGTGGTGTTGCGTGGTTCCTCGCACGGCCCGAATTACGATGCCGCTTCGGTGGCCAAGGCCATGGACACCATCCGCGCCGAGATGCCGGCCGATTCCGCTGCGGCACATGGGCTGATCGTCGACTGCTCGCATGGCAACTCCGGCAAGGACGAGCATCGTCAGGCGCAGGTGGTGCGTGACATCGCGGGCCGTATCGCCAAAGGCGAGCAGGGCATCACCGGCATCATGATGGAAAGCTTCATCGAAGGTGGCAACCAGAAGGCCGCGCCGCTCGACCAGCTCGTCTACGGCAAGTCCATCACCGACAAATGTTTGAGCTGGAACACCACGGAACAGCTGTTACGCGAGCTTGCCCATGCGGTGGCCGCGCGCCGCTGGAAGTGACCGATTCGATTCACTATCCGCGCGATTGCAGAAAATTCGGGAAACGCGAATCGCAATCGCGTAAAACAACACTCAAGACAGCACGTAAGACAGCACGTAAGACAGCACGTAAGACAGGGAGAGTGCAATGACCGCAATCGCCATCATCGGCGCCATGGATGAGGAAGTCGCCAATATCGCAACGGCACTGAGCAACGTCACCGTCACCGAGGAAGCCGGCGTCAAGGTGACGCGCGGCACCCTCGAAACCAACAAGGGCACCGCCGTCAACGTCGCCGCGACCGTCGGCGGCATGGGCACCGTCAACATCGCCGCCACCACGCAGCATCTGATCGATGCTGACCAGCCGGACGCCGTGATCTTCTCCGGCATCGCGGGCAATCTCAACACGAATCTGCACATCAACGACGTGGTGCTCGGCGGCACCCTGCGCTATCTCGACACCGACATGCGATTGGTGGGCCAGTTCAAGCCCGGCACCGCCGACCGGCCCATCGAGGAATACCATAGCGACGACCGTCTGCTCGAACTGGCCGACCAGGCGCTGAACGACTTGAACATTCACCATATCGTCGGCATCATCGCCACCGGCAACTATTTCGTCGATGATCCGCAGAAGGTCGAGCAGGTGATCCGTGAGACCGGCGCGGACGCGGTGGAAATGGAAGGCGCCGCCGTCGCGCATGTCGCCGCCCGCAACGACGTTCCCGCATTGGTGATTCGCGCGCTGAGCGACAACGCGGACACCGACTACGAGGATTTCAAAACGTTCGACATTTCCGAATACGCGGACACCGCCGCGAAACTGACGGTGAACATCGCCAAACGCATGTAGCGTTCATGTGGCGTTGCGAAACGCCTAACGTTGCGAAAAGCCGTTTCCACATCCCGTTTCCACATCCCGTTTGCCGCATGACCCGTCATCATGCATCGTCATATCGGCAAACGGGACGTCTCATATTCCGATATGCTGCGTTTCGGAAGATGAACGGCAGGAAAACTTCCGGTGGCGTGAGAGAATCGCATACGCGAAAGCCTCTCCGAAACCGCTAGTCTTAAGGAAGAACTGAGGATTATCGGAAGGTGAACGCATGACGTTGGAGCAGATGCTGGCAACGCCGTCGGTGGTTGCGGCATTGGTGGTCGTGGCCGTGGTCGTGTTCGTCGTGGCGTTCCTGCTTGGCCGTAGACGAGGCTTCCAGGATGTGCAGGACGGCGTCGACCCCAATGATCCGAGCCTGTTCGGAGCTGCGAAGAACACGTCCCTGTTCGGCCTCCGCGTTCCCGTGCAGTCCACGGAACGCCAGCTGGTGGCCGTCATGCCCGAAGCTTTGGTGGTCGTAGACTCGCTGGCCACGGTCCAATACGCATCCCCGGCCGCGCGGCGCTTCGGCATCATCCACGACCAGGCGATGGCGCTCGCGGAAATCCGCGACATCGTGAAACTGGTCTCCACAGACAGCGTGGTGCGCGAACGCGAACTGACCATCCCCCTGCACGGCCGCACGCGAACGGGCGTGGTGAACACGAACGGCAAAGGCGTCGAAGCCGGCAAGCCGCTGCCCGAAGACACGCTCTACCTGCACGTGCGCGTCGGACAGATCGCCGACAACCTATTTGCGATTTTCATTTCCGACATGAGCGAGCAACGCCGTTTCGAAATCATGCGGCGCGATTTCGTCACCAACGTCTCGCACGAACTGAAAACCCCGGCAGGCGCGATTTCTCTGCTCGCCGAAACGATCGGCGACGCGGCCGACGATCCGGACGCGGTGAAATACTTCTCCGGCCGAATCTCCAAGGAATCCGAACGATTGACGGAACTGGTCCACCGTCTGATCGACCTGCAGAAAGCGCAAAGCGCGGCAGCGATGCTCAACGCGGAACGGCTGTCCGTGCTGTCCGTGGCACGCGAGGCGCTCGCCGAAAACCAGGTCAAGGCCGAATCGAAGCACATCAGCCTGGTCCTGTCCGTGAACGGCCGGCAGGTGCTGGTGCATGCGAACGCCGAGGAACTGGCCAAGGAAGCCGAACAGAACCTGGACGTGTTCGTGGTCGCTGACCATGAGACCATCAAAACTGCGGTGAAGAACCTGGTGGAGAACGCCATCAACTATTCGCCGGAACATACCACGGTGGCCGTCGGCATCGGCATCGAATCCGGTAAGGTGGCGATTCGCGTCGTGGACCAGGGCATCGGCATCCCCGCGGCGTCGCTCAGCAGAATTTTCGAGCGATTCTACCGCGTCGATCCGGCGCGCTCCCGGGAAACCGGCGGCACCGGCCTGGGATTGGCCATCACCAAGCATTGCGTCGAGGATTGCGGCGGCACCATCTCCGTATGGTCGCGCGAGGGGGAGGGATCCACCTTCACCATCACGATGCCGCAGGCTTCGGGCGCTGCGGAACCCGACCATCCGGCGGATTCGGCGAATGATAACACCCGTGAAAAGAAACAGTCCGGCCACTCCACCACAACAGAGAATGAGGAGAACCACTGATGACGCGAATTCTGATCGTCGAGGACGAAGAGTCGTACCGTGAGCCGCTGGTCTACCAGCTCACCCGTGAAGGGTACGACGTGTCCGCCGCGGCCACCGGTGAAGAAGGATTGGAACTGTTCACCAAGGGTGGTATCGATCTGGTGCTGCTCGATCTGATGCTGCCCGGTCTTGACGGCACCGCGCTGTGCCGTCGGATCCGCGAGCAAAGCCGTGTGCCGATCATCATGCTGACCGCGAAAAGCGCGGAAATCGACAAGGTCGTCGGCCTTGAAATCGGCGCGGACGACTACATCACCAAACCGTATTCCTTCCGTGAGCTGCTGGCACGCATCCGCGCGGTGCTGCGCCGCAACCAGATGGTCGCCGAATCCGGAGAAGCCGCCGACGACGATATTCCGCTCGTATGCGGTGACATTTCCATGAGAATCGGCCAGCATGAGGTGACGGTCCGCGGCGAGAACGTGTTCTTCCCGCTGAAGGAATTCGAACTGCTGGAATACCTCATGCAGAACAAGGGCCGCGTGATGACCCGCCACCAGCTGATCGACCGCATCTGGGGCTCCGACTATGTCGGCGACACCAAGACGCTGGACGTGCATGTCAAGCGCGTGCGCGCCAAAATCGAGGAGGACCCGGGCCATCCCAAGTATCTGACCACCGTGCGCGGCCTCGGATACAAGATCGATACGCCAAGCGAATGATGATGAAAGGCTTGGTATAGCGCGCATTCGCATCGTGCTTGCAAAGAACGGTGAACGGAAGGAACGTCGAACGGCGAAGGTGTCGTAGACTGTTCATCTTCCGTTCACCGTTTTTGGTTTGGGGCGAGTGAAACGCCCAATAGGCTGGAGATTGTCATGAAGAACGATGGCGACAACAGAAAATCGAAAAATCAGAAACACACGCCATCTGAACGTTGACAGAGGGAAAAGAATAATGCGTAACTCCATTCTCGTACGCTCCATCGCCGCTGTGTCCGGCATTGTGATGCTGGCTTCCGTCGCGGCTTGCGGTGACAACACCACCGCTTCCACCGATTCTTCGGCCAAGTCCGATACCAAGACCGAAACCGTTTCCGGCAACTTCTCCGGCGCTGGCGCTTCTTCCCAGCAGGCCGCCGTCGAAGCTTGGATCGCCGGCTTCCAGGGCACCAACCCGGACGCCAAGGTCGCTTACAATCCGTCCGGTTCCGGCGCTGGCGTGTCCACCTTCCTGACCGGTGCAACCGCATGGGCCGGCTCCGACGCTGCTCTCGCCGATAACGAGGTCGAGCAGTCCAAGAGCGTGTGCGCTTCCGGCACCGCCTTCGACATCCCGGTCTACATTTCCCCGATCGCCGTCGTCTTCAACCTGCAGGGCGTGTCCGGCAAGGGCAAGACCCTGAACATGGACGCCGAGACCATCGCCAAGATCTTCGACGGCAAGATCACCAAGTGGAACGATGACGCCATCAAGAAGCAGAACCCGAAGGTCGATCTGCCTGACCTCGACATCACCGTGGTGCACCGTTCCGACAAGTCCGGCACCACCAAGAACTTCCTGAGCTACGTCAAGGACGCCGCTGGCGACGCATGGAGCTACGACCTCGGCGAGAACTGGCCGAACGAGGTCGGCCAGGGCGCCAAGGGCACTTCCGGCGTGATCTCCACCGTGCAGCAGGCTGACGGCACCATCGGTTACGCCGATGCCTCCCAGGCCGGCGATCTGGGCACCGTGGCCGTGAAGGTCGGCGACGATTACGTCCCGTTCTCCGCTGAAGCCGCCGCCAAGGTCGTGGACGCCTCCCCGCTCGACGATTCCGCCAAGGGTGACAACCGCGTGGTCGTCAAGCTCGACCACAACACCACCGAGAAGGGCGCCTACCCGATCGTGCTGGTCTCCTACGACGTCGCCTGCCCGGCATACAAGGACGCCAACACCGCCAAGTTCGTCAAGTCCTGGCTCACCTACGTGACCAGCGACGAAGGCCAGCAGACCGCCGCTTCCGCAGCCGGCTCCGCTCCGATGTCCAACACCCTGCGTCAGAAGGTCGTCAAGTCCATCGACGCCATCAAAACCAAGTGAGCCCATCACAGTGGGGCGATCGCTTTCGGTGATCGGTGACTGACCGTAGGTTTCAGGCCGCAGCCGCGTAAAAAACGGCTGCGGCCTGAAACGATACCTACGGACGATACGCAAAACCAGAAAAATCGAAAGCAATCGCAAGCAAACCAAAAGGAGAACCCGTGAGTTCGCAAAGCAAAACGGCACAGCAGCCGGTGAGCGGCAAGAACGCGGATAAGGTGTTCAAGGGCGTGGCCTACGCCTGCGGCATCCTGATCCTCGTCGTGCTCGCCGCGGTCGCGCTGTTCCTGCTGTTCCGCGCGTGGCCGTTGATCGGCGGTGACCAGAAGGCCAACAGCGCGACCATCAGCAACTTCACCGGCGGCAAGGCTTCCAGCTTCTGGGGCTACGTCGGACCGCTGCTGTTCGGTACCGTGCTGATTTCCGCCCTGGCACTGCTGATTTCCTTCTTCGTGTCGGTCGGCATCGCACTGTTCATCTCGCATTACGCGCCGAAGAAGCTCGCCACCGCCCTGAGCTATGTGGTCGATCTGCTCGCCGCCATCCCGTCCGTTATCTACGGTCTGTGGGGCGGTCTGGTGCTGGTGCCCGCCATCTACCCGTTCTGGAATTGGGTGGCCAAATACCTTGGCTGGATTCCGATTTTCGCCGGTCCCGCCGCCAATCCCTCCCGTACCGTGGCCACCGTGTCCGTGGTGCTGGCCGTCATGATCCTGCCGATCATCACCTCCATGTCCCGCGACATCTTCCTGCAGACCCCTCGCCTTCAGGAAGAGGCGGCTCTGGCCCTCGGCGCCACGAAGTGGGAAATGGTCAAGCTCGCGGTCCTGCCGTTCGGCAAGTCCGGCGTCGTGTCCGCCTCCATGCTCGGCCTCGGTCGTGCGCTCGGCGAGACGATGGCCGTGCTCATGATCCTGTCCCCGGGCCTCAACTACTCCGTCAAGCTGCTGCAGGCCTCGCAGAACCAGACCATCGCCGCGAACATCGCCGCGCAGTATCCGGAAGCCAACGATCTGGGTGTTTCCGTGCTGATCGGCACCGGCCTGGTCCTGTTCCTGATTACCTTCGTGGTGAACTTCATCGCTCGTAAGCTCACCGAGAAAGCGAGTGTGTGATGACCGCCGCAAATAACGACGCTTCGCCGATGGACGGCGCTCCCGTCATCGACTTCGACAAGTTCAAGCCGACCCGTTCCTTCACCTCAGCGCGCAAGCGCAAGGACTTCGCCATGAAGGCGCTCATCTCGTGCGCGTTCATCGTGGCGTTGATCCCGCTGTTCTCGGTGCTGCTCACCACCATCATCAACGGCGTCAAGAGGCTGAACCTCAACTTCCTGAGCTACAACATGACCGGCGTGGTCGGCGGCAACCCGACCCCGTCCGGCGGCTACGGCGGCATCCTGCACGCCATCATCGGCACGCTGGAAATCACCTTCGGCGCCATGCTCATCTCCATCCCGATCGGCCTGATGTGCGCCGTGTACCTGGTGGAATATTCCAACCGTGGCAAGCTGGCACAGGTCATCACCCTGCTGGTCGACGTGATGAGCGGCATCCCGTCCATCGTCGCAGGCCTGTTCGCCTTCTCGATGTTCACGATTCTGATCGGCCCCGGCACCATCAACGGTTTCGAAGGCTCCGTCGCACTTTCCCTGCTGATGCTGCCGACCGTGGTCAAGTCGTCCGAGGAAATGCTCAAGATCGTGCCGCACGATTTGCGCGAGGCCTCGTACGCCCTGGGCGTCACGAAGCAGCGCACGATCACGAAGATCGTGCTGCGCACCGCCCTGCCGGGCATCGTTTCGGGTGCGATTCTCGCCGTCGCCCGCGTGATCGGTGAAACCGCTCCGTTGCTGATGACCGCAGGCTACATCGCCTCCACGAACGTCAACCTCTTCTCCGGCCAGATGACCACGCTTCCGGTGTACGTCTACCAGGAGTATTCCAAGCTCAACGCGAACTGCCCGGCCAACGCTTCCGCGGCCTGCGTCACCACCATCCCGATGGAACGCGCCTGGGCCGCAGCCCTTGTGCTGATTCTCATCGTGCTGATCCTCAACCTCATCGGACGTCTCGTGGCGAAGGTCTTCGCCGTCAAGTCGGAACGCTGAGCGTGGTCGGAATAGTCGAAAACATAAGAACAATAAGGAAAACAAATGGGACAACGTATTGATGTCAACCATCTGAACATCTTCTACGGCGACTTCCTGGCCGTGGAAGACGTGAACATCAACATCGAAGCCAACAAGGTCACCGCGTTCATCGGCCCTTCCGGCTGCGGCAAGTCCACCGTGCTGCGCACCCTCGATCGCATGCACGAGATCATTCCGGGCGCCCACTGCGAAGGCGAGGTGCTGCTGGAAGGCAAGAACCTGTACGACAAGGATGTGGATCCGGTCGCCGTCCGTCGTGACGTCGGCATGGTGTTCCAGCGTCCGAACCCGTTCCCGACCATGTCCATCCGCGAGAACGTGCTGGCCGGTGTGAAGCTCAACAACCGCAAGATCTCCAAGTCCGACGCGGATGATCTGGTCGAGTGGGCCCTGCGTGGCGCCAACCTGTGGAACGAGGTCAAGGATCGTCTGGACAATCCGGGCATCGGCCTGTCCGGCGGCCAGCAGCAGAGGCTCTGCATCGCACGCGCCGTGGCCGTGCACCCGCAGGTGCTGCTCATGGACGAACCGTGCTCCGCCCTCGACCCGATCTCCACCCTGGCCGTGGAGGATCTGATCAACGAGCTGAAGAACGAGTACACCATCGTGATCGTGACGCACAACATGCAGCAGGCCGCCCGTATCGCCGACTACACCGCCTTCTTC
>ENA-OPDC01000873-OPDC01000873.1-human-gut-metagenome-genome-assembly--contig:-NODE-873-length-10280-cov-3.246259_pt1 | contig 10280 bp, 9 predicted proteins | sample MGYA00241620_ERZ501503 | MGnify/ENA primary metagenome ERZ501503 (study PRJEB25962, sample SAMEA2042659) | human gut metagenome | biome: human gut; feature: human-associated habitat; material: faeces...
CGTAGGAAAATGCGAACCCTCTGGTGAGCAGAGGATTTAGCCTCCTTGTTTTGCGAAGCAAAATGCGACTGTCCTTACATGGAGCAATGCCCAGCAAGCTGTGCAGGATTTTGCCTCCTTGTGATATTCATTATTATATCAAAAGTTTCTTTTTTCCATTACATGTAGTATTGATTACTACGTAACATTAACACAAAAACTTTACTTTGTATAGAGGATATTATGATTTTTATTAAAATTTTATAGTCAGCACGTTCTGGTCGGAATCTTCCAGATAATATAAAGATGTCAGTCCTTTGCAGTAATGCACGATCTTCTGTTTCGTGATAAAGTAGGCGAATGCCTGTTCATACAGCTCCCTGTCTGCAAACCTGACGGAGCAGAAACCATCTCCCTGCTCATAGGCAGCCCGATATACATTTCCGATACTGTCTGCATCCCATGTGTCAAAATAAAGATTTTCATGGACATAATAATTGTCTTTTACCGCCTGACACACCGGAACGATAATATCGTCATTCGGCTGATGCGTTTTCTGTAATTCCCCGGTCGTAACTGCAAAATAATTATAATTGATAAAGGAATCCAGCCCCATTCCATCACCGCTGTAGGTGGCATTCCCCCAGGTCGTATCAATATAGTAATACTCTCCATCCAGCTTTACCAGATTCCATGCATGAGACTGTCCGTCTGCCGTTCCGGCCACCACTGCACAAGGAATGTCCAGTTTTTCCAGAAGATACTGTGTCGCTGCAGCGTATCCCTGACAAACCGTTTCCCCATTGACAAACACACTGATAATGTTCTGATTGTCCGGCGCACCTGTGCTATACGCAACATTCGAAGCCAGATAATCAAACACATATTTTGCTTTGTCATAATCCGGCGCTTGCGCATCGATTCCTGCCAAAATCTGACTGACTGTCTCATCGATCTGTGCCTGCATGTCCATCCGCTCGGCATCCGTCATGGTAAACTTTGGTGTAAAATGGAGATCCACCAGCTTTTCCCCTCTGGTATACTGCGTGTAAGTGTAGCCCGATACCCAGAACAGTCCGCCGTGATCCGCCATCACCGAAACATACGCCTGATGCAGGACTTCGTTGTCTAACGTGCTCAGCGCCACATCTTCTTTTTCATAGAGTATCGCATCATAAACCTCGTCGTACACAGTGCGTACTTCCTCCGGAAGCGTCTGATATGCATAACAGTCCACAGACTGCTTTTCAACGGATGGCTCTTCCTGCTTCTCTGTTTCCCCGGAAACTGCTGCCTGTTCTGTGTCCGTCTCCTGTTCTGTACTTTTTACTTCCGTGCCTTTTCCTTCTGCAATTTTCTCCTCCACATAGCGGGTAATATCGGATAATTGATTGGTTGTCTGCTGACACCCCGAAAGCAGAATGAGTGCTGCACACGCCGCACTCCCTGCCACATAGGAAAAAAATTTTTTTCTCACCTGATTCTCCTGTCAAATGCATACTTCATGCTGTATGTATCTTTTTTGCCTTTCAGCCAAAATAAGTGCTCACCAGATCCTTCAATGCCTGCTGGTCTGCTGCTGCCATCAGTTCTCTTGCAGAATGCATTGCAAGCAATGGGATTCCGATATCCACTGTTTTTACCGGAAGTAATGCTGATGCGATCGAGCCTAATGTGCCGCCTCCTGCAAGATCCGAACGGTTCACAAATTTCTGATATGGGATCTGATCCTTCTCACATATCTGCTGGATCACTGCGACCGCACCACAGTCTGTTGCATAGGACTGGGAGCATGCTTCCTTGATACAGAATCCTTTTCCAAGCACCGGCTTGTTGGTCAGATCCATCTTTCCGGCATAGTTTGGATGAAGTCCATGTGCCACATCCACGGATAAAATCATGCTGTTGTACAGTCTGTTCCACACTTCTTTTTCCAGTCCGCACTCAGTCAGAATGCGCACCAGCATATCATGGAGCAGAATGGAACCGGCACCCTGTTTGGAACGGCTTCCGATCTCCTCGTGATCGAACAGTGCAATGAGATTCATGCCGTCCGCCCTGTCGCTGTCGATGATCGCAGACACCAGTGCAGAACAGGAATTTAAGTTATCGAGTCTGGATGCAGAGATAAACTCATCGTTTAATCCCACAAACTCCGGCTTTTCTTTATTGTAAATAGTCAGCTCAAAATCCAGAATATCCTCTTTTTTCACAGCAAGCTCTTTTGCAAGAAAATCAAGAAAATAGTCTGCATCATCGGAAAGTCCGCAGATTGGGAGCAGTTCCGTCTGCTTATTTAATTCCACGCCCTTGTTCACCTCACGGTTCATGTGGATCGCAAGATTCGGGATGGTCATAAGATTTTTTTCAGACTGGAACGTGACCACTTCCGGTGCAAACACATCCCCGCTGCGCACTGCAACTCTTCCGGCTACTCCGAGTGGTCGGTCAAGCCATGTATTTAAAATTGCGCCGCCGTAAACTTCCACATTCACCTGTGCATATCCATTTGTCTGAATATCGCAGGACGGTTTAATTCTTAAACATGGGAAATCTGTATGTGCTGCTGCAATGCGGATTGCAGGCTCTCTGTTACTCCAATTCTGGGGCAATGTAAATGCAAACAATGTCGTTTCATGATGATTTATCACATATTTTCCGCCCGCTTTTAAGTTCCATGCCGTACCATAATCAACCACTTCAAAACCGGCATCCGTCAGTCTTTTTTCGCATGCGCTCACAGCGTGCGCCGGTGAGATTCCTTTTTCCAGTAAGTCGAATAAAATTTCTGTCTCTGTCATATCTGTTACCAACCTTTCCATCAAACCGCAGACTTTTTATCTGCGGCTGCAAATCTTTATAATCATTCCGTATTTTGCATTCGCAAATCCTCTGTATTCTAGCATATTTTCTCTCATTTGTCATTTCAGTTATTTACAAGAAAACAAACCAATGATAAATTTATGTTGATACCATTTTCTTTTGGGAGGATTTTATGATCGCTTTAAAAATTGCCGAAGTCAAAGACTTTATGAATAAATTACTGTGCCAGGATGTGTTTGACCACTTTCTCATTCAGGAGGCTGTCATCACAACGAATGTATCCTGCCATATCGACGGCACGCTGCAAAAAGACTTCTACACCTTAGAAGAACTCGAAGAACAGAATCTCACCGGGCTTTCCTTTGTTCCGTATGGTCTTTTGCGCAGCTCCTGTTTCAACCTGATCAAAGGAAAGAAAACCCCTTCCTATTTCAAGTTTTCCCTCCTGTTATCGCCGGAAAATCTCAAACGCACTCTCTCCCAGACCGGAAGCTCTTTCACGGAAAATGATATTTCCGCAGTGTTCTTAAATATCCGCTTCCAGAATGGAGAACTGACCGTGACCACGGGTATCTCCTACCGGATCTTCTCGACCGACAAAACTCTTGAGCACGAGTGGGACACACTCCTCAAACGCTTTCTGACGAAAAATCAGATTTCATTTGACGAATTGTAGCGTCTGGCTTCCCCCTCTCTCCCGGCTTTCACTTGGTTTTCACTATGGAATAGATAAAAGGGTTTCTTATAAAACTTGCTCGAATTGCGGCTTTATCAGTGTTCACATTTTGACTTTTTTGATTGTTTATATTCATTCAGAAATGGACAGTCCGCACAATGTGTTCGTCTGCGGCCACACTTCCTTCTTATCTGTATCGTGCGCAAGTTACATGCCGGAAAATCAGCAGATGAGCAGGTCAAAAATCACTCGGGCTTTTTTTGATTTTTGACCTGCAATAAAGGATGCTGATTCCGGCATTTACTTGCGCTAGATACAGATAAAGGAAGTGTGTCCCAGACGGACACATTGCGTGGACTGTCCATTGATGAATGTACATAAACTTAAAGTCAAAATGTGAACACTGATAAATGCACCCAATTCTCACAAAAGTTTTATAAGGAACCCTTTTATCCATTCCATAGCTTTACACTTTGGCAAAAGCCGGGAGAGAGGGGGAAGCCAGACACTACAATACCACGGTAAATAAGATTGATTTTCCGTCCTCGCTTTTGGCTGAGATTTTGCCCTTGTGTGCTTTCACGATCGCATACACGACGGAAAGTCCGATTCCAAAGCCCCCAGTCCTGGAATTGTGGGAAGCGTCCATACGGTAAAAACGTTCGAAAAGCATGTCCAGCTTTCCTTTTTCGATCTGGTCTGTGGTATTCCACACGGTGATGATTTTGTTTTTTCCGGAAGTTTTTAGTGCGATGCGGATGATGCCCTGCTCTGAGGAATATTTCATTGCATTGTCCAAAAGCAGGGAGATCATCTGCCGGATATTTTTCTCATCGCCGACATATCCCACATGCTCTGCCACATTGATCTCAAATTGTTTTCCTTTTGTTTTTGCGACAGAGCGGAATCCCTCTGCGGTATCAAGCACTGCATCCGAAAGTGAAAATGACACTTTTTCCAGCTTTGTTCCTTCCTCGTCCATGCGGGAGAGAAACACCAGTTTTTCCGTGAGGGAAGTCAGTCTTGCAACCTGTTTTCTCGTACTCTGCGTCCACTCGTTTTCCCCCTCCATCATCTCTATGACTTCGGTGTTGGCATCGATGATCGTGAGCGGCGTTTTGATCTCATGGCTTGCGTCCGTGATAAAGCGTTTCTGTTTCTCATAGCTTTCTGACACCGGTTTTAACACTTTTCCGGAGAAAAAGTATATCATGACAAACACAATGACAAGTCCGAGTGCTCCTGTTCCCACGCTGGCAAGAACATATGTTCTTATGGTAGAGATTTCCCGCTGACAGTTTAAAAATACATACATCGTCGAGCCGTCACTGTCCGTTGCAAGGTATTTATAATCAGCGAAAAAGCCTTTTTTCTTTCCTTTTTTCCACAGCTCCGCTGCGTATTCCTCCGCTGTCCCGGCTGAGATGGAAGCAATTTTTCCGGTATCCACAGATTCCACTGTACCGTCCGGTGCGATCGTCACTGTAAAATACCGGGTGTCAAACGGACTTTCCTGCGAAATTCCATGCTTTTGCAGGTCATTCATTGCCGGTGGCTGATCTGACTTAGGTTCCAATTTTTTTCCAAAATCTCCGGGTGTCATATCCGGGAAAGTACCTCCGTTGTCAGCGATCAGGGAGAGTCTTGCATCCAGCGCCTGATTGGTACTGATGTAGTTTGCAATATTGATCGTACCGACAATTGCGATCAGCACGATAGAAACAGACAGCATTGCAATTGCAATAAATTTTCTTCTTAATTTTTTAAGCATTGTCTTTCTCCAATGAATATCCAAGTCCTCTGGCCGCCCTGATCTTCACCTGACTTCCAATGGAGGTTAATTTTTTTCTCAAATAGGAAATATATACCCATACGACATTTTGTTCCGCTTCTGAATCGTAACCCCAGATTTTATCCATAAAAAGATCCGGGGAAATGACCTGTCCTGGATTAGACATGAGCATTTCAAGCATCTGGTATTCCTTGCCAGCAAGACGGATACCTTCTGGATTCTCCGGTCCTGTGAGCTGATAGGTAGAACGGTTCAGTGCAATATCACCAAATGCCAGCACATTATCGGTCGTGTCCGTCTGTCTCCTTGTCATTGCCCGGATCCTCGCCAGAAGCTCTTTCATGGAAAATGGTTTCGGCAGATAATCGTCTGCGCCACTGTCTAAACCCTCCACACGGTCATCAATCTCTGCCTTTGCTGTGAGCAGCAGGACCGGAACGGAATTTCCATGTCTGCGGATTGTTTTTAATACGGTGATACCATCCATTTTGGGCATCATGATATCTAAGATCACGCCGTCATAATTGTCACCGTTTTCCAGATAGTCCAAGGCTTCTGCACCATCGTACACAGCATCTACCGAGTAATTGTTATGTTTTAACACCGTGACAAGCGCACGGCTCAAATCCTCTTCATCTTCTGCAAGCAATAACCTCATACAAAATCCCATGCCTTTCGTTTATTTCACAGTGATACCGATTCCTGCCCTCAGCTGTTTTTATTCTGCGGTCACTTCTGTCGTCGTTCCCGATGTTGTGAGCGTGTACGTTGCTCCGCTCTCCACCTCTGCGGTGCTGATGATCACACAGTCATAGGTTTTTAATGCCGTGTAACTTACGATCACATTTCCCTCACTGTCTGTCAGCACAACGTTGCCGGCTTCCATTTGTTCTCCTAATTTTACCATAAGAACCTTCTGTTTGGAAGAATCACTCATCACCTCTGCCATGCCGCTGCTGCCGATTGCCACAAGCGTTCCGCCGTTCACATACGCAGACGACCGGTCGCCGTAATCGATCGCACTGTTTCCGTTATCAGACGGACCGTCAATGTAGATCTCACCGCCGTTGATCGTCAGATCGCCGTTGGAATCCACGCCGTCGCCGCCTGCCAGAATGTGGATATATCCACAGTTTAATTCCATTTTCTCGCCTGCTGTATTGATACCGTCATCACTTGCAGTGATATCAATCGTTCCATCGTTGATCGTCACCGCCAGGCCTTCCAGACCTTCATAACTCTCTGTCACGGTGATCGTACCACCATTTACTATCAGTGCATCATCTGCATGCACACCATCATCGCCTGTCGCAAGCGTGTATGTTCCATCTGCGATCGTAATATTTGCGTTGCTGTGGATGGAATCATCTGCGGAATCAATCTGGTAAGTGCCTCCATTTAAGTACATGCCGCCACCTGCCTTGATTCCTTTTGTGCTGGTGCCGCTCTCGTCAGTTGTGGTATCTTCTGTTGTTTCTGCACTGCTGCTCTGATGATCTGTTGCGTTATCTGGCGCAGCTGTTTCATCTGCTGTATCACTCTGATCAGTTTGGGATGGTTTCTCCGGTGGAGTTGTTCCATCTGGTCTCTTGCCCATTTCCGTCATATTTTCTCCATCCGGCTTTTCCCCCATCTGTGGCATGCTTTCTCCGTCCGGTCTCTCGCCGTTTTGTGGCATTCCGCCACCCGGTCCACCCGGCACATCTGACTCATGCGTTTTCAGACTGTTTGCAGCGCCGCCCCCGGCTGTGATGTCAAATGTTCCATCCTCGATCTGCACGATATTGGAAGCGTCCATGCCATCGCCATCACTTGTAATCGTAAAATCACCATCTGCAATATAAATATAGCCCTTTTCTTCATCATCTGCATTTTCCGCATGAATGCCATCTTTTTCTGCGGTTAAAATAAAGGTTCCATCTGCGATACGCACACTGTCTTTTCCCGATAATGCGTGCCCTGCTGCTGTGATATCGTATGTACCACCTGTGATCTTCAGATCATCTTTGGATACAATTCCATGTCCTTCTGCTGATACGATCGTCAGACTTCCAGTACCGTTTAACGTAAGGTCTGATTTTGAAAAAATCACGGCATCAATGTTGTTGTCGTCAATCGCAACATACTCATCCGTATTGCGAAGCGTATTCTGCGATCCTTCTGCAAGCGTTACAAATACTTTCTCTGCGCTTTTTACATACACTGCTGCACTTGAAGCACAGGTAATGTCCACATTATCAAATACGATCTGCACTTTCGCATTATCTGCATCCACCACAATCTGTCCTTCCGACAGTGTTCCGGAAAAAATATATGTCCCTTCTGCCGTGATCGTCACCATCTGTCCATTGATCGCAACGCCATCCGTTTCCCCTGTGATACCATCATCGGAAAGTGTGACATAAACTGCCCCACTCTCCTCATAGGTTCCTGCCAGATCCCGCTCAGTAAACATATCTGCACTTGAAAAAGTTCCTGCTTCACTCTGTGCTGATGTTTCTTCTGCATTTGTTTCTGTTTCCGAGGAAACAACATTGCCAGTACTGCTCTTTGCCCCTGTACAGCCTGCCACTGCCGTCATGGATAATGCCGTAGCACAAAACAATGCCAGCAGTTTTTTTCTTCTATAACTCATTGACATTTGCCTCCTGTCTCATCATACTGATTTCCAGATTTCCGTTTCTGCATCTCAATTCATCGAGAAATGTTTTCTCTTCCGCATTGTCTTTTAACGTCACATGATAGGTAAGTTTGTAAAGACTTCCCATATTGGAGGTTTTCACAGCGACTACTTCACAGGATGATAAATATTTTTCAAAAAGATCATCAAATGCTGCTCCGTAATTTAAATCCTCCGGGATTGTGATACGAAGTGTTTTTTCTCTTACTTCTGCTTTTTTTACACCGAATCCGGTCACATTTAACACAAACATCACGGCTCCCATAATGAGTGAAAACAATACTGCAAATCCAAGATACCCCATCCCTGCGATCAGTCCTGCCGCCATTGCAAGAAAAATGGTTCCGATCTCTTTTGCAGTTCCCGGCACAGAACGGAAACGTACAAGCGAAAATACTCCTGCCACAGCCACTCCGGCACCTACATTTCCGTTTACCATCATGATAACAATGCAAACGATTGCCGGAAGCATTGCGAGTGTCACTGCAAAGCTTGTCGTATAGCGGCTTTTATAAGTGTAAACCCATGTGATGAATGCCCCGATCAGCAGTGACACCACAATACAGAGCAAAAAATCTGGCACGGAAATCACCGCCGCACCTGCTGTATCAAAAATTCCTGTAAATAAATTGTTTAACATATTAATTTCTCCATTTCTTTTTTAACATTTTATTGCCTGCTGCACAACCTCATCTCCGGTAAACACAAAGAAATTTTCCGGTGGACAGCTTCTTCTCTGCTCTCTCGCATAAATCGTGCGGTAGGCGGTCGCATATTTGGAAAATGACGTTTTGTAAATCTGATTTTCTGTCAGAAAATGAACCATCCAGAGCGGTATTGCGCCCGCCGTTTTCACTTCCATAAGCACTTTATTTTTATCTAAAATTGCTTCTCCGTAAATTCCTTTACAAAGAGAAAGGTCGTAATTTCTCCAGAGAATGTTCTGATCAAACGTGATCCGGAACTCGTGATCGTCCTTCGCATAAAAAGCTTCTCTCTCATAGGAAAGCATCACTGCCGGAGCCAGCTTTTTATAATTTTTCAGACAGTAATCGATTTCTCTGGTAATCTGTGTGTCTTTTACTTTTTCATGAAAAAGCAGGTAACGTTCTGCCTCGTCCTCCGTCATTGCAATTCTTCTTTTGTATACAACAGACTCATACTTCTTCTTCAGTTCCACAAAAACGGTCGTGTCCTTGTCTGCCGTGCCGTAACTTCTCAATCTCAGTTTTTCTTTATAAACCGGGTGTTCCATTGATCTTTGGATCAGCAGATAGTCCGGTGTATCAAAGTAGAGACTGCATATTGTACTCACTCCATGCTCGTCTGCGGTCATGTACTGTTTCATTTGATTTTTTAACAGTTCCGCCTGCGTGATATCCAACATATATTTGATCTCACACCTTTTAAATATCATCTGATCTGCCATAAGTGTCTCCTTTCCTTTGCGCATATCTTATCAGGCGAACCTTAAATGAACTTAAAAAAAGAAACCATCCTTTAAAAAATGGTTTCTTTGTCATGATTCCTTATGTTTTTCTGTTATCTGGATTCGGACTGGAGTTCGGCGATGACGGTGTGGCGTTGACCGATTTCTTTGCCGGCTTCCTCGCCCTGCTGATATGCTTTTTCTGCGACTTCTTCTGAATATTTTCTCATTATTTCACACACTGCGTTTACGCCTCCCTCTTCATGTTTCAGATAGTGCACACGGTTGGTTAATTTCGGAAATTTGGCATTATCTATCTCTTTTTTTATTATATAGAACCCCTCCAGATTCTTCAAGACTGTTTTCATGGATTTTTTAGTTATGTATACAAAAAAGAGTGCCGGAAAACCGACACTCTTTTTCAAATCCATTGTTTGCAATATCTTAATCTAGAAAAATAAAACAAGTTCTATTTAATAAAGAAAAAGGTACATGAAACTACTGATTTAGACTGTAGTAACAAGCGATAATAAAATTATCTTACTACTGTTACGTTTGTTGCCTGTGGTCCTTTTGCACCTTCAACAACTTCAAATTCTACTGCAGCGCCTTCTTCTAAGGATTTGAAACCTTCCATATTAAGACCTGAGTAGTGAACGAATACATCATTTCCCTGTTCGTCGGAGATGAATCCGTATCCTTTTTGGTTGTTAAACCACTTTACTGTACCTTTGTTCATTGAAAAGTACCTCCAAAAAATATTTCTATGGTACACTTACCGCACCATAGTCACAGAATAACATAACAATTTCAAAAAGTAAAGTGTTATTATACTACATTGTGAGCTTCCTTGAATGAAATTTTAAATTCCACATCTATGCTGAATTTAGTCTTTCTCTCT
>ENA-OPDC01000878-OPDC01000878.1-human-gut-metagenome-genome-assembly--contig:-NODE-878-length-10225-cov-2.335103_pt1 | contig 10225 bp, 9 predicted proteins | sample MGYA00241620_ERZ501503 | MGnify/ENA primary metagenome ERZ501503 (study PRJEB25962, sample SAMEA2042659) | human gut metagenome | biome: human gut; feature: human-associated habitat; material: faeces...
GGCGACCACCGCTGGAAGGGCCTCGACGTGCCGGAAGGCGAGCTGTTCGCGTGGAACGACAAGTCCACCTACGTGCGCAAGCAGACCTTCTTCGACGGCATGAAGGCCACGCCGGACCCGGTCGCCGACATCCACGGCGCCCGCGTGCTGGCCCTCCTGGGCGACTCGGTCACCACCGACCACATCTCCCCGGCAGGCGCGTTCAAGGCCTCCAGCCCGGCCGGCAAGTACCTGACCGAGCGCGGCGTGGAGCCGAAGAACTTCAACTCCTACGGTTCTCGCCGAGGCAACCACGAGATCATGGTGCGTGGGACGTTCGGCAACATCCGCCTTCGCAACCAGCTGCTCGCCTCCGTGGGCGAGGAGGTGACGCCCGGCGGCTTCACCTACGACTTCCTCGCCAAGAAGCCGACCACGATCTTCGAAGCCTCCCGCGACTACATCGACAACAAGGTGCCGCTCGTGGTGCTCGCCGGCAAGGAATACGGCACCGGCTCTTCGCGCGACTGGGCTGCCAAGGGCACGGTGATGCTCGGCGTCAAGGCTGTGATCACCGAAAGCTTCGAGCGCATCCATCGCTCCAACCTGATCGGCATGGGCGTGCTGCCGCTGCAGTTCCCGGCAGGCGAATCCTATGAGTCTCTGGGCCTCAACGGCACCGAGACCTACGATATCGCCGGCGTCGAGAAGCTCAACGAGGGCGTGACCCCCAAGACGGTCCACGTCACCGCCACCCACGAGGACGGCTCCAAGACCGAGTTCGACGCGGTGGTCCGCATCGACACGCCCGGTGAGGCCGACTACTACCGTAACGGCGGCATCCTCCAGTACGTGCTGCGCAACCTCATGAAGTGACTTATTCTGGCTCCCCTCTCTGAGGGGAGCTGTCAGCGAAGCTGACTGAGGGGGAGTAAAGGCCGGTATCCACCAACGGATGCCGGCCTTTTTCATGCACGTCAGTATGCTATACTGTATAGCATCTTTGGAATGGAGGTTGCCATGACCATGGTCCAAATGAATGTTCGCATTGATGCGAAACTGAAGAACGAGGTCGAAGAAGTCCTCAAGGGCAAAGGCGTATCGGTGAGTGACGTAATCCGGTCGCTGTGGTTGTACATCGCCGACCGCAAGGAAGTGCCGGCATTGGAAACGACCGCCGAAGAGCAGGCCCGCGAGGCGGAAAAGCAGCGCAAGCTGAAACTGATTCGAGAAGGTGCCGGATACGTGCACAAGGAACTGGTCAAGGCCGGACTGATCTCAGAAGACACCGACCTCATGGAAGGCCTTACCTACAAGCAGTTCCGCGACAAAATGTACGACGAGCAACTTGATGCGTATTACAACATGAAGAGGGTCGATTGATGACCGACGTTTCCATGCAGCGTATTTTGCTTGATACCAATGTACTGTTGGACTATTTGCTCCATCGCGATGATCACGCCAAGATGGCGGAATCGGTTATGGAACTTGGCGCGAAGAACAACGTTACGTTGTTGTGCGCGTCATTGTCGCTGAAGGATATCGCATACCTATCATCATCGGCGATTCGTAGGGAATTCAAATCGAATGAATCGGAAGTGGAGAATTTCACTCGAAGCTTTCTGTCGTCACGGGTGCCATGGCATTGTATCGAGCAGGTGAAGGAGATGTGTGACATCGTCGCTGTCGATGAGTCGACATGTGATAAGGCTTTTTCCCTGCAAAAACGGCATCGGGATTTTGAAGATGATCTGATCATCGTTGCCGCGCAACAATCCGGTGCCAACTGTGTGGTCACATCGGATGCCGAATTAATCAGTCATTTTCCCGAATATTGCAAAACACCGGCTGAAATCGTGGCGGCGCTGGAATAAATGAGCGTGTGGCTCCCCTCACGGAGGGGGAGCCACCAATGACGTGCCGGCTTACTGTAGCCTACTGCGCCTGCAGACGGAACTGCTTCCAGATGTCACTGAGCTTCTGGCCGTTGCGCGTGCGCTTCCACACGTCCAGACCGCCGCCGCGACGTCCTCCGGCGGCGGCACGGGCCGCGGCGGTCGGAGTCGGATATTCGGAGCCGTCATCCAGACGGAGACGACCGTTTTCGGTGACCGTGACGAACCAGCGCTCGCCCTTGCGCGGCCGCTCCCACACCAGACGCTCGCCCGGCACCAGAAGACCCGCGTCAATCACCTGCCGGATCGTGACGCGCCGCGAACTATGAGACGGCCGTGGAGAAGTCTTCGACAACTCATCGACATTCTGCTTGGTCAGATCGCGGGCGTCCTTGTCATACCGGATGCCCCAGTATTCCACGATGAGTCGGACCGCCTCTTCCTGCCGCGCTTCCAGCAATGCGGGTGTGCAGTCAGCGAAATCCTTCAACTGGTTGGTCAGCGGGAAACGACGTGAATCCGCGCGCAACAGCATGCGGTCGCGGCGTGCCGGATATTCACTCAACCTGTCCAACTGATCCTCAGGGCCCTGCACCAGCGCCATATTGCCGAGTCGGTACATCCAGAAATCATGCTGATCCTGCGGCCAGTCCGCAAACGATTTCGATCGTTCGATATCCAACGGCATAATCGGCAGCGCACTGAACCGGCGTGGTCGATCCAACTGCATGCCGGCCTTCTGCTCGTTGGCGCGAATCAGCAGCAGACGGACCAAATCGCCGTCACCCTGCATCTCGCCATGCAAACGGACCAATGCGCCTTCACGGTCGCCGTCCGAGACATGCAACCCGTTCACGCGCTGGACCAGATAGCCCTTGTCAAGATCACGGATGGCGGCGTTCGCATAACCGCGCCGCTCCAACGCTCCAGTGCGATTCAGCGTGCGGATGCCGGTCACCTGTTCCAATGCGGTCAGAATTTCCAGCAGCCGACGCTCGTCATGGGCACCCAACGATTCCAGCGTGGCCGTGGTTCTGGCGATACGCGAGGCACGAACCACAAACGGCGACAAATCGGCGTTGCCCAGCCCGCGATACGAATTGACCAACGCCCACATGGCCACGGGCTTCCATTCGTGGCTGCGGTAATCATCCAATCCCTCAAGCCGGCTACGCACCTCGGCGGGCAGTACGGTATCGCTGGGGCGCGCGATGATCCGCCACGCCATCGCGTAGGGTGCCAGCACCTGGTTGATGAACGTGGGCACCGTGCCTTTGTCGATGTACGGTTGCAGCACGTCGGCCAGGAAATCCTCGATGAGCTTGTCGGTGGCCGGCTTGTGCGTGAGCACGAGATGCAGATAGGCGAAGAATTCCTCACAGTCATGCGGATCGTCGCCAATCGGGTCAATGATGTCATCCCAACGGGCGGTGTACACGTCAAGTTCGGTGGTCGACAGGCCGGCCGTGGCACGCGCCTTGAACACGTCGGACGAGGTGAGCGGCAGGCCGCGCATGTTCATCACGTCGAAGATGCGATGCGCGCCGTCGAGATCGTCGGTGGTCACGATGACCAGCGTCACCTCGTTGACCAGATACTGCGCGAATTGCTGGCGTTCGGCATCCGACCAATTGGAAATCTCGTCGTACGTCTTACGGATGTTGGCTACGATATTGCGTTGCGCTGCGGTCGCCAGATCGTCGTCGTTCATATCGAACACGGATTCGAGATTGTCTTCCTGCACGTGTTCGCGGAAGAACGCTGCGTCGCGCTCGCGCAACGTGAGACGAGGCTCGGTGACGATGCCGCGCAGCTTGTCGCCGGGCTCCACCAGCAGCGCGTCGAGTTGGCGCATGAGGTCCGGGTCGCGCTCCAGATCGCGCAACACGGCGATGATGATCGACAGGGATACCAGCCGCTGCTGCCCGTCGATTACGTCGTAACGGTTATCGCCCTCGCGCACCAGAATTAGCGAGCCGAGGAAGTACGGAGTACCGGGCGACTTGCAGGCGTCATCCAAGTCGCTTACCAGTTGCAGGATGTTCTCGGTCTTCCAGATGTAGGCCCGCTGGAATGAGGGGATCGTGAACCGGAAATCCGGGGTGAACACTTTCCCGAGTGGTAGTTCCTTCGCACTGATTGCCATGTCAGCCCCTTCGTCGCCGGCCTGTGGACGGTATGCCGGCATACCAACTTGTGCTCAAGCCTACCAGTGTTCGCCCGGCGGCGGGCGCATCACGCCGGCTCGGGCACCGACCCCTCATACAAGTAGAACGAAGACGGGTTTTCTCCCGGCACGGATGCGGGCAGTGACTGCTCGCACACCTGCGTCAGGCCGCGATGCACATAGAACCCGACATCGCATGTGGTGTCCGTGAACAGGAAGTAGTCGCGCACGCCGGCCAGGCGGAACGCGTCCATCAGCGTCTCGAACATGCGCCGGCCCAGCCCGTGGCCGCGCGCCGCCGGGTCAAGTACGAACAGCACCACTTCCGCCGCATAGTCATGTCCGGCGCTCGCGGCCTGGGCGCGCAGCCGTTTGTCGATGCCGAGAATGCCCAGAATCTCGCCGGCGGCCTTGATTCCGCCCTTCGCGAACACGAGCCGCGCTAGCGCGTTCCACGAGTTGATCCGATGCGAGTTGAGCGGGCTCCGATGGTCCAGCGCATCGACGCGCCCCACGATCAGGGCGACCGGCTGGCCGTCCAGTTCGGCGACGAACGCGTTGGTGGTGCGCGCCAGACAGTTCTCCCAGTCCGCTTCGGCCGCCAGCAGACCGGTCCGCTCATCGAATTCGGCATACCAGGTGCGGCGCACTAGGTCGATCAGCGCCGGATAGTCATCCCTACGTAATGTTCGAATAATCGCTTCACTCATATTCCCATTATGACTGATACGGCTCAACAACCGGACGACCCCGTTGTCTAAATGAAAGTGCAACACCCGTTAGATTGGAAATTGCCTAGAAAACCAGTCCGAAGGGATGTCGCACCTATGGGAGAAGTATATTCGCACCTGTCGGAAGAGGAACGCCAGGTCATCCAGATCGAGGTAGGCAACGGCGCCAGCATACGCGGGATCGGCGCGATGCTGGGCCGCAGCCCGTCCAGCATCAGCCGGGAGATCAAGCGCAACACATGGTTCCCGTCCAACGAGAACGAGTCGTACCGCCCGTACCGGCCGAAAAGACTGAAGGCGGGGCCATGGACCGGCCGCTACTACATCGCCGGGCCCGCGCAGCGCAAGGCCGACCGCAGGAGATCCAAGCCACGAAAGCCCTACCGGCTGTCGCACGACCGCCTGTGGGCGCAGGTGGCCGAATGGCTGGGCCGCGGCTGGTCGCCGCTGCTTATCAGCGGCAGGCTGCGCGTCCTGTGGCCGGACGATGCGCTCATGCGCGTGTGCCCGGAGACCATCTACCGATGGGTCTACTCCAGCAGGCCGCTTCGGGAACGCTGGGCGCGGTGCCTGCCGCGAGGGCACAGGCGGCGCCGCAGGCACGGCGGCAGGAGGACGTCGCGCTTCCCGATTCCCGGCCGAGTGCCCATCTCCGAACGCCCGCCGGAGGCCGACGGCAGGAGCGCGTTCGGCCATTGGGAGGCCGACAGCGTCATCGGAGTGGGATGCAACCTGCACACCGAGGTGGAGAGGAGGACCAGGTTCCTCATGGCCCGCATCGTTCCGGACAAGACCGCCGGCGAGAGCGTCGGGGCGCAGCTGGACATGTTCTCGCCGCTGCCGGCCGGCGCGCGCGTCAGCGTCACGCACGACAACGGCACCGAGTTCGCCCACCACGAAAGGCTGCGCGACGGGCTGGGCATGGCCACGTACTTCGCCGACCCGTACTCCAGCTGGCAGCGGGGAAGCAACGAGAACCGCAACGGCATGATCCGCCGGTATCTGCCCAAACGCTGCGAGATCCGGATGGACATGGCAAAGGAGGTCAGGGAGATCGTCGACGAGATCAACAACCGCCCCATGCGCGTGCTGGACTACCGGACGCCCGCCGAGGCGTTCGCCGACGAACTGTTAGAATTACAGGACCAACAAGGGTGTTGCACTTCTAAATAGACATCGGGGACTTACAGCCGCGCCGGCAGATCGGCCCGCTCCACCAGCCGCGCCATCTGCACGCGGCCCATGTCGAGCTTGTTCGCCGCGGAAGAAAGATGCGCCTTCGCCGTACGCTCCGAAATGAACATGCGGGAGGCGATTTCGGCGTTCGTATAGCCCTCGGCCGCCAGCATCACGGCCTCGCGCTCGCGGTCGGGCAGCGCGTCGAGCAGGGCGCGCGCCTCATCGCGGCGCGAACGCGGCCGCGTGACGCTCAGATCGTCGATCAGCTGTTTCTGACTGGCCGTGTTGAACTGCGGCGCGCCCTCGCATACCCCGATGATGCGGCGGATGATATCGTCCGCCGCATCGGTTTTCGACACGAACCCCTCGGCGCCCGCCTCCACCGCGCGTTCCACGGTGCCGGACGGACTCAACGAGGTCAGGATCAGCACGTGCGGCGCGGGGGAGAGCGAGCGCAGCAGACGGGTCGCCTCGATGCCGTCCACGCCGGGCATGGCGATGTCCATCAGCACCACATCCGGCTTTTCCTCGGCAGCCCGCCTCACGCAGGTCTCGCCATCGGTGGACGTGGAGACGACTTCGATGCGCCCGTGGGAATAATCGTTGAGGATCAGGCTCATCGCCTGGCAGATCATCGGATCGTCATCGATGACGCTGACCCGGATCGGCTTGGGCTCTAAGCCGGTGCCGCTTCCGGTCAGACCGCCGCGTTCGGGCTTTCCACCAGACACACTATTCCCGTTCTTCTCACTCACGCTAGCCATCTTAGCTGCGCCAAGGCAGTTGCACGTCGACATGGAACAGGTGCCGATCGTCCATCCCATACCGGCATTGCCCGTTGACCGAGTGCACGCGCGCTGCCAAACCAGGCAGTCCGGCCCCATGGGCCCGCTGCGTCTCGGTCGCATCCGTGGCGATCGGATTGCTGATATGGATATGTACGCCCGCCTGCGGCGTGGCGGAGACCTCCAACGACACCGGCGCTCCGGGCGCGTGCCGCCGCGCGTTCGTCAATCCCTCCTGAATCGCGCGGTAGGCCACCTTGCCGATTGACTCATCCATCACGCTCAGCTGCTGGATATCGATCCAGGTGTTGAGCGACGTGCCCGAGTTGCGCGTGTCCGCAATCAGCGCGTCCAGCGATTCGCGGGTCAGCGACGTGTCGTCGGACGGGGCGAGCTGCTCCCATGCCTGGTGCGGGTTGCGCAGCATGTCGATGATCGAGTGGGCCTCGTCCAATGCCCCGGCCGACTGCCGACGGATGTCCTCGGCCTTATCCGCCAACGATTGCGCTTCGGGGGAGTCGCCGAGCTTGGCCGCCTCCGCCTTGAGCGCGCTGGCGTTCAGGGCCATCAGGGACAGGGAATGCGCGAGGGTGTCGTGCGCTTCGGCTGCGATGGCGTCGGCGAGCTGCTGGTTGGTCAGGTCGGTCTGCAGGGTCGCGGCATGCGTGGTGGCCGCGCTGGCCACCGCATTCGCCGTGCGCAGGCGGGCGCGCGAACGGATATGCAGGCCGATGAGCGTGGCGATGGTCACGAACACCAGTGAGGCCACCGTGGCGGTGATGATGACGGTCGGCTCCTCCACCAGCATCACCATCGGGGAGCCTGAATCGCCGCCGGTATGCGGTTGAGCGAAAATCAGATGCCAAATCGAGGCTTTGGGCTGTTGCAGGGCGTCGCGGAGCTGGGAGATGAGCGTCACGATGGTGCCGCCAACCGTGGCGCGGATGGTCGTGTTCCGGTTTGAACGACGGGCGAGCAATGAGGTCATCGCCATCAATGCGATCAGCGAATCGAACGGGAACACGACCACCAGCGCGCAGGCGATCCAGAACGTCGCCTCCGGGTATTCGCTGCGGGCCAAGAGCAGGAACCCTGCCGGGAATGCCAGCAAGGTGCAGAGGACCATCAGCGTGTATCCTGCGGAATCCTGCGCAAAATTCTGGGCGAAGAACGAGGTTTGCGCCATGCACATGAAACTGGCCAATGGCACCATAACGACCGAACACCATACGCGCGTAGTCACGGGCACCTCGTCCGTATCCGGTGTAGGAACCGGGGACCCCGTGCCGGGCATAGGGCGAGCGTCAGGCCGTGAGCCGGGTCGGAAACCGGGGTATGGCCCGGCGGCGCGTTGTGGGTTCGTCATGCTTTCCACTGTATGACCTGCATCCGGCCCCCGCCACTGGACATGCGGGCACCGTTATCACCTCCGTATTGCCCGAACAGGCAACGAACAATGACCGTTCGTCCACTAACGTCGCTGTTTCGCGGCCGGTAGCGTCGTGCTCACATCCCTATTTCGGGGAAGATACGAGAAGGAGCACATCATGTCCAACCACAACATCGCCCCGCAGCCGGTTCCCTCATCCCCACAGCAGTACCAGCCACAACAGCCTCAGCCTCAGCCTCAGCCGCCGCAACCGCAACATCTGCATACCACCATCTGCGGCATCGCGGCCGTGGTGTTTGGCGCGTTGGGTTTGGTGCTGAGTTTTATTCCCATCGTCAACAATATCGCCGCAATCCTTGGCTTCATCGGCGTCATACTGGCGATTATCGCCATAGTGGGCACCTTCCGGGGCAAGAAACGCGGCAAGGTGCTGTCCATTGTGGCGGCGGTGCTGTCGGTGTTGGCCATTGTGATCACGCTGGCCATGCAGTCCGCTGCCAGCAAGGCCATTGACGATTCCATTAAGGAGTCCAAGGGCATCGACACGTCACAATCCTCATCATCAAAGTCCGCGGGCAAATCGTCTGATGCCTCCAAGAGCAAGGCATCCGAGCAGAAAGCGCAGGGCGAGCAGGATTTGGAAGGTGATATCGAAGGTGCCCACGTGAAAATAGTCTCCGCCGTGAAAAGCGTCAACGACTATAACGGCAAGCCCACCGCTCTGGTGACTTATGAATGGACGAACAACACGTCCAAGAACAACTCGTTCGCCACTTTGGCTCACCCGAACGTGTTCCAGAACGGCACCGAACTGGAGACGGCAGTATACTTCGATCAGCCTGAAGGCTATGACGCGAATTCGTATTTGGCCCAAGCACAGCCCGGGACCGCGGCAACGGTGACGCTGGGCTATGTGCTGCAAGACGATTCGCCGATTACGGTGGATGTCACTGCGTTCCTATCAACGGATCAAGACACCAAGGTGACGCATACCTTCACGTTGCAGTGAATCGCGCGGCGGTCCAAGCTGCGATCGAATGTCAATCGAATCTCAAGTGCATGCCACGCGCATGGTGGAAACGCCCGTTACGCTTTGAGATGAGCAGAACGAGCCGATCGATCATATTCATGGAATGTTCAGCTTTGTTCCTCTAAGATTGGTACTGGAACAAACGCTAAAGGAGCGATTATGACATTCGGTCAGCAGCCCCAGAACAACGGGCAATACAACCCGCAATACAACACGCCTGATTACAACGCCGCCCAACAGTCTGGATATGGCCAGCAATACGCACAGTCCGGTTACGGCCAGAACTACTATGCCCAGCCGCAGGGCGCTCCCACCTACCAATACGTGCCGCAGGGTACTGGTGCCGGTGCGGGTGCGGCCACCATCAACACGACGATGACCTACAACTATGAGGAAGCCCGCCGAGTCTCAGTGACCAAGGTGTACGGCGAGATGACCATCGGCATCCTCGTCACCGCCGTGGTCGCCGTGCTCGGCCAGATCACCGGAGCCTACTACAGCTTCCTCATGGCCACCGGCATGGTGGGCCTCATCGGCCTGTGCGTGGTGCAGATTGCCCTGGCCGTGGTGCTCGGCATGCGCGTCACCAAGATGAAGTCGGCCACCGCGCGCGTCATGTTCTATGTGTACGCCGCATTGATGGGCTTCACCTTGAGCTCGATCTTCATGGTCTACGACCTCGGCTCGATCGGCGTGGCACTCGGTGTCACCGCCGCGTTCTTCTTTGCGCTGACCATGTTCGGCATGACTACCAAGTTCAACATGCTCAAGGCCGGCCCGATCCTGATGATCGGCCTGATTGTGCTCATCATCTCGCAGATCGTGCTCGCCTTCGTGCAGGTCGACGGCATGACCAAGATCGTCTGCGCCATCGGCCTGATCCTGTTCGCCGGCATGACCATCTACGACGCGCAGTCCACGCGCGCGCTGCTGACCGAATACGAGGCCCAGGGCCCGGAAATGGTCAAGAAGATCTCCATCCTGTGCGCCCTGAACCTGTACCTCGACTTCGTGAACATGTTCCTGTACATCCTTCAACTGTTCGGCAGCCGAGACTGATATCACTGGA
>ENA-OPDC01000895-OPDC01000895.1-human-gut-metagenome-genome-assembly--contig:-NODE-895-length-10057-cov-5.041992_pt1 | contig 10057 bp, 9 predicted proteins | sample MGYA00241620_ERZ501503 | MGnify/ENA primary metagenome ERZ501503 (study PRJEB25962, sample SAMEA2042659) | human gut metagenome | biome: human gut; feature: human-associated habitat; material: faeces...
CAGGGAGTGAACTGATGGATACGATCAATTCGGTGAAAGAGAATGCCACCCATGTGACTGCATAAAGTGGTAGAATGTACTGATAAAAAACGGTATAATGGACAAGGAGCGGATAGACGGTTTCCGCAGCGCCTTTGCGGTGTCCGACCACTATGCGCTGGAATTTATGCGATTTTTGCAGGGACAGGGCATCCGCGTCCCGGAGGATGTGCAGATCATTGGCTTTGATGATACACTGGCAAGCCGGGAAAGCGTTCCCGCTCTGACCACCATTCATCAGGATGCGGCCCTCCGGGCAAGGACTGCCATCCGCCGCCTTGAAGTCCTGCGGGACGGCACCCCCTGCGATGCCGGCATTCTGATCGCACAGTTTCTGGGTGCGGAGGAGCACACCGAGGCGTTCTCTTATCTGCCCATGGCGGTCAGCACCGTCCTGTTCGCATGGCTGCGCTGCAAGGAACACGCCGCTGTCCCCTTTTGAACCTGCTTTTGATCTTGATAGGCTTTGCGGTCTGCCTTCAAAAGGAAGCGGAACGCCCGCTCACCGTGGAGATTTGGACACGGTGGGCGGGCGTTTTATGTTTATTTTCCGAGTACAACGGAGAGCCTGATCTCCTTTTCCGTCTCGCTCAGGTCAAGAGCGCCGCCATCGGCGACGGTCACGCGCAGCTCATAGAGCGTACCGGCGGTAAGTTCCGTTACAGCCTTGCCGTCCTCGTCTGTGATCGACCACAGTGCAGGATCGACCTTTGCCAGCTTGCCGTCCACGCCATAGGCGTAGAGGGTCAGACCGGAGGTGCTGCCGGACAGGTTATTCATGCGGAAAGCTACCGTGGTGTTGGGATGTACGTTGCGGACGGTCACAGTGTTGCGCCAGCTTGCAACGGTGCCTTCGCCGCCGTCCTGCGCAAACCGCTCCTGCGAAAGGACGTTTCTTGCCGCCTGATCAAGCTCGACCTTGCGGTAGGGCATTTCGGGCAGATAAACGAAACGATCCTGCAAACGAAGCAGTTCCAGATAGCCTGTCGGGCAGTAGAGCGCATTGCCGCTGTTGCCGGCATACATTCCAATGGCCATGTTGTTATAGCCGTACTTGTTGGAAACATCCATCGTGAAAACAGTCTCGCCAGTTTCAAAATCCAGAATGATGTACTGCCACATCCCGGTGGTCACATCCTGCACATAGCCGTAGATATAGCCCGTTGCGGTGGAAAGCTTCAGGATGGAAGTGTCGCTCAGGTCGTTCCGGCTCCAGATGCTCTTCATCTCGTAGCCGTTTGCGGTCTTTACAGTGTCCACGCGCTCGATGCCGGGGGCGATCATGATGTTGCCCTTCATGAGCCAGTTCTGGTCGTAAATATTGGCGTAGCTCTGGATGGAGGAGTCGTTGTTGGGGTCCGCCAGACCTGCATTGCCCGCGCCAAACCAGTTGCAGACGATGGTGCTGACGGTGCCATTGCCGTCGTCATAGACGATGGCAGAGTTCTCAACGGCCACCTGATAGCCCTCGGGCAGGTCATCCAGCACCGGGGTGCTTGCCACGACCTCGCCGGTCTTCATATCGAGCGCAAGAAGGTTTACGATATCCTGATTGTCGGTGAACAGCACAAGGTTCGGTGTCAGTGTGGGAGAGCAGCCGCCGCCCCATGCAAGACCGCCGCCGGTGGTCTTATCGCCTTCGCCGCTCACCTTTGCACCCGCGCTCTCATAGGGCGTGCACCACACAACGTCTACGCCTTCTTCTGCACGCAGAAGATAGCAGTTCTGGTTGGTGAGGACCACCGCACCCTCCTTGGAGGCGGCGATGCCGTTCTCGGCACCCTCGCCGGGGGTCAGCTCGTAGACAAAGACTGCCTTTGAAAGGTCAGTCTGCTCGCCGTTCAGGATCGCATCAATGGCAGAACGGGCAATATAGCCGATGACGCCCTGCTGCTGGCGCTGCGGATAAATGCGGAAGCCGCCCGTTGCAAACCAGAGGTTTCCGTCATAATCAAAGACCACGGACAAAAGATTCTGCGTCAGCTCTTTTCCAAGCGCGGCTTCGGCGGCAGCCTTGATATCAATGTCCAGCACCTTCTCAAATTCGGGCAGCACATTGCCGTTTTCATCTGTTGCACGGAGCATCAGCACATGGTTGTTGCTCGTGGGGCAGACGATGCGGTTGGACGCGTCCATGAAGGTATAGGAGCTCTGGATAACGTAACCGCCGCCGTCATGCTGTTTGGGGGAGAAATAGCCGAGCGTTTTTGTTTCTTCGGCGTTCAGGTCGCGGATGGCGATGCCGCCCAGCAGCGGCACAACGGCATGGCCGTAGCTGTCAAAATAGATAGCGGGAGAAGCATTTGCATTCGTTGTCTCATAGGAAACGTTGATCTCGGGATAGATCGCAAGCGGCAGGATCTCATCCGTTGAATCTGTGTTGTAGCCGTCGTGATGAATGTTTGCATCGCTCTTGGCCATGTAGGGGTTTTCCTCCACCTGCTTGGGGTTCAAGGCCTTCACAGGCAGTGCCGCAGAGGTCGTCTCCGCAGCAGAGGGCTGCACCACGGCGGACGGTGCAGAGGGCTGAGAAGCGGCGACACTGTCTGCGGGCGTCTGCGTACCGCCGCAGGCGGCCATGGAAAGGCACAATGCTGCGGTCAGTGACAAGCTCAACGCAGAGTGGATGATCTTTCTCTTTTTCATAAGTCGTTCTCCTTGTTGTGTTCGTTGCGGTCAGGTCGGCGCTGCTCTGCCGGATTTTTTTGATCCAGCCAGATGCAAAAACCCTGCCGCAAAGCGGCTTCGGTCACTGGCTCCAGCAGAAAGTAGTCTGCACGCAGCCGGAAGGCATGGAGCGAAAAATTCAGATCGCTGCACCAGATAACGCGTGTTTGGGGACAAAGCGCGCGCAGATGCTCTACTGCATTCAATCCATCCACCCCCGGCAGGGCGATCACGGCATTTGTCAGCGGCTCGCAGCGCGCGGCTTCAAAAAAGCTTTCCTGATCGTGGTAACAGTCCATTTGGGGAAATAAACAATGCTCGGCGCAGAACTGCAAGATCTGCTCTGCCCAAAAAGCTTCCTGCGCCCTGCTGTTTGTCAGCACGGCGATTCGATACACAGCGACCCTCCTTCCTTCTGCCGTTGTTGAGGTTCTCTGTCTCTAGTATACGGGCGGATACGGCTGTTTCAAGCTGTTTGGCACGAAAGCCCGGTTTCCGTCACGAAATCCCGTTTTCTGCTGCGACAGAACCGGGCAACTGTGCTATAATCAGGATGAAAGAGTTTATAAAGGAGGTTGGAAGCTATAACAATAGCTTCTTGGTACAGCATGAGATTTGCGATCGTCGATGACCTTGGTACGGAGCGCACGCTGCTGAAGGAGCGCTTGGCACGGCAGCTGCGCCAGCGCGGTACAGAAGCAGAGCTTTTAGGATTTGACAGCGGGGAAGCCTTTCTGGCGGCAGAAAAAGAGCAGCGCTTTACCGCCGCATTTCTGGATATTTACATGAATGGTTTAAGCGGCATGGATGCGGCAAGGGAACTTCGGAAAACCGATGCAGACTGCCTTCTGGTTTTTACCACCACCTCGACAGACCACGCACTCGAGGGCTTTCAGGTGCGGGCATTTCATTATTTGGTCAAGCCCTTTTCAGAGGCCGAGTTGTCCGGTCTGTTGGATGAAATGCTCGCAAAACTCCCCCGCCCGGAGCCGGTTTTGACGGTGAAGGTGGATGGCATCGACATCCATTTGCGCTATCGTGATATCATATCCGCCGAGCATTTCGCCCACATCATCAATATCCGCACCACTGCCGGCAAAACGCTTGCCATGCGCCAGAGTTTCAAGGCGTTCACAGAGCCGCTCAAAAAGGACCCGCGCTTTTTTGTTTGTGGCCGCGGTACGATCATCAATATGGAGAATGCTGCCGATTTTCAGGATGCCGCCTTCTGTATGACGGACGGCAGCCAGGTCTATGTCAGTCAGGAGCTTTTGAAAGCCGCCCGACAGGCGTTTATGGAATTTCTGCTGCAAAGGGGGCGTGTGGGTTGAAGGATGTTCTGCGCCCGATCCTGGAGCTTACCGTTGTGTTTCCCGGCCTGCTGCTCGCGTATTTTCCGGTGCGCTCCTATCTGAAGCAGTCTTCCGCAAAGCTTGCGGTATGGGAGGTGCCGCTGCTGTTCGGGCTTTGCCTTAGCGGCGGGCTGTTTTGCTATCATTTCGGTCTCTCGACCGCGTTCCCCTTGCTGCTCATAACGATTGTGACAATTTTCCTGTATCTCAAAACGCTGCGGCTCTCTCTCTGGAAATCCGGGACCATCGCGCTGGCGGTCTGCGCGGTATTTGCGTGCCTGAATAGCTTGTCCCGCGCCGTTGGTACGGCGATCACGATCCGGCTGCAGCTGCCGCCGGACAAGCCGTGGTTCTGTTTTAGCGCCTGCATCTTTTATAATGCGGTCTGCTGGCTGATCACTGCCGCAGCCTATTATCCCGCTACCCACGCAGTACGCGCAATGGTGGAGGATGACAATTTTGCGCAGACGTGGTATGTGTTCTGGGTACTGCCGCTGGTGTTCATCCTGCTGAACCTTTTTATAACCCCGCGCTACCAGATAACGCTCCGGACAGGGCGGGTCTTGCAGGTCTACATCGTTATGAGCATCGCGCTTTTGTTTCTGATGTTCATGTTCAATGCGATCTTTCTGCTGATGGCAAACAGCCTTAACAAGAATGCAAGATTGCAGCAGATAAACCAGTTTCTTTCCATGCAGCAGCAGCGCTATGAAAGCCTGAAAACCGCCATTGATGAAGCCCGGCAGGCGCGGCACGATATGCGCCACCAGCTGAATCAGATCTCCGCACTGGCCGAGGCAGGAGATCTGGATAACCTGAAGGCTTACCTTGCAAAAACGGTCTCCCGGATCCCGGATCTGGATATGAATTTCTGCGAAAACCGTGCAGCGGACAGTGTTGTCGGCTATTATTGTGCCCTTGCAAAGCGTGAGGGTGTTCCCTTTTGTGCCAAACTCGACTTACCACAGGTGCTTCCTGTGGACGAGATCGATCTGTGTCTGGTGCTGTCTAATCTTCTGGAAAACGCATTCGAAGCCAGCCTGCGCACCGCACCCGCCCGGCGCAAGATCGCGATCACCGCGTATGTCCATGCCGAGCGGCTTCTTTTGGTCGAAGTGGAAAACGCATTTGACGGTGAAGTCAACGAAAAAAGCGGGCTCTTCCGCTCGTCCAAGCGAAAGGAAAACGGGATCGGCATCCAGTCTGTCCAGCATATTGCAGAAAAGACCGGCGGTGCAAGCACATTTACCCATCAGAATGGCGTTTTCTCTGCCAAGGTCATGCTTTGTGGAGAAAAGCAGCCGCCAGAGACCGCGGACAGCACCACGGAGTTGTACGGAAAATGTGAAAAGCAATGCGGAAAGCGCAGAAACTTGCCATATAAAAAGTGGAAACTTCATTCCCCAAATGGCAACCTCCATGCTAAAAGTGGCAAGTGACATATACAAAATGCCATTATACAGAACTGCCCACTCCTCTGAGAACTCCTCAGACGAGTGGGCATTCTTCTTCCCGTGTATCAAATTTACCTTTGTGGTCACTCAAATCGCCACCAAGTCATGGATCAAAAATCATTATTTTTCATTTGTCCCAGAGTAAGTGCACGGTTTCTTCACTGTTTTTGCACGGTTTCAAGGGATACAATGGGCACTCTGACTTGCAAAATACGACAAAGGGCGCAGAAATTACACAGTGAAAAATCACGATGATTTGCGTAAAAAACAACGGAAATTCGAAACTTCTAAAATCAGAGTGTTCTGCCCGGTGGGCTCTTTTAATCAGATGGCCAGGGATTCGAGTTCCCTCGAGCGCACCAAAGAAAATTTGTAATTAACCGTTAATAGACCATAACAAAGCTGCACGGGGGAACTTTGTTATGTCAGAATGCGGAAAGCTGGATATAATCTCTGGGCGCAGGGCTGTTTGCCTTTGCAGTTTCCACAATGCTGTAGATCACCGCGCTGGCCTTTGCACCGGCAGGCGTGTCGCTGAACAGCCGGTTCTTTCTGCCGACAGTAAAGGGACGTATCTGGTTTTCTGCACGGTTGGAGGGCTGCTTCTCCATGGAGTTCTGCTTGCTGCGTTTCTGTATTTTTCAGACTGCTCTCAAAAATACATTTTTATGGTACTATTTTCTCACTTTGGAGAGAGCGGGGAAAGACATGGTTTCATTAGGCGGTTCAGAACGGATTGCAGAGGAGTATCTTATTAAAATTTTTGAGGCACTTTTTTGTGCAATCACGATATTATCGTGAACTTTTTCCTGTCGAAAAAGAGAAAATGATGTCTGAAATGATCTGGTTGTTGACAAATCGACAAAATAACCGGTATTATGAGCATATAGCATCCCCTTGGAGAAGCCGTTTCGTTAGATTGAAAATGCCGGTGACAGGAGAAGACTATGATGAAACAGATGTCGAAATGTACTACAACGATTTTTGCCAGCATCCTGATTGCGCTTTGTCTGACGAGTTGTACGCTTGAAAAGGTTGTGGAAGTGGTTCGGGAAGTTGAGACAGTGCGCATTTGGATACCGTGTCAGACGAGTTGAGCCAGGAACTGGTGAAAAACGGCGATACGAATGCCTATTATGTTTCATATTTCAAAAACGTTGCGTATGAAAGTGAGTATTATGAATCGATAAAAAGACGGTTGATTCTGGAAGAAATTAACGATCATGTGATTCAGTTAGAACCGACTGAGTGTACGTTTGAAAGTGCAAAAGTTCAGGTCGGATTTGCGAGCGTACAGATCGACGAAATGACCTATGGAATCATTGTATTTCGGATACCGACAGTAAGACCGGCAGAAGCAGAAACGACCGGTATGTTTTCATAATGATTTTTGCATTCTGACATAAAAAACGTCCCCGTGCAGTTTTGATATCCTGCACGGGGACGTTTTGTGATCTTTTTATTTCCTCACTTCCGCATTCACCCATTCCCGCACGCGGTCAGGCCGGTTGGTGACGATGCAGTCAGGGCCAAGGGGCAGCAGGGAACGGACAGCGTCCTGGGTGTCCACGGTCCAGAACGCGGCCTGGATGCCCATGGCGTGGAGCTGGTTCACGAGATCGGGGTTGGAGTAGGCGGTGTGGTACTCGCAGCTGACGATATCCACGGGGAAATCCAGCGTTTTGATGTAGGTGGCCACATCCGCCTGCTCCTCCAGATGGCCGATGACCTGCTCCACGGTCTCGCCGGGGAAGTTGGCACGGAGCATATCGACCTTGTCGGCCACAGTGCGGTAGATGAGATTGTTCCGCAGGTCGATGCAGTTTTCCTCGCTGAAGGGCTCATCCATGCTGTTCACAAGGCCCAGATCCTTCCACACCACCGGCGGAGGCAGCACCATGCTGAGGAAAGCGCCGTAGGTCAGCGCGCCTACCTTCAGCTCAGGCATCAGCTGCTTTGCCTGCCGCAGCTGGGAGTGGTGGAAGGAGATGAGGGTGAGCCGATCGGTGAGCCCGGCGGCGCGGACCGCATCCAGCACCCGGGGCACAAAGTCGGGGTCGTCCTCCAGTGGGCTTTTCAGTTCCAGCTGTACCTGCGTGCCCTCCATGCCGGCGCAGAGCTCCAGCGCTTCCTGCAGCGTGGCGATCCTCTCGTTGGCGTAGATGGCATCTTTCCAGCTGCCGAAATCCAGAGCCTTCAGCTCGCCCATGGTCAGGTCGTAGATCTGGCCGGAGATGTCGGTGTGCATGTCCACCATGTAGTCGTGGTGGATGACCAGCTCGTTGTCGTAGGTCTTCTGTACATCCATTTCCACGCCGTCCGCGCCGATCTCCATCGCCTTGCGGAAGGCGACCAGCGTGTTCTCAGGGGCCAGATAGGATGCACCGCGGTGCGCAATGATTTGGGGTGTCGTCATCTTGTGCTATGATTCCTTTCCTCACAGTTGGCTCAGGCCAGATCTTCGCCGTCGGAGGCAATGACCTTTTTATACCAGTAAAAGCTGTCCTTCCGGCTGCGGGCCAGCGTGCCCTTGCCCTCGTTGTCCTTGTCCACATAGATGAAGCCGTACCGCTTCTTCATCTCGCCGGTGGAAGCACTGACCAGGTCGATGGGGCCCCAGGTGGTGTAGCCCAGCAGAGGCAGGCCATCCTCGTTGACGGCCTTTTCCATCTGCTCAATGTGGGCCCGCAGGTAGTCGATGCGGTAGGTGTCGTGGATGGAACCATCCGCTTCCACCTTGTCCACCGCACCCAGACCGTTCTCCACGATGAAGAGCGGTTTCTGGTAGCGGTCATACAGGCTGTTCATGGTGATGCGCAGGCCCACCGGGTCGATGGCCCAGCCCCAATCGCTGGCCTTGAGGTAGGGGTTCTTGACGGCATCCATGATGGCATTGCCGTTGGCCTTGTTCATCAGTTCGGGGTCCACAGTGGTGCAGCGGCTGGAATAGTAGCTGAAGGAGATGAAGTCCACAGTGCCCTCTTTCAGCAGCTGCTCGTCGCCCGGCTCCATCTGCAGGGCAATGCCTGCACGCTCCATCCGTTTTTTGGCCCAGACAGGGTATTCGCCGCGGGACTGGACATCAATGAAGAAGTAGTTGTCGCGGTCAGCCTCGGCAGCGGCCTGCACATCGGCAGGGGCGCAGGTGCGGGGGTAGAACTGACCGGCGGCCAGCATACAGCCCACCATAGCATCGGGCATGATGGCATGGGCCAGCTTGACGGCCTTTGCGCTGGCCACCAGCTCATGGTGAGCGGCCTGATACTTGACCTGCTGCACGTTCTCGCCGGGCGCAAAGAGCAGACCGGCTCCCATAAAGGGCATGTGGAGCAGCATGTTGATCTCGTTGAAGGTCAGCCAGTACTTGACCTTGCCCCGGAAGCGCTGGAACAGCACCTCACAGTAGTGAGCGTAGGCATCCACCATCCGGCGGTCTTTCCAGCCGCCGTACTTTTTGATCAGGGCAATGGGGGTATCAAAGTGGCACAGGGTCACCAGCGGCTCAATGCCGTACTTGTGGCACTCATCAAAGAGCTCCTCATAGAAGCGCAGGCCCTCTTCGTTGGGCTGCGCGTCATCGCCGTTGGGCAGGATGCGGGTCCAGGCAATGGACAGGCGGTAGCAGCGGAAGCCCATCTCGGCAAAGAGCTTGATGTCCTCCTTGAAGTGGTGGTACATGTCAATGGCTTCGTGGGAGGGGTAGAAGTGCTCGGCATCGCAGTCCAGCATCTTCAGCTGGCCCAGCGCCACGGGGAAGCGGTCGGGGCCAAAGGGAACCACATCCACACTGGACAGGCCGCGCCCGCCCTCGTTGTAAGCGCCTTCGCACTGGTTGGCGGCAGTGGCACCGCCCCACAAAAAGTCTTTCGGAAATTTGCCCATAGGTCTTACCTCCTGATGCAGTTGAATTCTGATACTTCAATGATACCATGTTCTGAGCCGCTGTCAACCGGGAAAGTACGACTTTAGCCGTCAATTCGACGAAAAATGTTGCTGATTTTTGACACTTTTCACGAAGAAATCGAAAATTGCGAGCGATTTTCCTTGGAATCTGTTTCTTCCAAACGGACAGTAAGTGTGATAGACTGAATAGGTAAACGGAAAACGGCTCACCCTGCCCTCCATTGCTTTGCAATGCCGGAGCGGGCGAGGACGTTGATGAAAGAGCTATCAGGAAAAATGGAGTGTTTGCTATGACTGAATTCAAGCCCATCAAGGAAGGCAAAGTCCGCGAGATCTATGACAATGGCGACAGCCTCATTATGGTTGCCACCGATCGTATCTCTGCATTTGATGTGATCCTGAAAAATAAAGTGACCAACAAGGGCAAGGTGCTGACCCAGATGAGCAGATTCTGGTTCGACTACACCAAGGATGTTCTGCCCAACCACATGCTGAGCGTGGATACCGCCGATATGCCCGAGTTCTTCCGCACGCCTGCCTTTGAGGGCCGGAGCATGAAGTGCCGCAAGCTGACCATGCTGCCCATCGAGTGCATCGTGCGCGGCTACATCACCGGCAGCGGCTGGGCCAGCTACCAGAAGA
>ENA-OPDC01000911-OPDC01000911.1-human-gut-metagenome-genome-assembly--contig:-NODE-911-length-9928-cov-7.159526_pt1 | contig 9928 bp, 7 predicted proteins | sample MGYA00241620_ERZ501503 | MGnify/ENA primary metagenome ERZ501503 (study PRJEB25962, sample SAMEA2042659) | human gut metagenome | biome: human gut; feature: human-associated habitat; material: faeces...
GACTGTTAATCAAGATGTCGTCAGTTCGAGTCTGACAGCCGGAGTACTTTTTATGGAGTGTTGTCCGAGTGGCTTAAGGAGCATGATTGGAAATCATGTATACGGGCTTATACCTGTATCGAGGGTTCAAATCCCTCACACTCCGTAATGGGTTAAAAGAACCGTCTTGGAAGAATTCTAAGGCGGTTTTTGTTTTACCTTCATATAATATGAACAATCCTTTATAATGGTTCTAAAAGGAGCGAAGATGACATGAAGTTAAAGAAAGTATTTTTATTAATCACGACTTTATTAGGGATAGTTTTAACTCTAACTGCATGTTCTACAAAAAGAGAAGCAAATACTAAAAATCATAAAGTAGATATTGTAACTTCAACTAATATCTATGCAAATATTGCCAGAAATATCGTAGGTAAACACGGAGAAGTTCAAGCTATTATTACTAATGGCGACACTGATCCTCATGATTTTGAACCTACTACCAATTCTGCTAAAGAAGTAGCTAACGCGAATATCGTAATTGCTAATGGCTTGGGTTACGATGATTGGATGACTAAATTAGCTGATTCGAATGATATTCATGTGACCAAAGTTGGTGAACAACTTATGGGCTTAAAGCAGGGCGATAATCCGCATATTTGGTATAACTTGGATATGCCTAAACGATATGTAAATTACATTGTGAAACGGGCAAGCCAGATTGATCCAAAGAATGCGTCATATTTTAGAAAAAATGGCCGAAACTATTTAAAGAAAATTCAGAATATCAAGGAGCTTGCTGCTAAAATTGATGGAAAGCACTCTAAGCCCGTATTTGTCAGTGAGCCGGTATTTGACTATGCTCTTGAACGTTGCCGCTTTAAGATCGGAAATACTGCCTTTGAAGAGGCCGTAGAGAATGAGACGGACCCTAGTGCACAGGTAGTTCATAATATGCAGCAATCCATTAAGCATAAGAAGATTTCTTTCTTCGTTAATAATGTTCAAGCTTCAAGCAGCACTGTCAATGGAATGGTTAAATTAGCTAACCAAAATCAGATCCCTGTCTTGAAGGTGAGAGAGACCATGCCTAATGGCACAAGCTATTACGAATGGATGCGTGGCAATTATCAAAAATTATTTGATATTTTTTCAAAATAACCCTTGCATATTACTACGTTATCTAGTAATATAATAAACGTTGTGATTGAGATGTCACTCAGATAACTAAGATTTAGAAAAGTTCTTGACTTTTGAAACTCAATTAGTTATTATAATAGAGTACTCTTGATTAAGAGATATGACCCGTTGGTCAAGTGGTTAAGACACGGCCCTTTCACGGCCGTAACATGGGTTCAAATCCCGTACGGGTCACTTATGGAGGATTAGCTCAGCTGGGAGAGCATCTGCCTTACAAGCAGGAGGTCACAGGTTCGAGCCCTGTATCCTCCATCGTTCGGGACTACCGCAGAGGCGGTAGTCTTTTTTTATGCAAAAGAGCGAACGAAAGTAATAATTTTATCGGTTCAAGTCCTGAGAGGATTCACTAGTTGTTAGCTAATGAAGATGCCTTGTAACCGAATAGCCAATGTCTATATAGGGGGACTAATATGGAAAGACGTTTGTTTACTTCAGAATCAGTTTCTGAAGGACATCCAGACAAGGTTGCTGACCAAATTTCAGATGCAATTTTGGATGCGATGCTTAAGAAGGATCCTAACTCACACGTAGCTTGTGAGACGATCGTAACTACAGGTATGGTTTTCGTATTTGGTGAAATTTCTACCAATGCATATGTCGACATTCAAGATGTCGTACGCAAGACCGTCTTGAAGATTGGATATGATCGTCCTGAATTAGGTTTCGATGGTAACAACTGTGCCGTAATGGTTGATATCGATGAACAATCACCAGATATCGCCGGTGGTGTTGATCACTCACTTGAAACTAGAGAAAACAAGTCTGATAAGGATGAGTTGGACCAAATCGGTGCTGGTGACCAAGGCTTAATGTTTGGTTTCGCTATTAAGGAAACACCTGAACTTATGCCATTGCCAATCTCACTTGCTCACCGCTTGATGAGACGAGTAGCTGCACTTAGAAAAGATCATACTTTAGATTGGCTTCGTCCAGATGCTAAGGCTCAAGTTACTGTAGAATATGATGAAAATAATAAACCACTCCGTGTGGACACAGTAGTTATTTCTACTCAAACCGATGCAGAAGTTTCAAATGAAGAAATTCGCCGTGCAATGATCGACTTAGTAATTAAGGAAGTTATTCCAGCTGAATACTTGGATGAAAAGACTAAGTTTTTGATTAACCCATCTGGTCGTTTCGTTATCGGTGGTCCTAAAGGTGACTCTGGTTTAACTGGTCGTAAGATTATCGTTGATACTTACGGTGGTTACGCTCGTCACGGTGGTGGTGCCTTCTCAGGTAAGGATCCAACAAAGGTTGACCGTAGTGCTAGTTACGCTGCCCGTTACGTTGCCAAAAACATCGTAGCAGCAGGTCTTGCATATCGTTGTGAAGTACAACTTGCATATGCCATCGGTGTAGCTCACCCAGTATCAATCATGATCGATACTGCTGGCACAGGTAAAGTTGACGATGAACTTTTAACCGAAGCAGTTCGCAACGTATTTGATCTTCGTCCAGCCGGCATTATCAAGATGCTTAACTTGCGTCGTCCTATTTACGAACAAACTGCTGCATATGGTCACTTTGGCAGAACAGATGTCGATTTACCATGGGAAAAGACCGATAAGACTCAAGATTTGCTTGATTATATTAAAGATCATCAATAAAAATATTCGAGGAGTAAATTAAATGAAAAAAACAAACGTGCCTATAGTCACGCTTGCGATTTTTATGACAACATTTATGACCGCTATTGAAGGAACGATCGTTTCTACTGCAATGCCTACAATAGTTTCAGACCTTGATGGGCTAGAAATTATGAACTGGGTTGTATCGATCTTTCTGCTGATGACGGCTGTTTCGACTCCTTTATACGGAAAACTGGCGGATAGCATTGGGCGAAAGCCAGTTTTTTTGTTTGGAATTGCATTGTTTGTCATTGGATCGTCATTGTGTGGCCTAGCACAAAACATGATTGAACTGATATTGTTTAGAGTAATTCAGGGATTAGGTTCAGGGGCGGTTCAGCCAGTTGCGATCACCATTATCGCTGACCTTTATACTTTGCAAAAACGCGCTAAAATGTTGGGTCTTAACTCTGGTTTCTGGGGAGTGGCCTCAGTTATTGCTCCGCTTTTAGGTGGTTTTATTGTGCAACACCTGTCTTGGCACTGGGTCTTTTATATCAATGTACCAATAGGAATCATTGCGTTTTTATTAGTACTAGTGTATTTGAGAGAGCCTAAGCATAAATCTAGTTCAAAATTGGATTTGCAGGGAACCATTTGGTTAGTATTATTGCTTTTGGCCTTAATGTTCTTCTTGCAGGATCTTGGCAGTAACATGAATTTGCTAGTTATGGCCGCTCTAGCCGTTTTGATTGTAATCTCTGTAATTCTATTCTTTAGAGCAGAAAAACGCGCAGCGGATCCAATAATGCCACTCTCGATGCTGATAGACAAGGAGTTCTTTGCATTAAACAATATTACGCTACTTATTTCTGGTGTAGTTATTGGATTTGAATTTTATATTCCAACTTGGATGCAAGGAATTAATGGTACTAATGCCTCACTTGCAGGATTTGCTGTAACGCCTAGTTCATTAATGTGGATTGTAGGTTCGTTCTTGATTGGCGGGATGCTAGGTCGCTGGGGTATCAAGAAAACGTATGATTATATGCTGGCAATTTTGGTTGCGGCAGATCTGGTTTTAATCTTGGTGCCAATATATACTCCATTTTGGGTATTTTGCATAGTGGCCGCCTTCAACGGAACTGCCTTTGGTGCAATTACAACAGCATCGCAGGTACGCTCACAAGTATTGGTTCCTAAGGATGATATTGGAGTAGCCACATCATTTAATACCCTAATGAAATATCTAGGTCAAACAATGATGGTCTCCGTTTACGGTATTGCATTTAATACTATGGTAGCTAAAGGCCTGGCTAAACATCCAGGCTTGACCCAAGCAATGATGAACAAAATTGTTTCTGCAGAAAACGCTAAGACATTGGCAAGCAGTGTTGTACCACAATTGCGTCAAGTGCTTTTAGGTGGTTTGAAAGCAGTCTATATTGTTTCCATGATAGTTATCCTAATTTCAATTTTGCTAAACCAAACGTATAAAGACCGTAAAATTAAACATGAGTAACAAAAAAACAAGCATCAATTTGATGCTTGTTTTTTTAATGCATTATTTTCGTTTTCGATCCATCATTTTTGGCTCAATGTAGAAATGGTATAAGAATGAATAACCGAGTAATACAAAGGTAATTCCTTCGATCCAACCACCGAATACATCTGATGGGTAGTGAACGTGAACGAAAATTCTAGTGTAGCCAATCATGAGTGGGAATAATGCCCAAATGATAATCAACAAAGTTTTCCAAAATTTACTTTTCACTAGCAAAATAGTCAAAATAATCAAAACGCCGAACAGAGCCGCACTACCAACTGAGTGACCAGATGGAAAACTGTAGCCATCCGCATAAACCAGGTGGTGGACAAGTGGACGATGTCGTTGAACGGCATGTTTGATAATCCAATTGTAACCGTTAGCGCAGATCATTACTCCCGCGGTGAAAAACGCGTAGGCATATTGTTTAAAGACGATTAAAATGATGAATAAAATAATCGTTTCAATCGTGATTACGTTGGTATTACCTAAATTAGTAAAAGTTTTGGCAAAAGCTACGTTAGCGGGATTTGTGTTGCAAACCACGTTAATTACTACGTTGTCGAAACTATGAATAAACTGTGAGCTCGATGAAACTAAAATTGCCCACGCAGCATAGATGACCACAAAGATGGCACCAGGTATTAAGGTGTCCTTTGGTGGATTTTCTGTATTAATCAAAAAAATACTCTCCTCTTGTAATTTTTAGCATTTGTGGTAAATTATAATCATTATCTATAAGAAAATAAAGGTCAGGAAGCAGTAACAAGGATGTTTTTTCAGAGAGAGGCTGGTAGCTGCGAAGTCTCAAAACGGAATTGTGAACTTAGCCTGGTATAAGAGCCTATCGTTGCCATCCGCGTTAAGGAGCATAATTAAGTGTCACATTTTTTGTGGAACTTAGGTGGTACCGCGATTGTTTCGTCCTATGATTTAGTTCATAGGGCGTTTTATTTTGCAAAGGAGAATAAATTTGTATAACCACAAAGTTGTTGAAAAGAAATGGCAAGACTATTGGGCAAAGCATGATACCTTCAAGACAGGTACTGATCCCAATAAAAAGAATTATTACGCATTGGACATGTTTCCATTCCCATCTGGTAAGGGACTTCACGTAGGTCACCCAGAAGGTTACACTGCAACTGATATTGTTGCTAGAATGAAGCGTGCACAAGGCTACAATGTACTTCACCCAATGGGTTGGGATGCATTTGGTTTACCAACTGAACAATACGCTTTGAAGACTGGGGAAGACCCAGAAGTTGTTACTAAGAACAACATTGCTAACTTCAAGCGTCAATTGAACAAGTTAGGTTTCTCATATGACTGGGACCGTGAAGTTACCACTTCAGACCCTAACTACTACAAGTGGACTCAATGGGTCTTTGAACAAATGTACAAGAATGGCTTAGCATATGAAGCCGAAGTTCCAGTTAACTGGTCACCAGATTTAGGTACTGTTGTTGCTAATGAAGAAGTTATCGATGGTAAGACCGAACGTGGTGGTTACCCAGTTTACCGTAAGAACATGCGTCAATGGATGCTTAAGATGACTGCATATGCAGACCGTCTTTTGGAAGACCTTGATGGCTTGGACTGGCCAGAACCAGTTAAGGAAATGCAAAGAAACTGGATCGGCCGTTCGGTTGGTGCTCAAGTAACCTTCAAGATTAAGGGCAGCGACAAGACTTTCGATATCTTTACTACTCGTCCTGATACTTTATTCGGTTGTTCATACACTGTTCTTGCTCCAGAAAACAAGTTGGTACAAGAAATTACTACTGATGCACACAGAGACGAAGTTAATGCCTACATCAAGAAGATTGAATCAAAATCAGACCTTGAAAGAACTGACTTGAACAAGAACAAGACTGGTGTCTTTACTGGTGCTTACGCAATTAACCCAGTAAACGGCAAGGAAGTTCCAATTTGGATTTCAGATTATGTATTGGCAAGTTACGGTACTGGTGCGGTTATGGCTGTTCCAGCTCATGATGATCGTGACTACGCTTTTGCTACTAAGTTTGGTTTACCAATTAATCCAGTACTTGAAGGCGGCGACATTACTAAGGAAGCCTTCACTGAAGATGGTCCACACATTAATTCAGAATTCTTAAACGGCTTAAACATTGAAGACGCTAAGAAGAAGATGGTTGACTGGCTTGAAGACCACAACTGTGGTGAAAAGAAGGTTAACTACAAGCTTCGTGACTGGGACTTCTCTCGTCAACGTTACTGGGGTGAACCAATTCCAGTTATTCACTGGGAAGATGGGGAAACTACTCTTGTTCCTGAAGACCAATTGCCACTTCGTTTGCCACATGCAACTGACATTAAGCCATCAGGTACTCCAGAAAGTCCATTAGCTAACTTGACTGACTGGGTTAACGTTGTTGATAAGAACGGTAGAAAAGGTAAGCGTGAAACCAACACTATGCCTAACTGGGCTGGTTCAAGTTGGTACTACCTTCGTTATGTTGATCCACACAATGATAAAGAATTAGCTGACTACGACTTGCTTAAGCAATGGCTTCCAGTTGACCTTTACATCGGTGGTGCAGAACATGCCGTTCGTCACCTTCTTTATGCAAGATTCTGGCACAAGGTTCTTTACGACTTGGGTGTTGTTCCAACCAAGGAACCATTCCAACGTTTGTACAACCAAGGTTTGATCTTGAAGAATCACGAAAAGATGTCTAAGTCTAAGGGTAACGTCGTTAACCCAGATGACGTGATCGATGAATACGGTGCAGACTCACTTAGAATGTACGAAATGTTCATGGGACCACTTGATGCATCAATCGACTGGGACGACAATGGTCCAGCTTCAACTAAGAAGTTCTTAGACCGTGTATGGCGTCTATTCGTTAACGACCTTGACCTTAAGGCAATTCCTCAAGAACGCATTGTTGATAAGAACGATGGCGAACTTGATAAGGTTTACGCTGAAACTGTTAAGAAGGTAACTGAAGACTTTGATGTACTTCACTTCAACACTGCTATTTCTCAAATGATGGTCTTCATCAATGCTGCACAAAAGGCTAAGACTATTCCACGGGAATACGCAGAAGGCTTCGTTAAGCTTTTGGCGCCAGTTGCTCCACACATGATGGAAGAAATTTGGCAAGTATTTGGTCATGATGAATCAATTACTTACGCTAAGTGGCCAACTTACGATCCAGCTAAGTTAGTTGAATCAACTGTTGAAATCATGGTTCAAGTCAACGGTAAGCTTCGTGGCAAGTTCCAAGCAGCTAAGGATGCTGACAGAGACGACGTTCAAAAACAAGCTATGACACTTCCACACGTTCAAAAATTCTTAGAAGGCAAGGACGTTAAGAAAGTTATCGTCGTACCAAACAAGATCGTTAACATCGTAGCTAAATAAGTTAAGTTTTTCCTAAAAGAACAATAAGTTTTATACTTATCGCTTAAATTGCGTGATAATTAATTAGTTAATACTTCTTATTAGGGAAAATTCATGGAAGAAGAAAATAACTTAAATAGCAAAGATACACAAAATACGTTTCTAAAAGGCTCCGCATGGATGACCTTTGGTTCGATTGCTTCAAGAATTCTAGGTGCGCTATATATCATTCCATGGTATGCATGGATGGGTGCATATGGGAATATTGCTAATGCGTTGACGGCTCGAAGTTATAATATCTATACCATTTTTATTCTAATTTCGACTGCTGGAATTCCCGGTGCAATTGCCAAGCAGGTAGCCAAGTACAATGCGCTAAACGAATATGGTATTGGACGTAAGCTATTTCATAGAGGATTAGTCCTAATGGCAATCCTAGGTGTCGTATCGGCCACGATTATGTATTTTGTCTCGCCGCTTTTGGCGTCAAATGGGAGTCAAAGCGATCCGAGACAGGTTGCGGTTATGCGAAGCTTGTCTTATGCCATTTTGATTATTCCGATTTTGAGTATCATGCGTGGATATTTCCAGGGTTACGCGGATATGATGCCGAGTGCCATGTCGCAATTTGTGGAGCAGTTTGCGCGTGTGGTATGGATGCTGTTAACTGCCTTTGTAATTATGCAAGTGCAGCATGGTTCATATGTCCACGCAGTTATTCAATCTAATTTAGCTGCCGCAATTGGTGCCGCATTTGGTATCGGCTTGCTTGTCTGGTTCTTATTTTCAAGAAAAAAGCAGCTAGATAGCTTAGTTGCTCATTCCAATAATCGTCTGCGAGTTTCAACCACACAATTATTTGTGGAAATTATTGAACAGGCTATTCCATTTATCATTATTGATTCAGGAATTACCTTGTTCTCATTGGTTGACCAATATACTTTCCACCCAATGATTGCTGGTTTGGTTCACGCTAGCTCAGATACAATTGAAGACTGGTACGCACTGTTTGGTTTGAATGCTAACAAGTTAATTATGATTATCGTTTCTTTGGCTAGTGCGATGGCGGTAACTGCAATTCCGCTTTTATCAGCAGCGCATACAAGGGGCGACTTCAGAAGCATTTCTAGACAGATTGCGAATACGATGGACTTGTTCTTATTCGTAATGATTCCAGCCGCATTTGGGATGGCAGCTATTAGTAGACCAATTTATACCGTCTTTTATGGTCCAGATCCACTTGGTAGTAAAGTGCTTTACTTATCTGCATTTACTGCAATTAGCTTGGGTTTGTTCACGGTATTAATGGCAATTTTGCAAGGTTTATCAGAAAATGGCCTGGCTATTAAATATTTAGTCTTAGGTTTAATTCTAAAAGGGATCTTGCAGTTCCCAATGATCTTTTTATTCAAGATCTACGGACCACTAGTTGCTACTAATCTTGGTTTATTAGTAATTGTGCTTTTATCACTTAAACACTTGGAAGTACAATATGATTTCAATTTGAATAGAACCAGCCGCAGATTAATCGGAATCACTGCATTTTCAATCGGGATGTTCTTGATTGTTAAATTGGTAGAAATGGGTTTAGGCAAGTTCTTGAATCCAGATCATAGAATTACGGCTCTGATTTTAGTAATTTTATCTGTTAGTGTCGGTATTGCCTTTTATGGCTTTGCTGCATTGAAGACGGATTTAGCCCAAAAGATTATGGGTAGTCGAATCGAAAATATTTTGGTTAAGTTTCACATCCATGGTTAAAATTGAATAAGACAAAAACAACCAATGTCGTCATTCAGACATTGGTTGTTTTTTGTTACATTTAAGGGTTTTAAACAATGTGCAAAAATTATTCTAGGAGTGTTGCATTTGTAATGATAGCTAATCTGGAGTAATTGCAGTTAAAACAAAGACCCCAATTAGTTCAAGTGCTAAAAAAGTAATTCCAATAGTGGCTGTCATAATAAGCCATCTCCTTATCTGGAGAATAAACATCATAATGTTTATTCCAATTCATATTATCCTTTACACCATTTACTTTAACATAGAATTCATTATAATAAAAGCGCTTTCATAAAAGAGTGAGAAAAAAGCCGATTTAATTTAAATCGACTTTAGTGCCCCTGCCAAGGACCTTTATTATAACATTTACTATAAGCAAAAGTTATAACTAACTAGTAATTATAAATATTCCTCAAATCCTTCTTTTGGAGACTGTCAAGAAGTTTGTGTAAATAATCTCTCTCGTTGATTGACTTTTTTATT
>ENA-OPDC01000912-OPDC01000912.1-human-gut-metagenome-genome-assembly--contig:-NODE-912-length-9920-cov-15.987836_pt1 | contig 9920 bp, 9 predicted proteins | sample MGYA00241620_ERZ501503 | MGnify/ENA primary metagenome ERZ501503 (study PRJEB25962, sample SAMEA2042659) | human gut metagenome | biome: human gut; feature: human-associated habitat; material: faeces...
TGGCAAAGCAGCACTTTTCCAGCGGGAAGATATACTTGGGGATATACACCTTTTTGAGCAGGGGCGCAGCGCCCAGCACACTGCTCATGCCGGTGGAGGTGGCCTCGTTGAAGAAGTTGAACAGCAGCTGGCCGCACATCAGGAACACGGCAAAGTTGTCGATGCCGCTGCCGCGCATGTCCATCAGACTGCTGAACACGGCCCAGTACACAAGGCACATGAGCAGCGGGTTCAGAACGCTCCACACCACGCCCAGCACGCTGCGGCGGTATTTGAGCTTGAAGTCACGGCTGACGAGGTTCCACAGCAGATAGCGGTAGCACCAGAAGCCGTTCCACATTGCTTTGAATTTTGCCACAGGCGATCACCACTTTTCAAAATATTCAAACTTCTGTGCAGCAAAGGGCTCGTGCAGCTTGTCCTTTGCGCTGGTCTTGTGCTCGCAGCCGCAGTCCGGCCACTGCACGTTCACGGTGGGGTCATCGTAAGGGATGCCGCCCTCGCTGGTGGGGTCGTAGACATCGGTGCACTTGTAGCAGAACTCTGCCACATCGCTCAGCACCAGAAAACCGTGTGCAAAGCCCTCCGGGATGTAGAACATCTTCTTGTTTTCCTCGGAAAGGGTCACGCCCACCCACTTACCGAAGGTGGCGCTGTGGGGGCGGCAATCCACGGCCACATCAAACACCTCGCCCTTGGTCACGCGCACCAGCTTGCCCTGCGTGTGGTTCTTCTGGAAGTGCAGGCCGCGCAGCACGCCGCGGGTGGAGCGGCTCTGGTTGTCCTGCACGAATTCCTTATCGATGCCGGCTTCGGCAAACTGATCCTTCTGATAGGTCTCCATAAAATAGCCGCGGTCGTCGCCGAACACCTGCGGCTCAATGACCACAACACCGGGGATCTCGGTCTGAGTAAACGTAAACTTGCCCATATTTTGTACCTCTCTTTTGTGAAGCATGTTTGTTTTATCTGGAAAAGTCTGTTCGACGCAGGCTTTTGCACTTATTTGCCGCGGCGGGTCTGTCCCTGTTCCGTGCGCGTTCTGCGGCGTTTCTTCCGCCAAGTGATGAACCGCACCACCAGAAAGGTCACCAGCGCTGCCGCTGCGGTGGACCCCAGCGAGATGCCCAGCAGCCAGAATGCATGGCTTTGGGGCTTTACCGCCTTGGCCGCTTCCAACTCCTGACCGGTGCTGTTCTCCAGCAGTTCAGGCAGGCCGGAAATTTCCGCATCCACACGCACGCTGGTGCTCTCCTGCTTTTCGCCGCCGTGGACGGTGTACACAGCGTACACCTCCGGGTCGGAGCCAAGGACATAGCTTTCCGGCAGTTCCAGCGTCACCTCCACATCGTCGGCAGTCAGGCCGTTGGCCAGCAGCAGCCGCACGCCGGGGTCGGAGACGGTCACGGTGCCAAGGCTCCCGCCGCCGCCCACCACGCTCAGCGGTGCTGTGATGCCCTGCGCGGGCAGGTCGGTGTAGCCGGTAAAGGTGCTGAACGCATAATCCAGCAGGGTGCGCATATCGTTGTATTTATCGGTGCTCAGCTCGCTCTGCATGGTCACGCAGATGAGCCGGACGCCGTTCTGCTCCGCCAGACAGGCGTAGCTGTAGCGGGCCGTGTTGGTATAGCCGAGCTTGGAACCCAGAATGGACGAGATGTAGTACCGGCTGGAGCCAATGCGCATTTTGTCCTGCTGGGAAAAGTAGCGGGTCACGGGCTGGATGTTGGTGGGGTCCATGGTGTACATCTCATTGCGGGTGAACACCTGCTCAAAGCCCGGCTGCTCCAGTGCCCAGCGCAGGATCTGCGCCATATCGTAGCAGCTGGTGTAGTGGTCCTCGTCGCTGATGCCGTGGGGGTTTGCAAAGTGGGTGTGCGCAAGGCCCAGCTCTTCTACCCGTGCATTCATCTTTGCCACGCCGTCCGCGATGGTGCCCTCTCCCACATATTCGGCCAGCAGGTTGGCACCGTCGTTGGCGCTGGCCATCTGGGTGGCATACAGCGCATCGGTCAGGGGCACTTCTTCGCCCTCGCGCAGGGCAATGTGACTGGAATCGGTGCCCGCCAGCGAGTAAACATCCTCGTGGGTCACGGTGAGCTTTATATCATCCCAGTTTCCCTGCGCCTTTTCGCAGGCAAGGCCCAGCGTCATCACCTTGGTGATGGATGCCGGGTGCAGCTCTTCGTTCATATTCTGCTGTGCCAGCACAAGGCCGGTGTCTGCATCGATGATGCAGTAAGCGCGGGTGGAACCAAGGGCAGGGCCAGCCGCCGCTGCCCCCGGCACGAACACGCAGATCATAAGCAGCACAACGCACAGCGCCGCTGTCAGTTTTTTCATCTGGTTTTTCTCCATTGAGCGTTTTTCTGCCCGTCGTACTGCACCGGCAAAGCATCAGATAATAGTATACCACACTTTACCCCGGCTGAAAAGCCATTCAGACGTTGTTTTGCAGCAGAACGGGCTGCAGCTGCCGCCCGGTCAGCGCAGCGTCCAGTGCAGCGGGCAGACGGGCAAAGTCCGCTTTCAGGCTGTTGGGCTTGTGGGTGGGGTCATCCTGCCCGTAGGGCACAAAATAATAGTGCTTGCGCTGGTAGAGCCGGGCCATGTTCTCCCACGATGCGCCCAGGCCGTCGTTTGTGGAAACGCCCACCAGAACCGGGCACCCCACCCGCAGCAGGCTCTTTGCCGCCAGCGTCACCGGCGTATCGGAAAGCCCCGCCGCCAGCCTTGCCAGCGTGGCCCCGGTGCAGGGCGCGATCACCAGTGCACTGGCCAGCTTTTTAGGGCCAAGCGGCTCCACGGCCTGCAACGTGTCCAACACTGCATGGCCGGTAAGGGCTTCCAGCCGTTCCTGCCAGAACTGCCCGGTGCCAAAGCGGGTATCCTGCTTTGCGGCAAAGCTCATGATGGGCAGCAGCTCCCAGCCCTGTTCTGTCAGCTGCTGCGCTGCCGCAAGCGCCGCTTCCAGTGTGCAGAAGCTGCCGCACACCGCAAATGCAATGCGTCCTTTTTTCTGCGTGCTCATGTGTGTTCCTCCCGCTCCTGCAAAATGGTCAGCACGGTGCGCGCCACCGCTTCCCCAGCCGTGTCCGGCGCACAGGCGGCGGGCAGGCTGAGCGCATGGATGGCCTTGCAGCCCAGCCGCTGCGCCGCAGCAAAGTCGGTGCCGCCGGGCTTTGATGCCAGATCCACGATCAGGCTGCCGGGCCGCAGAGCCGCCAGCACCGGCTCGGTCAGCACCGGGGCCGGGATGGTGTTCACCACCGTATCAAAGGCCGGAGCCAGCGCGGCCAGCCGGGCAAGCTCTGCACCCCGCAGACCAAGGCTCTCGGCCAGCGCACGCTGTTCGGCGCGCCGGGCACAGACAGTCACATTTGCCCCCAGTGCCGCCAGCCGCGCCCCCAGCGCCTGCCCCACCGGGCCAAAGCCCAGCAGCAGAAGGTTTGTGCCCCACAGGGTACGGGTGCGCTCGGCCAGCAGGATGCCAATGCAGCCCTCCGCCGTAGGGATGGCATTGTACACCGTCAGCTCCGGTCGGGCAAAGTAATCCACCAGCTCCACGCCAGCTTTCTGTGCGATGGTCTTTGCCTGAACTGAGAGCCTGCCGCCCAGTGCCACCGCGCCGGGTTTTGCGGCCCGCAGCAGCTCTGCCAGCTGGGTGCGGGCCGCATCCAGCGGCAGAGGCAGCAGGATATAATCTGCCAGTGCAACCTGCTCGGCTCCGCCCACCGCATAACCTGCCCGTTCCAGCACCCGGCCTGCCGCCGCCTGCCGGGCATCGGTGCCCACCACCGCAAACAGCTTTTTCGCTTCCATGCCGCATCCCCCTTTGCCTGCTCGTGGGCCATCCTATGCAGGAGAAATATTTGTTGTGAAAAAACTCCTCCAGCTTTCGCCGGAGGAGTTTTTTATCACGATTATAGAATGCGCCGCCCTGACATCCGGCACATCTTTTATTTTACGAACTTTGCCACAGCACGGGCTACGATGCCGCCCAGAATGCCGGAGACAAGGAACTCGGCCACGCCCTGCACGCCGACCAGCAGCACCACGAACATGAAGGGGTTCGCAGCACCCTTGACGGACACGAGGTTCTGCACGTAGTCACAGCCGTAGAAGGCCAGCACGATCCAGCCCATGAAGAACACCGTGTTCAGGAACGGGGCGCTCATGGCACTGAGGATATAGCTCCAGGTGCCGGGCTTGTCAAAGCGCTTCAGGCCGCTGAAGATCAGGCCGCAGCACAGGCCCATCAGCACGCGCATGCCCACACACAGGATAAAGGTGTTCACAGGGCTTACCTGAAACAGTGCACCGGTCATAGCGGAAGCACCGGTGATGGCATCGTAGAAGCTCACTGCGCCGAACACACCGCCCAGCAATGCGCCCACAGCGGGGCCCATGGTGATGGCACCCACTGCAATGGGAAGGGTCAGGAAGCTCATGTACAGCGGGCCCACAGGCACACTGCCCAGACCCACCATCTTCATGACCAGCTCAATGGCAACCAGCAGCGCCACACGGGTAAGAGTTTTCGTATTTTTCATATTCAGTTTTCCTCCTGCTGCCGTTCCGCCCTATACGTCGGATACGGCGCAAACCTGCCCGCTCTATGCGGGTTTTAAAGTAAATATTCAAACAATTTGGAGCGCGTTTTTGTCAGGGCGTGTTCCAATGGGAAAGGCTTTTTCAGTGGTCGCACGGGAAGCGGATGCCCGCATTGCGGCGGGCCACCGTGAGCACACGGCTCACCGCGATGGTGGTATCCTGCATCCGGCCGCACAGCTCCTGATCTCCGCTCTCCAGCGCACGGGCAAAGGCTTCAAACTCTGCCGCCTGCCGGGGCCTGCCGCCATTCAGGTTATAGTGCTCTTCCTTGCCCTCGTTAGGGTGGAAGGTGATGCCGCCGCAGCAGTTGGCGGTAGACTTCTGCAGGATATAGCCCTTCGTGCCCTGAATGATGTACCGGGCCGGGGCCGCGCAGTCCTTGGCGGCGATGCTCACGGCCTTGAAGCCGCTGTAATCCATGGTCAGGATGCCGCTGGTGTCGATGCCGCGCTCTATGTTGGCGGTATATTTGGCCTGATTCGGCTCCCCGAACAGGCCCACGATGTAGCTTACATTATATACGCCAAGATCCATCAGGGCACCGCCGGCACAGGCCGGGTCAAAGGCAGGCTGTACATCGCCTGCACAGAAGGCATCGTACCGGCTGGAATACTGGCTGAAATTGCACTGTACCAGCTTCACAGTGCCAATGCGGGGCAGCAGCTCCCGGATCTTTGCGTAGTTTTCAAGGTACTGGGTGGTGATGGCTTCAAACAGGAACACCCTTTTGTGCCGTGCCAAATTTACCAGTTCTTCAGTCTGGGCCGCCGTGGGTGCCAGCGGCTTTTCCACAATAACATGTTTGCCTGCTTCCAGCGCCACGCGGGCATAGCGCACATGCTGCAGGTTCGGCACTGCAATGTACACCACATCCACCCACTGCAGCAGTTCCAGAAAATTGGTGGTGTGCTGCGGCACGCCGTACTGGCCGCAAAGGCTCTGAGCCAGCTCGGCGCTGCGCTCGGTGCTGCAGATGGCCTGCACCGTAAAAGGCGTGGGCTCTGCAAGCCATGGCAAAAATTCCCGCACGATCTTGCCCGTGCCAAGAATGCCTAATTTCATCTGATTTTTCTCCCCATCCTGTCGTTGGTCAGCCTACCAGCGCTTCCGGCTCGCGGCGGGTGCGCTTTTTGGGGTAGGTGCGCTGTTTTGCATGGCCGTGCTGGTTCTGTCGGCTATAGTGCCTGCCGCCGCCCGCACTGTGGTGCTGCGGCTGGGACGCATTGAGCTGGTACAAAAGGGCAAGTCCCTTCATCAGCAGCTCCGGGTCGTAGGTCAGCGGGTGGCGGCACAGCGGTGTCACATACTTTGCCAGCCCTCCTGTTACCACCAGAGTGGCCGGACGGCCAAGCTCTTCCTCAATGCGCTGCACCATGCCGTCAATGAGCACAGCCGTGCCCATCACGGAGCCGGACAGCATGCATTTTTCGGTGTTGGTGCCAATGGCGCTTTTGGGCGAGCCAAGATGCACCTGCGGCAGCTGGGCACAGCGGTCGCCCAGTGCCCGCAGCCCGGTGGAAAGCCCCGGGCAGATGACACCGCCCCGGAACACGCGGTTCTCGTCCACCACATTAAAGGTCGTGGCAGTGCCAAGGTCCACCGTGACCACCGGCAGCGGAAAATTTGCCGCCGCATAAGCCGCATCCACAAGGCGATCCTTGCCCACGGCGTGGGGTTCATCCACGCCCATGGTCAGTCCGGTTCGGATCTCCGGCGAAACGATGACCGGCTTCCTGCCCGTATAATGGCGGGCGCACTCGGCCAGTGCCCCGGTGATCTGGGGCACCACGCTGGTGAGCACAGCGCCCTCAAAGCGCATGGGGCGCTCAGGATGGCGGCGGTGCGCAAAAATTTTATCCATTTCGACACGATATTCTGCAGCCGTGCGGGTGCGCACCGTGTCCATGCGCGCCACAAAGCATACACGTCCGTCCCGAATGCCCCCAAGGGCGACGGTGGTGTTGCCTATATCAATGGCTAAGATCATAATTCTGTTTTCCCTTTATAACGCGGCAGTATCCGGCAGGACGGCGGAGAAAACTCCCCGATGGCCTGCCCATCACCGCAGTCTGTCTATTCTTTGTCAAGCTGTATTTTACCGCATTTTGTCCCCAGTTACAAGCCTGTACAAAGATTTTGTTGTGCTGGCGGAACTTTTGCATTATACTAAGGTAAGAAATGTGGAAACAGTACGTTTTTGCAGGAGGTTTTACCAATGGATCTGAACGGAAAATGCGTCCTTCTGGGCGTAAGCGGCGGCATTGCCGCCTATAAAATGGCCAACGTGGCCAGCGCACTGCGCAAGCTGGGAGCCGATGTGGAGGTCATCATGACCAAAAATGCGACCCAGTTCATCACCCCTGTTACATTTGAAACGCTTACCGGCCACAAGTGCATGGTGGATACCTTTGACCGGGATTTCAAGTTTGAAGTCACCCACATCTCGCTGGCAAAAAAAGCCGATGTGATCCTTGTCGCCCCGGCCACTGCCAACGTCATCGCCAAGATGGCCCACGGCATCGCCGATGATATGCTCACCACCACAGTGCTGGCTGCAAAGTGCCCCAAGCTCGTTTCTCCGGCCATGAATACCGGAATGCTGGAAAACCCCATCACGCAGGATAATATCGCCACGCTGGAACGCTACGGCTTCACGGTGATCCCCTCCGAGAGCGGCGTGCTGGCCTGCAAGGATGTTGGCAGCGGCCGTCTGCCTAAGGAAGATGTACTGATCGAGTATATCCTGCATGCCATTGCCCGGCCCAAAGATCTTGCCGGTCTGCGCATTGCCGTCACCGCCGGCCCCACACAGGAGCCGCTGGACCCGGTGCGCTACCTCACCAACCATTCCACCGGCAAGATGGGCTATGCCCTTGCTCGTGCCGCCGCCATGCGCGGCGCGGATGTCACCCTTATCCACGGCGAGACCGCCCTGCAGCCGGTCAAGTTTACCACCGATGTGCCCGTGACCACTGCTCAGCAGATGTACGAAGCCGTCACCAGCCGCTTTGATGCTACGGATGTGCTCATTATGGCCGCTGCCGTGGCTGACTACCGCCCCGCTGCCGTGGCAAACGACAAGATCAAAAAAAAGGACGGCGACATGTCCATCCCTCTGGAACGCACGCCGGATATTCTGGGCACCATCGGCCCCAAAAAGACCCACCAGTTCCTGTGCGGTTTTTCCATGGAGACCCGCGATCTTGTGGAAAACTCCTCTGCAAAGCTGACCAAAAAGAATCTGGACATGGTGGTTGCCAACAACCTGAAAGTGGCCGGTGCCGGTTTTGGTGTGGACACCAATGTAGTCACCCTCATTACCCCGGACGGCACCCGTGAGCTGCCGCTGATGAGCAAGGCCGATGTGGCTGATGCCATTCTGGATGAAATTTTAAAACGCCGCTCCCAGTGAGAAAAAGTGGCTGTCGCATGTGCAACAGCCACTTTTTTATTTTTCCTTCCGTGCAAACACGATGCCAATGGTACCCGGGCCGGAATAGCCGCCGATGGTGGTGCCGATGTCTGTCTCGTGGCATTCCTTGAAGCTGCCGTATTTCTTCAGCCCCGCCTTCACTGCGTCCATGCAGCCGGGCTTCGGCTGGCAGGAGGAGATGAACACAAGGCTGTCCTCGATGTCGTCGCGTTCCACCAGACGGTCGGTGATGTACTTGCCCACGCAGATGGGCAGGCTGCCGCGGTATTTTTTGACTACCTTCAGCTCGCCGTCGATCACTTCCAGTGCGGGCTTGATGCCCAGCAGGTTTGCCCCGAAGGCCAGCACACCGGAGCAGCGGCCGCTCTTGGCCATAAAGTCCAGCCGGTCCAGTACAAAGCTCAGCTCTACCCGTTTGGCAAGGCTCTGCAGCCGCATCGTAATGTTGCGGGGGGGCAGGCCATCTGCAGCCCACTTGGCCGCTTTCAGCACCAGATAGCCCTGCCCGGTACAGATATTCTGGCTGTCCACCACATAGACATTCTCGAATTCGCCTGCCGCCAGCTTCGCATTCTGGAAGCAGGACGAAAGCTTGCTGCTGACCGAAATATGGATCACCGCATCGCACTCTTTGGCAAACGGCTCAAAAAATTCGGTATATTCCACCAGATTTGCGGCGGCGGATTTGGGCATTTTGCCGCCCGCATTCACATAGGCAAACACATCTGCCGGGTGGATCGTTACGCCGTCCAGATAGCTATCCTCGCCCATCAGAATGTGCATGGGCATCAGGGCAATGTCCCACTGTGCCAAAAGCTCTTCGGACAGGTCGCAGGTGCTGTCCGCTGTGATCTTGATTCTCACATTATTTCTCCTTTTATAAAACCGTTCTGCATCCTCTGTCGGCCGCACCGACGATCCCTTAAAAAATTGTCCTTTTCTATTTTACCACAGATGATTCAAAGTTGTTAAGTATTTTGTAAAGTACAGTTTACAAGGGACTACACAGGGTAGGTATCTGACGGGAGGGGTGCCGCCAGTCAGATTTTCCATGTGATGTTCAAGCTGTCGCTTGTGGCGGCTATGGTGGTGATCATCAAATCCACCACACGCCGCTTGTCATCAAAAGATACATTCTCCCAGGTATCGAGGTAGCCGGAAATCTGGCTGACCTGTTCCGGGCTGATGGCCTCCACAGTCAACTCCGCTATCCTTGCCAGAAGTTCCTGCTTGCGCCCGTCCAGTTCCGCTATCTTCACATTCACATAGGAGAACAGGACATTGTTTGCCCCCGTCAGACTGTCCACCAGCTTTTCAATCTCGCTGTCTACATGGGCAAGTTCCACTTGCAGGGCGGTGATTTTCGGGTTTGCCTTTGCCGCTTTCTTTTTTCCTGTCAGCGTCTTGTAGCTTGCCAGCTTCTTTACCATCTGCTGATAAACAACCGCTTCCAGTTCCGAAGTGATGATTTTCCCACAGCCAGGACAGCTTTTATTGTCCAGCCGTTTCGTGCAGCGGAGATACTGTTTGCCGGAGGGATTGTAGATACTCATAAGAGCATACCCGCAATTCCCGCACTTGATTTTTCCTGCCAGCCATGTGTGGGTGGCTTTCCGGGCAGACTGGATTTTCATGTTGTTCATCAGCTTCTTGCGGCAGGTCAGCCAGGTGTCGGAGGGGACGATACCCTCATGGGGAGCCAGTACCAGCATTTGGTCTTTTAAGTCGTTTTTCTTGCTGGCCTTTACATCTCGCCCTTGATACAGATAGCAGCCGTTCATGCCCGTAAAATCGGCAACGTCATTGACAATGACTGTACCTTGACTTTTGAAAAATTCGTACACATCAAGGTCTGCCTGCACATAGACAGGAT
>ENA-OPDC01000917-OPDC01000917.1-human-gut-metagenome-genome-assembly--contig:-NODE-917-length-9882-cov-6.267732_pt1 | contig 9882 bp, 6 predicted proteins | sample MGYA00241620_ERZ501503 | MGnify/ENA primary metagenome ERZ501503 (study PRJEB25962, sample SAMEA2042659) | human gut metagenome | biome: human gut; feature: human-associated habitat; material: faeces...
GTTTGAAGAATAGGAAATAACTAGAATACTGTCTTTATACTCTTCAAATAATTCCTTAAAAGCTTGCTCAGTTTCGTCTTTTTTGGAAAAAGGCGTTGGGTATGATTTGAATTTTTTAGTTTTAGTATTCTCTTGAATTTCTACACCTTCCCAATTACGTGCTAGCCCTTCTACAAAGTGATATCGTCTAACATATTCGTTATCAGATTTTGGCGTGTAATATGGTGGGTCAATATACACTAGATCAGGAGAATACAACTTAAGCTTTAAAGCATCTTGATTGTAGCTTTTATTATCTTTGTGATTATTATATACTGCATCATTTACAGCTTCTACATTTTCTAAGAACTGCTCTTTAAAGCTCTTCTTGAGGTCTTTTCTCCCATCATCATACCTATGACCAACATAAGTAAAAATACCGCGTGGACGCTTCTTCATGCATGCTCTAATCAATGCAGACATTGCAATATAGCGTTTATACTCATCTTTTAAATACATGATATTGGTGCGGATATTATCAATTAATTCATTATCATCGTCTGAGAAATATAAGTCTTTAAACGTTCTTTGAACAAAGCCATCATTGTCAATTGGTTTAAGTAAATCTAATGCCTCATCTTTAGATAAAGTTGTGGTATTGTTCTCGATCATGGCTTTGGAAAAGGTATATGACATGCGCATGTAGTCGTTAGACAAGACTGTCTTATCATTAGCTTTAAACAGATAGCTTACGATTCCTGAACCAGAGAACAGATCTAGAACAGTATCATATTTGAATTGGGTTGTTGCATTCCAAATATTAGATAGTAGTTTACGTTTTGAACCCATAAATCTAGTAAGTGGAAACTTATTAACTTGCTCAGAATAATCTTGATTTGAAGTAGTTGGATAGTTAGTGATAATAACGTCTTCTCCAGTTCTGGTAGAACTTTTGCTTGAGATATGACGTTTAGTGCTTAATACTTCCATACTAAAGTTATCATACAAATCATGAACTAATTCGGTATTAGAATTAGTTAAAATGCTGTAGACTTTGTTTTCTGTTAATTTTTGGAATTCTTTAGCCAGCTGTCTATGATCATCTTCATAGAACTGTTCCTTGGTGTAGCGTTTGAAGTCGCTGTATTTACCTACAGGTACATATGGAGGGTCTAAGAAGACAAAATCACCAGGTTTAGCGTATTCTTCGAGCACATCCTTGTAATCAGCGCATAAGATAGTTGTTTTTTGTAATAATTCAGATGCTTCGGTAAGTGCTTTTTTATCAAGGATTTTAGGATTCTTATAATGACCAAATGGCACATTAAATTGACCTTTATGGTTAACACGATACAATCCATTAAAGCAGGTTTTGTTTAGATATATAAATCTAGCAGCTGCTTGTGCAGGTGTTAAAGTATTAGGGTCTAAACTCCTAATTTTATAAAATTCATCTTCATCATTTTCCAACTCACCTAATAAAAACATGACCTGATCTACGTTATTAGCGATTTGCTTATAAGTATTGATCAATTCTGCATTACTATCGGAAATAATGGCATTTTCGGGTTTTAATGCAAAGAAAAGAGCGCCACCACCTACAAATGGTTCAATATATTTACCGGTATACTCAGGAATTAAAGGGATTAAATCACTTAATAATTGAGTTTTACCACCAGCCCATTTGAGAATGGGTTTTAATTTAGTTTGGTTTATTTCTACATTCTTTGTATTGTCATATTCCATAATATCTTCTACTTTGCAATTAAGACTTTGACAAATTTTATTTATTATTTGAGTATTTACATTCTCATTTTTGGAAAGCTTAGCTATCGTCTGATGCCCTATATGTGCAAGATTCATTAGATCTTTCTTCTTTAGATCATTTTTTTGCAGTAACTCCCAAAGTCTGTCATACGTAACTGCCATAAAAACACCTCGTTAAAATTATACTCTTTATTGTGTTAAGAAAACACAAAAATCCGTGTTCGCGGAGTTCTATGACAACAAAAAATACTAAAAAAGCTATCTAACGTTAATATAGTTAGATAGCTTTTTTATTAAAGAAAAATCTGGTAATTATGATTCGGTAATAAGTATACATCATTGTGCCGGTAGTAGGTAGTTGAACTAAACAAAAAGAGCCGCATAATGCAGCTCTTGGAGTTCAAAACCAAAAAATGGTTTTAAAAAGACATTACGTAAATGAAATATTTACAAAACATCTTTCAAGGCACTTTTTATTTTACCACCAATCGTTGCAGAAGTTAATGCTTATAAGTCCTCGTATACTGGGCTTGAATTGTACTTTTAAAGAATATTAAATTAGCAAAAGAAAAGAACCAAAAGAAAATTGATTATTTATAATCGATTTCCTTTTTGCTTTATCACGAGCTTTTGAAAACTTTGTTTTCATTAGCCGTAATTTTGCATAAAAATAACAAAAGTGGCACGCCCCGACTTTATAAAATTTTGGCTGTTTCTCTACTTTTTCAATTTTAAGAATGTTGATATATCAAGCTTTTCAAGGGTTGAAATAAAGTATACGAGCAATTTCTCGTAGACTTACTATTTGTAAGCTTTAGAAGCACTGATATTATTGATCTGCGCATAATATTTTATTATGTTAAGTTCAATAAAATAACCCCCCGAAAACTTTTCGGAGGGCTTTTTAATAAATAAAAATATAGCAATTACTTATTATTATATCAGATTGCAAATAATAAAAAAGTTTTGTTTTTAGAAAAGTTATGCGAAAAACGTGTATTTAAACATGCTAAGATTCATCTGAAAGTTGATAAGAGCTTATTTTATCAATTTTTAGTAAGACATTTTCATAAATGATTGAAGAAACTCTTTAATAAAAAACGAAAGGAAGATTTTTCATGAATTTACAAGAAAAATTTGATGAAATTGCTGAAAAACGTCTAAATAGACAGTTTCAGAAACTTGTAAAAAATGGGCTTTTAGCTCGTGATGTTGATGCTGTGAAGCTTGAAAATGAAAAAAGGGAAAGACTTGTTTTGTTGTGCAGTTGTAAAGATCAAATTTATGCAGTTGTTTGCACAAATACGCATAAAACAAGCAGTCTTTCATATTTTGAGCTTTTAGGACATTACATCAAGGCTCAAAAAGCTGTCGTTTCAAGCGATCTGGTTGAGTTGACTGGACGCTATGAAGGCTACAAAGCACATTTAATTGTTGCGCAAGATGTAGCAGTTCGTAATTAAATTTAATTATTTCTGTCTTTTAAGACAGTAGAAAGAAGCAAAAAATGGCAAAGAATCCAACTTGGGTACGTAGTTTATCAGAAGTTCTTGGTTATCAGACACAAAGAGTTACAAGAAAGAGTTTAAAAACGGGGAATACTTATGAGACTGATGTTATTCCTCGTGTGGAATTGTTGGTGATGGGTGAACCTGAAACGGTTTTAAAAGATGATGGTCAAAAAACTTACAGGTATTCGGTTTTTGATATGAAAAAAGATCTTGAATATAAAGTAAGCTGTGCGCAATATTTAAAAACCACGGGAGTTAAACAAGTGATTTTCAGTGGACTAACTGGTGGTGCTCTTTCGAATGGTCGTGGTTGGTTTAAAGCCGATTCGGTTGTTTTTGCAAACGTCAAGAAGTAGGTGGCTAGCATGTTGACGAAACATTACTTACCACGTGCGTATATGAACTATCGGAAGAATGAAAGTTTATTAACTGATTTCTTTGCATTACCTGTGCAATTAAGCTACGCATTATTTTGGGACTTCTGGCATAAAAATAGTTTTGTTAGTACGCTGGATACTGGAAAAATCAACATGCAAAATCTTTTCTTCTATAAGAAAAATAAGATGAATGAAAAAGATCGTAAAAAGGCAAATGAGATCACATTAGCAATTTATGAATCGTTGATCAAGTCAAATCTTTATACGATTTCTGGTAAAGATAAACAATATTATAGTTATGTTTATGATCGTTACTTTGAATATATTGATCTGCCGCGCGTATTTGCTCGAATTTACGATAATGAGAAGCTTAAAAATAAGCAAGAAATCCGTATTCAATTTGATGCTAATCAAGCTAAATCGATTGAAAATGATCAATATTTAACAATTTTAAATCAAAGCTTAGCTAAAATTGATGATAATTTGACAGTTTTAGCACCTACTACTGTTCATGGTTGGTATGTATACCAAATTAAAGATGCTTCTGTTAATTACAGAATTAATCTTGCAGATTTTGAGTGTAATCAAGATGATTATACGGTCTTGCTTGATGGCGGACATGCTTGGAATCCTTTCAAAGCTTATGGGGCGTTGATTTCTGGCGCGTCTGGTACAGGTAAAACATCGTTGCTGTTTAGTATAATTTATCAACTTTTACAGAAAAAGAATGTTGAAGTTTGGGTTGCTGACGGGAAAAACGATAGCTTAGGTGCCGTGATGTCTCAAATACTTGAAAAAGGTCATGTTGCTGTAGGCGTTGAGAGTGCTGAACTCGTGCATAAATTAGTAAATAAATCTGATAAACGTTATAAATATATGTCTGAAATGCGTAAAAAAAATTCGCAATTAGCGTTTGCGAATTTCGATAAATTTAATTATAAAATGATCGTGATTTTTATTGACGAACAAAGCGCGATCACAGCTAGTTTATCAGATAATAAAGCTAAGAAGCAATATCAAAATGATTTGCTAAAGCTTGTACAGACTTCACGAGCAAGTGGAATTATACCGGTTGTCTCGATGCAGCAAGCTAATGCGTTGAGTTTTGGAGGTAGCTTAGGCACGGCAATAAGAGAACAGCTCGGCGGATTGAAGGTCATTATGGGTACAGCAAATACGATTACAACGCAAGATAAACAAATGATTTTTAATGAAAGTGTTGAGCTTCCAATTTCAAAATTTAGCGGTGCAGGGTCTGGATATTTGCAAACTGCAGATATGCAAGCTCCCGAATCGTTTCAAACTCCGCTTTTGCCTTCGCAAAGTGAAGATTTATATAAATTGCTAAGTAGGAATAAATAATTGTTCAAGTGCGTTAGTGCAAGTGATTTTAAATACAGTTTTGATTTTATCGTATTATTTATAAAAATCGCTTATGCTAACGCACTTTTCACGAGCGTTCGCGCGAAGCGCGAAGCTCGTTTACATGGGTGTTGTAAACACCCATGTCACAGAAAATCTAAAAAAGGATAATTTAAATGTTAAAAACTAGCATAGATGAAATAACTGTCGTACTTCAAGCGACAGTAAGTGAAAAATTAAATTTAGAAAGTAATGCCGATTGGCAAAAACTTGCAAACGAAATTATTGTAGAATTTGAGAAGAAAGCCGATTTAGTAGCGGTTTTAGGCGATCAGCAAGAAGCGTCTAAATGTCCAGAAGGCTATGATGTGGGCTGGAATTTTGGAGAACATAGTTTTTACTTTTGTATTGCGTATAATTCAACTAATTATAGTATGGGTATAATTGTAAAATTCTCTGCTCAAGCATTAGCTTATTACTTGAAAGCAAGCAAAAAAGAAGTTTATAGCTTTTTACAATCTATTCAAAGTGATAAGTATACTTTTGGATTGAGTAGATGCGATATTGACGTAGATTTTCTTGATGAAAAGTTTACTCCAACGAAGATTTTTAATGATCTAAAACATGAAAAAGTACTTATTTACTATCAAAAGAAGAAAAAAGATAAGCTGATTTTTGTGAGAAAAAAAGTGAAATTGCAGGGGTTTGCAGTTGATAAGGAAGTGCCAACTGCCTACTTAGGCGCGGTTTCTAGCGATTCACAACTTAGAATTTATGATAAAAAGTTAGAACAAGTTCAGCGTCGGGGGGCAAAGTTAAATTATGTTTTAAAATATGATTCAGTTGTTCGATTTGAATTAGCTTTGAAGCATGATTTAGCGCACAATTTAACTGATATGTTATTAAAAGTTAATACTGAAAAAGAATTAAATGATTTAGTTCTTTCGATCTTTTTGCAGAAGTTTTATTTTAAACGTGCTAGAACAAATAAGCCAACGCTTTATACTAAAAAGATGCAAAAAGCATTGAGTGATAAGCAAAGTTATTTACTTGGGCATGTAAATGCTGATAATGATCTATTAAGAAGATTTCAATATTTGCTGTATAGTAGTGGAACTGTTTCGACTTTATATAAAGTTTTGGCGATTTATGGTTATGATGATTTAGATCAAGCGCTAGAATATATCAAAAATTTTGTGCAAAATTGGAATGTTAATGATGATTGTCGCTTTTGGCTTCAAAAACATGCTGACGACACGGCCGAGACGTTCGGGAGTTTTGCTGATTTGAAGGAACAATTGAAAGAAGATTAAGACTTTTGATGCTGAGATTGTGTTTTAAAATACAATTTCAGCATTTTTATGTAATCCATCTTTTAAACTGTTTAAAAGTGCTTTATAATTGAACTAACAATTAAATATGAAAGCAATAAAAAAGCCCATTAGCAGTATTGGCGTACTGACAACGGGTCAGGCTCATTGATTACAGCAACTAATCAACAAGTGATTTTTAACTTTCTTATAGATATATTCTAGCAAGGTAGATAATATTTTTCAATTAATTAAACGATGTTTTCTACAATACTATTGATAGACGTATTAGATGTAAGATTAAAAATGATGATTAACAACCGGCTGTAGTCAATGAACTGACTACAGCTTTTTTAGTAGATTGATTATCTTTAATGCTAATTAGGATTGGCCATCCTTCTATTAATCATTGAATTAGGCCTGTGTGTTGCTGGAGATGCTCCAGTCACGTAATTAACCATCATAGGTAAGCTAAACCTTGTGTCTAGCAAACACTAAAGACGCGGCATAACTTCCATGCGGATTCATTAATCCAATTGAGTTGTAGGAAGCCTCGGAAATGCTAACGATCATCCTTGGATCACATCGAGTTTACTTGAGTTATCGAATGAAAATAATAAAAACTCTCGTCCAACACGACGTTAAACTGAGATCCGTTAAAAGGAACAAGGGCGGGGTGCGTTTAAAAGATCGGCGAAGATTGATTGCTGAGAATTGAAGCAATCTTGAATTTTGAGCAATCAGTTTTCGACTATACGGAAGCCATGCGTCTTCTCAGTAGTTTTTTTAGCCGCGATTAGGCTAACTATTGAGGAGGCGCTTTGCGCCTTTACCTTTACCACGCCGTAGGCGGGGGGATTTTATTTTTATAAAATCTAATTATTTTTATTTATTTGCTGGGCGTAGTGGCAAGCCGGGAAGGCCGGTCGAAATTTTTAAATCCAATGGAATGTAAAACTACGTAATATTACTTAGTGATTACATAGGAGATTACGTACATGAAATACGAAGGAAAGAATGTTTATTCAAGTGGTGAGATCGCTGATTTGCTGGGCTTTGATGACTACCACCGGGTAAGTAATTATTTAAGTAAGATTGGTGAGAAGAATGTAACCAAAAAAGGTAATACCCGTTACTATAGTGAAAAGACAAAAGAAACGGTGATTACATACTTCAAAGCCTTGGAGCACAAGGGATCGGGAGAATCTAAAAAAGATCAATTAATAGAAGAATTACGTACCCAATTACGTACTGCTCAGAAGGAATCAGTGGACAAATTAGCTGAACAAAAGAGGGAATATGATTCTAGGTTAGCTGAACAGAAGGAATCATATGAACGATTAATTTCATCCAAAGATGATGATATTTCTAATTTAAAAGATACGGTTACTAATTTAAGAAAGCAACAAGACATAGCTAACGATCAGATCAAGGAACTGACCACGGTCACTAAACAGGCACAGAGCTTGAACTTAGCAGATAAATCGCCAGAGCAGATTAAGATGTTAAAAGGTGATGCTGAGACGAGCAATGAGCAGCAAAATGAAGACAAAAAGAAAGACGACTCATCAAATGAATCGTCTAAAAAGCATTGGTGGCAACGGTTTAGTAAGTAATTAAGCCGTTGTTTCTTCTTGTACAATCTTGTTAATGGCTTTTTTCCATTCAGGAGCATATTTACCATCTTTGGCTTTGAAACACTCATTGAATAGTTTTACGACTTGTTCAGGAGTAGCCTTATCGTGCTCAAACATAAATTTAAAGTATTTTGCAAATTGAGTTAATGTGAATGGAACAATCTTTAAAGAAAGACGCTCATCATCTTTAGCATACCAGATACCAATTCTGAAGGTCTCAGCTGTATTGGAGTCAATCTTATTAGCAATAAATATTCCGATAACAGGTTTATTCTCGCGTTGAACGTAATCAGCTACGTGACGTCTTACAGGCTCGCCTTCCATTGCTTCTTGTCTGGAATTAGTACTCATTGTAACTTCAACTACAATAGCGAATTTATCAAATTCAAAGAATAAATCTGGACCATTACCAGGAGCGGTACCTACGGGCAAATAGTTCTGATCGATCTTAAATCCACGTGCTTCATATGGACGGTTTTTAATATGATCAATAGCTAAGAATGATCGCCAGGTTGTCCATTCTAAGTATGATGCAGCTTCAGCCTTAGGAACTTTGATAATTTTATCATTATCAATAGTTCTTTCACGCCCATTATTTTTTATTAAGCAAAGCATATAATTGTAGATTTCATACCACTCGTCTTTTTGTCTCAGAGCGTATTGATCTTCATTGAACTTAGCTAATGATTCTTTGAGACTGGAAGTTACTGTGTTTACGTTTTTGACTGAGTCTAATGAGATAGGTGGTATCGAATATTTAACATTATTAGATTTCAGTGCATTCTTGTAATTATCCATTAGCTTAAGAGCAACATGAATATCATCTTGCGGTAATTTGGCACCTTGACAGTGTTCTGTGATTCTCTCAATAATATTCTTGTCGCTAATCATATTTTTAACTAAGGCACTGGCAATATTCTTATATTCATCAACTATGGTTATTCCACGACCTGAATGCTTTAGAATGCCAGTACATACCAAGTAACGAATATTCAAATCGCCGTATTCGTCAAAATTTTTAGCCATTCTATCATAATATTTTCCAGCAGTTTCTTTGACTATTTTGTCAAAGGCTTTTTTATTAGTAGCATTTTTTCTTAGTTCTCTAATAGTAAGAATCAGGTCAATTACTTGATCAATATCGTAGCTAGGATTGGTAGTTTGAACACAAGCGGCAAATTCTATGTAATTAAGAATGCATGAGCCTGTGCGCTTCTCTAATGTTAATAGAACCTTTATTGTCCATAGGAGTGGTGAGTATGTAGTATTGTTAGTCAGTTTATCCATAGGTGTAATTAAGCCTCTGAGATAGCATTCTTGCTGTGCATCTAATGTTTTGGCTGCAAGAAATGTTTCTCCCAAAGGTGTAACTGTATCTGGAGTACCAGATGTTTTTCCTTGTAACTTTTTAGGAACCTCAGGATAAATGAAGCCAAAATGTTCTAGCACGAATCTAAATTTTCTGGCAATAATTGCCGCAGTACTTATCTTGCCAGAATAAGTTGCTAGATCATGCAGAGATAGATCATAAGTGAATTGAGCTTGGTTTTTCTCGCTACCAGCTAATCTTCCATATGATCGTGAATTAACATAAACAGAAAAAATATCTGGTAATCGTAAAGGGTTTCTAGCCCCAGTATTTCCGATCGTCCAGATATTTATTTGGCTCTTTTGAAAGATATTCTTAATTTTAGAATCTAAGGTAGTTTCCATTTTGTGCCTTTCTACATAATATTAGTAAGCCACAAAAAGATACTCCTTCACTTTGTTTCTAGCTGTTTTAACTTGGTTTCCGAATGAATAATGATAGTCTATAGGAATGATTTTGACTGACTTCTTAACATCTTTGAGCATAGAAACCATTTGATACCTAGAAGGGAGACTGTTTGAAGAATAGGAAATAACTAGAATACTGTCTTTATACTCTTCAAATAATTCC
>ENA-OPDC01000918-OPDC01000918.1-human-gut-metagenome-genome-assembly--contig:-NODE-918-length-9869-cov-4.558895_pt1 | contig 9869 bp, 7 predicted proteins | sample MGYA00241620_ERZ501503 | MGnify/ENA primary metagenome ERZ501503 (study PRJEB25962, sample SAMEA2042659) | human gut metagenome | biome: human gut; feature: human-associated habitat; material: faeces...
GACTGCCACGGCGAGAACGATGCCCCCATCCTGCCGGATATCGGCATGTTCGCCTCCTTTGACCCCGTGGCGCTGGATCAGGCCTGTGCCGATGCCTGCCTGAACGCACAGCCCCTGCCCAACAGCCAGCTGGGCCAGAACCTTGCAAAGCCCGGCTGGAACTGTCACCACGATAACTTCAAGGATTCCAACCCCAATGTCGAGTGGAAGGCAACGCTGGATCAGGCCGAAAAGATCGGCATGGGCACCCGCCAGTACACCCTGAAGAAGATCTGAACATAAAAATAAGCCCGACAACGTCGGGCTTATTTTTATGTCTCTTGCATTCAGGGGCAGACGGAACGCTCAATACTCGCTGGAAGCCGGGACCAGTACGTCAATGACATCGGCCAGGGCCTTCCAGTTTTCCTCGGAACAGCCGGGCAGCTCTTTGGCATCCAGACCGGCATCCTCGATGCGGCCGGTCATGCTGTCCTTGTCGGTCAGCAGGGTCTCGGCATCGGCCTTGATGAGCGGCCAGGCATCGGCAAAGCTCTGCTGGTCATCGGCGCTCAGGCTGTCGAACCACTGGGTATAGGCATCTTTGATGTCGCTGACCGGCTGGATGCTCATGTTGCAGCCATCGGCCCATTTCAGCAGGGAAGCCGCCGCGATGACGGATTTCAGCGAGCAGCCGGACACGCCGGGGCCCCAGCCAAGGCAGGGGGCAAAGGCATCGTCCGGGTCAGAGAGGGAGAACAGGGAGTTCTCGCCTGCGTCCAGCGGGCCCACCTTGCCAGTGTCGGCGGTCACGGTGGAAGAGGGGATGCTCTCGCTTGCAGAAGCGGAAGAGCTGGAAGCGGCAGTGCTGCCGGAAGAGGTGCTGCAGCCTGCCAGCACGCCGCACAGCAGGGCGGCGCAGACCAGCAGGGAAAGAATGCGCTTGCGAATCATAGGAAAGCCTCCTTTTATCGTGTTCCGGCCCATCTGCCGGAGAAACTGCTCTGGTACATTTCTAGTATACTGTTCTGCCGGGCTGTTGTCAATCGGCGTGCGCAGGACGATTTTTCACCCCGGCTGTGCAAACTATACAAACTTTTGTCGTTTTTTTCTCAGTCGGGCGGGATTGACATTTTTTGCGCTGGCGCGTATAATCCGGCCATGGTCAAACTGGGAGAAACGGGTGAAGAACCGGGAAAAGGGGGAGAAACGGATGCAGAAATTTCTGCGGCGGCTGGAACGCTTTTCACAGTCGCTGCTGTCGCCGCTGTCGTATCTTTCGGCGGCGGGCCTGCTGCTGGTGCTGGGAGCGCTGCTCACCAGCAAGCCCTTGTGTCAGGCGCTGCCGGTGCTGCAGTGGGCTCCGCTGCAGCTGATGGGTCAGCTGCTCTACAACGGGATGATGGTGCTCATCAACAACCTCAGCGTCATTCTCTGCGTGGGGGTGGCTGCCGTGCGCGCCAAAACCGAAAAGCAGGATGCCGCCCTGCTGGCGCTGATGGCCTATCTGGTGTTCCTCACAGCCAACCACACCGCGCTGGAAGCGCTGGGACTGCTTGCCCAGCCGAACGGGATGACCGGCCTTACGGGCACGGGCCAGACCACCATTCTGGGCATTCAGGTGGTGGACACCGGCGTGGCAAGCGGCATCGTGCTGGGCTTTGCGGCGGCGTGGCTTTTCAACCGCACCTGCGAAAAGCAGTTTTATGGCATGATCACCCAGCTCTATTCGGGCCTGCGGTGGTCGTTTTTGTGGCTGTCGGCGCTGGCGGTGGCACTGGGGCTGGGATTCTGCTTCGTCTGCCCGCCGCTGCAGCGGGCGGTCAGCGCCCTCACGGGCTGGATCGCGGCTTCAGGGAACGCGGGTGTGTTCCTTTATGGCTTTCTGGAACGGCTGCTCATCCCCACCGGCCTGCATCACCTTATCTATATGCCCTTCCAGTTCTCCTCGCTGGGCGGCAGTCTGACCGTAGGCTCTGTGACCTACACAGGTGCTTACGCCGTCTGCATGACCGAGTACACCATGGGCCTGCCCCTCTCGGACGGCATCGTCTGGATGTACACCGGCTTCACCAAGACCTTTGGCTATCTGGGCATTGCGGCGGCCTTCATCTTCACGGCCCGCAAAGAGAACCGTGCCCGTACCGCCGCCGCTATGATCCCGCTGGCGGTCACGGCCTCGGTGGCCTCCATCACCGAGCCCATTGATTTTCTGTTCTGCTTCGTTTCGCCCCTGCTCTGGGTGGCCCATGCGGTCATTACGGGCGGCTTTATGGTGCTGCTCCATGTCCTGCACGTCCGGGCCTTTACCTCCAACCTGCTGGGGTCGCTGGTGTTCAACCTGAGCGCCGGGGAGCAGCTGCAGAACCTGCCGCTGCTCTATCTGCTGGGCCTTGCGGAGATCCTGACCTACTTTGCCGTGTTCAGCGTCCTCATCAAGGCAAAGAATCTGCCCACCCCGGGCCGGGAAGCAGACCTCTCCGCAGATCAGTCCCCGTACGCCGACCCGCAGGAGGTGTGCCGGTTCATCGCCGCGCTGGGCGGGCCGGAGAACATCGCCCAGCTGGGAAACTGCTTTACCCGCCTCCGGCTCACGGTGCGGGATGCCTCGCTGCTGGATATGGGGGCTCTGCTCTCCCTGCCCCATAAAGGTCTTGTGGTGCAGGGCACCCGGGTCCAGCTGGTCTGCGGCCTGCACGCCGCCCAGCTCCGCCATGCGCTTGAACAGCAGCTTGCCGAGATGGCCCCGGTGTGATTGCATTTTGATAAGAGAAACGGTATAATTGTGGCGAAACCTCTCAGTCGTCTGCGGCGACAGCTCCCCTAACAGGGGAGCCAAGAAAGGTGGCATTGCGAAGTAATGACGGAGAGGTTTAGCAGCGGATAACCTAAAAATAAAGGAGAACATAAAATGCAGAATAACACCTTTTCCATCGAAGGTCTCTTCGATTTCCTGAACGCCGGTGTCAGCGCCTTCCACTCCACGGCTGCGGCTGTGAAGCTCCTGGAGGAGAACGGCTACCAGAACTGCCCCGAGAGCGCAGCCTGGGAGCTGGTGCCCGGCGGCAGGTATTACACCACCCGCAACGGCTCTGCCGTGCTGGCATGGCGGATGCCCAAGGGCGAGCTGACCGGCTGGCATGTCACCGCCAGCCACAGCGATTCTCCCACCTGGCGCATCAAGCAGCTGGACGGCGGCAAGGACGCAGTCTTTGCCAAGGCGGAGACCGAGGGCTACGGCGGCATGATCATGCCCACTTGGCTGGACCGTCCCCTGAGCGTGGCGGGCCGCATTCTGGTCCGCACGGAGAACGGCATCCGGAGCCTGCTGGTCCACCCCGACCGGGCGCTGGCTGTCATCCCCAACCTCTGCATCCACTTCAACCATGACCTGAACAACGGCATGAAGTACAACCCTCAGGTGGATCTGCAGCCCATCTTTGGTGAGGCAGGCTCCACCCTGCGGGATGCTCTGGCTGAGGAGGCCGGGGTCAAGGCTGAGGACATCGTGGACGCTGACCTGGTGCTCTGCACCCGCGAAAAGGCCGAGCGCGTGGGCCTGAAGGGCGAATATTTCATGTCTGGCCGCATCGATGACCTGGAATGCGCCTACACCACCCTGTGGGGCTTCCTGCAGGGCCGCGGCGAGGAGGAAGGCCGGGGCGATATGTGGGTCATGTTCGACAACGAGGAGGTGGGCTCCTCCAGCCGGCAGGGCGCACAGGGCACCCTGATGGCCAACGTGCTGGCCCGCATTGAGGAAAAGCTGGGCGTGACCCGGGAGCAGAGCATCCGTGCCTGCACCAACAGCCTGCTGTTGAGCGCCGACAATGGCCACGCCACCCACCCCAACCACCCCGAAAAGAGCGATCCCGCCAACGTGGCGGTCATGGGCGGCGGTGTACTGCTGAAGTACAATGCCCGTCAGACCTACACCACCAGCGGCTTTACCGGCGCTGCCTTTGCCGAGATCTGCAAAAAGGCCGGTGTGCCGGTGCAGGTGGCCGCAAACCGCGCGGATGTTCCCGGCGGCTCCACGCTGGGCAACCTGCTGGGCCACCAGATCCTGATCCCCATGGTGGATATCGGTCTGGCACAGCTGGCCATGCATTCCGCAATGGAGACCGCCAGCTGCAAGGATGCCGAGTACATGGCAAAGGCCGTGGCCGAGTTCTATAACACGCCCATCTCCCAGCCTGTGGACGGCGAGTGGAAGCTGGGCCTGTGAGCGCTGTGACCGGGCGCTTTGCCCCCAGCCCCAGCGGGCGGCTGCATCTGGGCAATCTGGCCTGCAGCCTGCTGGCCTGGCTCAGCGCCAGAAGTCAGGGCGGGCGCATCGTTCTGCGCATTGAGGATCTGGATGCCGAGCGCTGCCCCCGCAAATATGCCGACGCACTGGAAGAGGACCTGCGCTGGCTGGGCCTTGTCTGGGACGAGGGCGGCAGCAGCGGCGGCCCCAACGGCCCTTATTACCAGAGCGAGTGCGCCGACATTTACACCCAGAGCTACAAAAAGCTGGAAGCACAGGGCCTTGTTTACCCCTGTTTCTGCTCCCGTGCCCAGCTCCATGCCGCCAGCGCACCCCACACCTCCGACGGCAATGTGATCTATCCCGGCACCTGCCGGGGGCTGACGGCGGAGCAGATCGCCGAAAAGCGCAAAAAGAAAGCCCCGGCCTATCGTCTCATGGTGCCTGATGAGGACATTGCCTTCACCGATGGCTGTATGGGCCCCCACACCGAGAATCTGCTCCGCGACTGCGGGGATTTCTACCTCCGCCGCGCCGATGGCGTGTTTGCCTACCAGCTGGCTGTGGTGGTGGACGATGCCCGCATGGGCGTGACGGAGGTGGTGCGGGGCGCGGACCTGCTCTCTTCGACCGCGCGGCAGCTTTATCTTTACCGTCTGCTGGGGCTGAAAGCGCCGCAGTTCGCCCATTGCCCGCTCCTGCTGGCCCCGGATGGCCGCCGCCTGTCCAAACGGGACGGGGACCAGAGCCTGGAAAATCTGCGGGCAAAGTATACGGCGGAAGAGATCGTGGGCAGGCTTGCCTTTGCCTATGGTCTCCAACCTGAACCGGCTCCCCGCACCCCGGAAAGCCTGATCCCAGACTTTTCCTGGGACAAGGTGCCAAAGCAGGACATCTGCCTGCCGGAAGATCTGTTTTAAGCAAACCCACGATTTTTGCCATGCCTGTGCAAAAATCGTGGGTTTTTCTTTACAAAAAAACAATCTATGGTAAAATATAACTAGAGATTTTGCCGAAACGGAAAGGAGCCTGTTATGCGTAAAATGTTAAAAGCGTCGAGTTTGTTGATTTGTGCAATGCTTTTGTTCAGCGCATGTGCAAGCTCTTTGAATCTGAGACCGGGACCTTTCCGTTCGGAAATGCAGGATGTTTTCGTTCAGCAGACGACACTTACGGTTCCGGCCAGTCACGCCGAGCATGGGGAGGATTATGTCATTGAGTGGCAGGACCCTGTGATGGAAAAGCACGTCCGGAAATGGCTTGACCGCCCGAAGGGAGATATCTATCACAGCGATGTCTGGGATTATCAGCGAGTCTCGATAAATTCTGGAACCGGCGTAGGGGATCTCATCGTCAAAGATGCACCGGATGGGGTGGACATTGGGGGAAACGTCAGCAGCAATGAGCAGCTGGCAGCCTGCGCAGTCAGCGTAGAGGGAACGTATGATCCGGTGGTTTCGCTCGCAGATCTGCGGCATTTTGACAGCTTGCAGGTATTGTCGGTCAATAATAGAAGGGGAGCCCCACCCATTACAGATCTGACAGGTCTGGAAGAATGCAAAAATCTGATGCTTTTGAGTGTGCCCAGTGTGGAGAGCAGCGCATTCCCGACCTTTGCAAAGCTGGATTCTGTGGTAAAGCTGGAATATGGCAGTGACGGGATCCGGACAGATTCCAATGTCTCCGATCTTTCGGCGCTGGCGCAGATGAAGTCACTGAAGATGCTGTGGATCACCGGCAGTGAGGTCGATCTGACCCAGCTGGCCGGAGCCGATCTGCGGGTTCTGAGACTGGACGTGACCCGGATCGGTTCGCTGGAAGCGCTGAAGCAGATGGAAAATTTGAGCCTTCTGCAGCTGAACAATGGGCAGGAGATCGACAGTTTTGCCCCGCTGGCGGGAAGCAGTGTGCAGTATCTGAGTATGTCCCTCTCTGAGGCCGAAAAGGAAAACTACAAGGACATGGATTATACCCCCCTGACCCAGATGCCGCAGCTGATCTGGCTGGACCTGACCAACAACATCACGTTTGATACGGAAACCTGCAAAAGATTGCTGGCAAACGATACGGCCCTGAAATATCTGAACATTTCCTACACCCCGGCGGCCAAAGATGCCGAAGAGCTGGATACAGCGCACCTGAAAGAGTTCACAGCCCCGGCTCCGTAATACCCCAAAATGCAAAAACGCCTCTGTTGGCCGACAGAGGCGTTTTTTCTATGTGGATTCACAGCCGCTGCAAGGCTCTTGCGTCGCTGCGTTCCAGTGCAGTCATGGCCGTATCCAGAACCATGGCCAGCAGGATGCCCAGCAATACATCAATGCAGCTGTGCTGCTTGAGCAGGACCGTGGACGCAATGATGGAAACGCAGAGCACAGCAGAAGCGGGCCGCATCCAGCGGCGGCCGGGCGTTTCAAAGATGCGGCTGCGGTAATAGGCCATCATCAGGGTGACGGAGTTGAACACATGGATGGAGGGGCAGACGTTGAGGGGCGTGTCGGTGGCATAGAGCATCCGCACGGCCTGAGCAAAGATATCGCTGCCGTACACCCGGTAGGGCCGCAGGTCAAGCCCGGTGGGCAGGATGACATAGCAGGCCAGCGCAATGGTCATGCCCGCAAACAGGGGCAGGCAGAGCCGCCAGAAGTCGGCCCGGGGCGCTTTCCACAGCAGGTAGAACAGGGTAAACGGAATCCATACGAACCACGCAAAGTAGGGCACGATGGCATATTTGCAAAAGGGGATCAGGTCGTCCAGATGGCAGTGCACCAGAACATCGGGCACGGCAATATGGACTTCGAGCCAATGGAACGCCGAAAGGTAAAACAGGAGATAAAACGCCATGAACGAAACGGGATGGCGGGAAAACCAGTTGCGCATGGAACACACTTCCTTTTCTGGAATGGGGGCCGCAGCCCCGCCTAAAGTTCTTTGCAGCGTATGATTATACCGCGCAAAGACGAAGAAAACAAGACAAAAAGCTGACAAAATCGTGAACACATCCGCGCGGAATTTGGTATGCTTTGGGGAAGCGGATGCAGGGGAGAGAAGCTTCTGCCTATTGATACGAGACAGGATGCGGGTTTCCTGCACAAAAAAGGACCTCCCCGCCAAAACTGCAATGGCGGAGAGGGCCGGATATATGGAAACTCAGATCACCTTTTGTTCCATCCACCTGCCGCGGACAAAGCGGACGCAGAAGAACAGCGAGCGCATGGCCCAATCCAGGAACATGCCCATCCAGATGAACAGCAGGCCGCAGTGGAACTTGAGCACCATCAGGTAGCAGAAGGCCACCCGGAACACCCACATGGAGATGACGCTGACCGTCATGGTAAAGGCGGCATCTCCGGCGGCGCGCAGGATGTTGGGCAGGGTGAAGCTGGAGGGCCACAGGATCAGCGACACAGCGTTGAACCAGACCATCAGCTCCAGTGCCATGCCGTAGGCCTCCGGCGAGAGGTTGAAGCAGGAGAGCGCCAGCTTGTTCAGGAAGAACAGGCCGGAAAGGTTCATCACCCAGTCCCCGGCGTAGGCGGTCAGGAGCAGCAGGCGGGAATAGCGCTTGGCCTGCACCTTTTCTCCGGCACCCAGACACTGGCCCACAACGGTCAGCGCGCCGATGCCAACGGCGGAGGCGGGCACGTTCAGGAAGCTGGAGATGTTGCCTGCCACGGCGTTTGCGGCAATGGCGGCGGTGCCCAGCGTGCTGGTCAGGCTGGAGACCGACAGCTTGCCGATCTGGAACATGCCGTTCTCGATGCCGGCAGGAATGCCGACTTTCAGGATGCGCTTGATGAGGTCGAGGTCGGGCTTCAGGTCGGTGAGGTGGTCGATGCGCAGCGCACAGTCCGGCTTCTGCAGCAGGAACATCACGGTGAAGCAGGCGATCATCCGGCTCACGAGGCTGGCAGTGGCCGCACCCATCACGCCCATGCCGAACCCGTAGATCAGGATGGCGTTGCCGCCAATGTTCACCACGTTCATCACCAGGCTGGAAAGCATACTGATCTTGCTGTTGCCCTGGGCGCGGAACAGGGCCGCACCGGCGTTGTACACGCCGATAAAGGGATAGCTCAGGGCCGAGAGCAGAAAATAGGTCTCAGCGTAGCGCATCACATCCGCGTCAATGGAGCCGAAGATGCCCCGCAGGATGGCGTGCCGCCCCACCGCCACGATGACGGCGGTGACCACGCTGAGCGAGATCATAATGAACATGATCTGTGCGGCGCTGGCCTTGGCCCGTTTGGGCTCCCGGTGGCCGATGTACTGACTGGTGACCACGGCACCGCCGGTGGCAAGGGCGCTCATCACCTGGATCATCAGGGTGTTGAAGCTGTCTACCAGGCTCACGCCGGACACGGCAGCCTCGCCCACCGAGGACACCATCAGGGTGTCGGCCAAGCCGATGGTCACGCTCAGGGCCTGCTCGGCGATGAGCGGCAGCAGCAGTGCCACTAGCGCCTGCCGGGTGAAGAGCGGGTTGATTGGTTTTTGGGTGGTTGACATGGAAAACCTCCGCAGGATGAAAGGAACTTGATTCAGACCCCTTTATCATACAGCGGATGGCGCAGAATTACAAGACGTTGTATACAAGAAATGAAAAAAAAGAATGAAGCTGGGTGCGTTTGCTCTACTTTACCCCCGCAGATAATTGTGCTAAAATAAATCCACAGCCTGTGTGTTCGTGCAGGGAGCACACGGCCGTACAACATGATAAGAAGCAGACCCGAAAAAAGGGGGAGAATTATGCCCAAAACAGCCCATAAAGTCGTGGTCATCGGGCACCGCAACCCGGACACCGACTCCATCTGCTCGGCCATTGCCTATGCAGAGCTGAAAAACAAGACCAGCGATCTTGTCTGCGAGGCCCGCCGCGCCGGCAAGATGAACCAGGAGACCGAATTCGTGCTCAAAAAGTTCGGGGTCAAGCCGCCGCGCATGTGCACCGACGTGAACCCCAAGATCCGCGATGTGGACTACCGCGAGATGCCCGGCATCCCCGGCACCACCAGCCTGCGCAAAGCATGGGAGATCATGCGCGACAAGCAGATCGACACCCTGCCGGTCACCAGCCCGGACAACGAGCTGGAGGGCGTGATCACGGTCAAGGACATTGCCACCGCCAACATGGACGTGTTCGACACCGGCATCCTGGCCAAGAGCCAGACCACCTACCGCAATATTTTGGAAACGCTGGGCGGCACCATGGTGGTGGGCCGCGAGGACGACGTGTGCACCACCGGCCACATCCGCATCGGCACCGCCACGCCCGAAATGCTGGAAAATACCGTGGAAAAAGGCGACATCGTCATCCTGACCAACCGCTACGAAAGCCAGCTGTGCGCCATTGAAAAAGAAGCGTCGCTGCTCATCATCTGCAACGGCTCCAAGGTGGGCCGCACCATCCAGCGCATTGCCGAGGAAATGGGCGTGGCCATCATGTCGGCCCCGGTGGACACCTACGCCGCCGGTAAGCTCATCAGCCAGTGCGCTCCCATCTCCTACTATATGACCCGCAGCGACATCATGAAGTTCACCCTCGTCACCCCGGTGGCAGACGTCACCCGCGTGATGGCCAAGGTACGCCACCGCTATTTCCCCATCCTGGACGAGGACGGCAAATACTGCGGCATGGTCA
>ENA-OPDC01000919-OPDC01000919.1-human-gut-metagenome-genome-assembly--contig:-NODE-919-length-9853-cov-3.103388_pt1 | contig 9853 bp, 9 predicted proteins | sample MGYA00241620_ERZ501503 | MGnify/ENA primary metagenome ERZ501503 (study PRJEB25962, sample SAMEA2042659) | human gut metagenome | biome: human gut; feature: human-associated habitat; material: faeces...
CTCATCGGACGGCTTTACATCCTCCCAGGACGGGATGATGAGGATATCATCCACATAGAACTGGTGAAAATATTTTTTCCAGTTATTGATCCAGTCAAGATCTTCTGTTTCGGAAGATGTAATGACACCGCTTCCCACTTCCACCATGTCACGCAGTTTCTCGAGTCCGATCTTTACCTGCTTTAAAATCTCCGTCTGATCACTGCCGTCTTCTTCCACATAAAAGCTCACATGGCTGATGCCCTCATCCGGAGGAAGTTCCGGCAGAAAATCAATAAACATATCCGCCTGGTCTTCTTTGGTAAGCGGAATATTGTCTTCAATCTCTATTCCCTCAATGCCCAGATCCATCAGCATGGAACTCATAAAATCCTCTGCTGCAGTCGTTGTCTCAATTGTATATTTTTTCCACTTCATGTTACCATCCTCTCAATTCTACACTAAGGCATACTATATGTATCATACCTTATTTCCAATAAAATTTCAAGAAAACATTGTACATCAAAAAAACCCATGTTATAATATAGGGGTTAAGTTGATAGTTATACAGTTATAGGAGAAAACAATAAATGGATAAACGCAATCTTGTAGAAGGACTTCAGAAAGCATTCAACACCGATGACCGGCAGCGAAATACTTCTGATACCAGTGATGTAGAATATAAAGAGAACACCAATACTCTCTATATCAAAAAACAGAGAACCTACAATATGGAAGAAAACATTCCGTCCGCCACTGCCATGTCAGAGGAGGAGATTTTTAAGCGTCTTCATGAGGAACGACATTAAACATGCATAAAACAGCCATACGGTCTGCGGACAGACCGTATGGCTGTTTTAATTTTTGTACACAGCACAAAGCTTATGATACTCACTGTTAATTTCCTGAACGGTATTCTTATCCCCATCCAGATTATCCGGATGATAAATTTTGATCAGGTCTTTATAACGTTTCTTAAGGGACTGTCTGCTCTCTACTCCGGAGAAAAACATTTCTCCCCGGATAACAGGCTGCTCTGCTGTCACAGAAAAATCGCTTACCCGCTGATAGAAAGCTTTCTGCTTCTTCACATGTTCTTTCTCTGTTGCAAGTTTTACAAGTTCTTCTTCGAGTATTTTAAATTTCATATCAAAAAGCTTCTGCTGCTGTTCCAGACGGCGATCCTCATTCTCCACCCGCCGCGCAAATTCTTTTTTCTCCCGCTCCAGTGTGCGGCGCTGCTCCTCCAAAGCTTTACGTTCTTCTTCCAGCGTCATCTCCCACATGCCTCCGTATCCGTACACACATGCTGCCAATCATACTAACAGGCTTATCATACAATACTTTGTACCAGATTACTATAGGCGATTTGTACTAATGTTCATCGAAAGATTCTTTGATTTTGTCCATAAAACCCTTCTTTTTTTCTTTTCCGGTCTGTGCTCCGCCCTCTTTATTCAGGGAATTTCCCGTCAATTCATCAAATTTACGCAACGCCTCTTTTGCCTCTTTGTTTAAGCCCGTCGGCGTGTTGACAATCAGTGTTACATAATGGTCTCCACGTACTGCCTTGTTTCGGATCGATGGTACTCCTTTGCCTTTCAGGCGGATTCTCGTTCCGCTCTGGGTACCCGGTGCAACGGTATAGATGATATCTCCGTCCACCGTCCTGATACGGATATCCCCGCCCAGTGCTGCAATACCAAAGGAAATCGAAGCATTGGAAAATATATTCATGTCCTGACGTTCAAACGCAGTGCTTCTGGAAACAAGAACTTCTACCAGAAGATCTCCTCTCGGACCTCCGTTTCGTCCCGGTTCTCCGTAACCTCTGACACGAACAGACTGTCCATTATCAATTCCGGCCGGAATCTCTACGGTCTTTCGTACTTTCTTTGAGATATATCTCGTTCCCCGGCAATCCGGACATTTTTCACGGATCACCTTACCGGTACCGCCGCAATCCGGACAGGTCTGCACATTCTGCATCATGCCAAACAAAGACTGCTGGGAATATACCACTTTCCCTTTTCCCCCGCACTTGCTGCAGGTTTCCGGTGAAGTTCCCGGTTTTGCCCCGGTTCCGTGACAGGTCTTACATTCTTCTTTATACGGGAACTCAAGTTCCTTAGAACATCCAAACACAGCTTCTTCAAACGTAATACGGACGGTAAGACGTACACTTGCGCCCTGCGCCGGTCCGTTATTGTTGCTGTTTCGTCTTCCGCCACCGAAAAAGTCTCCGAAAATATCGCCAAAGATATCTCCCATATCCATGCCGGAAAAATCGAATCCGCCTGCACCGCCGGCGCCTCCATCAAACGCAGCATGACCAAACTGATCATACTGTCTGCGCTTTTCCGGATCGCTCAAAACGGCATATGCCTCCTGCGCTTCCTTAAATTTTTCCTCACACTCTTTATCTCCCGGATGCATATCCGGATGATACTTCTTGGCGGTTGTACGGAAAGCTTTTTTTATTTCTGCTTCCGTTGCGGTCTTTGGAATTCCAAGGACCTCGTAATAATCTCTTTTCTCTGCCATAATATTAATCCCTTATAGTACGCATAGGGTTTCCGGAAAACCGGAAACCCCACGCTTTGTCTATTTATTTTCTAAATTAAACCTCTTTGAAATCTGCATCGATGACATCATCATCTGCACCATTTGCTCCTGCTCCGGTGTTTGCTCCTGCTGCAGAACCCATATCAGGACCTGCTCCCGGATTCGGGCCTGCGCCTGTTGCCCCCTGTGCTGCCTGTGCCTGCTCATACATCTTTGCAAATACCTTCTGTGCACTCTGTGTCAGTTTCTCCTGTGCTGCCTTTAATTCCGCAACATCTGCATCTGTCATCTGCTCTGCTTCCTTGTGTGCATCCAGGAAAGCCTTTACTGCTGCAACATCAGCTTCTACTGCTGACTTGTCTGCAGGATCAACCTGATCTCCTACCTGCTTTAATGCATCCTCTGTCTGGAATACAAAGCTCTCAGCTTCATTTCTGGCATCGATTGCTTCTTTTCTCTTCTTATCCTGCGCTTCAAACTCAGCAGCTTCCTTAACAGCCTTATCGATTTCTTCATCGGACATGTTAGATCCGGCTGTGATTGTGATATGCTGCTCTTTGCCTGTTCCAAGATCCTTGGCAGATACATTTACAATACCGTTTGCATCGATATCGAATGTAACCTCGATCTGTGGAACACCACGACGTGCTGGTGGGATACCATCCAGACGGAACTGTCCAAGGGATTTGTTATCTCTTGCGAACTGTCTCTCACCCTGTACAACGTTGATATCAACGGCTGTCTGGTTATCTGCTGCTGTAGAGAAGATCTGGCTCTTCTTGGTAGGGATCGTTGTATTTCTCTCGATCAGTCTTGTAGCGATACCACCCATTGTCTCGATAGATAATGATAATGGTGTTACATCAAGAAGTAAGATTTCACCGGCACCGGCATCTCCTGCTAATTTACCACCCTGGATAGAAGCACCGATTGCAACACACTCATCCGGGTTTAAGGATTTGCTTGGCTCTTTGCCTGTCAACTGTCTTACTTTGTCCTGAACAGCCGGGATACGTGTAGAACCACCAACTAATAATACCTGACCAAGATCTGCGTTTGTAAGTCCTGCATCTTTCATGGCATTCTGAACCGGGATTGCAGTTCTCTCAACTAAGTCATGTGTTAATTCATCAAATTTTGCTCTTGTAAGGTTCATATCGAAATGTTTTGGACCTTCTGCTGTAGCTGTGATGAATGGTAAGTTGATATTTGTAGTTGTAGCAGAAGATAACTCTTTCTTAGCTTTCTCTGCTGCTTCTTTTAATCTCTGAAGTGCCATCTTATCTGTAGATAAATCAACACCCTCTGCTTTCTTGAATTCATCGATCATCCACTGTGTGATCTTGTTATCAAAATCATCACCACCAAGGTGTGTATCACCATTTGTAGCTAATACTTCAATAACTCCGTCACCGATCTCGATAATGGAAACATCGAATGTACCACCACCTAAATCGTATACCATGATCTTCTGTTCTTTCTCATTGTCAAGACCATAAGCTAAAGCTGCTGCTGTTGGCTCGTTGATGATACGTTTTACATCAAGTCCTGCGATCTTACCGGCATCTTTTGTTGCCTGACGCTGGGCATCATTGAAGTATGCTGGTACTGTGATAACCGCTTCTGTAACTTTCTCTCCTAAATATCCCTCTGCATCTGCTTTTAATTTCTGAAGGATCATTGCGGAGATCTGCTGTGGAGAATACTGTTTATCATCAATTGCTACTTTGTAATCAGATCCCATATGTCTCTTAATGGAAGAGATTGTTTTTTCTGCGTTTGTAACAGCCTGACGTTTTGCAGGTTCACCGACTAATCTCTCTCCTGTTTTTGTAAATGCTACGATAGATGGTGTTGTTCTTGCACCTTCCTGATTTGCGATAACGGTAGGTTTTCCACCTTCCATAACTGCTACACAGCTGTTTGTTGTTCCTAAGTCAATACCAATAATTTTACTCATAATAATTTCCTCCTTTAATTAGCTACCTTTACCATGCTGTGTCTTACCACAGCGTCTCTGTACATATAACCTTTCTGAAGTTCTTCCGCTACTATATTTTCGCCAAGCTCTTCATCTTCCACATGCATGACTGCATTATGGAAATTTGGATCAAATTCCTGTCCAACTGCCTCGATTGGTTTTACACCAGCCTCCTCTAATGTTGTAAGGAATTGTTTGTAAATCTTATCCATACCAACGACAAATGCATCTTCCTTTTTGTCTTCCGGTACAGCCGCAAGTCCGCGCTCGAAATTATCGATCACCGGAAGCACTTTCTCAACAATTGTTTTTGCTCCCATATCAAACATCTGTGATTTTTCTTTCTCAGTACGTTTGCGGAAATTCTCAAATTCTGCCATCTGGCGTCTCAGACGATCGGTAAGATCTTCAATCTGTTCATCTTTCTTATCTTTTTTCTTCTTGAAGAATCCCTTTTTATTGTCATCAGAATCCTCTTTGGAAGATCCTTCTGTCTCTTCCGCCGTTTCCTCTGTGTCTTTCTCTTCTGTCTCAGAAGCTGTATTCTCAGTCGTTTCAGCTTCTTTTACGGAATCTTCTGTCTGATCTGCCTGGGACTCTTTTTCTAAATCCTCTAAAACCTCTTCTAATACTTCTTCTTTCTTCGCTTCCTGCATTTCCCAGCCACCTTTCTATACTTCTCCTTTTGGCTTATCTAAGATGCCATCCAGAGATTTTTTCAATGTGTTCAGATTCGCCATTACTTTCTCATAATCCATCCGCTTCGGTCCGACAATTCCTATCGTTCCCCGAACACCTTCGCCCAATTCATAAGTTGCAGTCACAACACTGCAGTCCTTCATCGTCTGGATCGGGCTTTCATTCCCTATATAAACCTGAATTCCTGTATTCTCTTCATCCAACAGGTTTTCAGTTACAAGGCTTGCCAACTGCTGTTTCTCCTCAAATGTGGAGATCAGTTCACTTGCTTTCTCCGCTGAATCAGATAACTCCGGATATTTGAAAAGATTTGTCGTACCACTCGTATAAATCTTAATATCCTCATCCTGACCCATTGTCTCACCAAGTGTATCAAGCACGTTGCTGACGATATCACTGTGGATACCTGCCTGCCCTTTCAGCTTGGCGATGGTCGCAAGATTGATCTCTTCTAATGCCAGACCATTCAGATTCGAATTCAGCAGGATATTCAACTTCAACATTGTCTCATTATCAAGCGGTTCTGATACCGGAATGATCTTATTCTTGACCATGTTGCCCTCTGTGACGATCACTGCAAGAATCTGTTCCTCATCCACATTAGAGAGCTGAATGAACTTCACTTTGTTCCGATGATAACTCGGCGCTGATACCATTGTTGCATAGTTGGTATTGGCTGCCAGAACTTTTGCAACCTTCTGCAGTACCTGTTCCATCTTCTCGGTGTGTTCGATGACAAACTGTTTCATGTCATCCACTTCCCGGTTCTTCTCTTCCATCAGATGATCTACATAGAAGCGGTAACCTTTATCGGAAGGAATCCGTCCTGCCGAAGTATGCGGCTGTAAAATGTATCCTAATTCCTCAAGGTCTGCCATCTCATTCCGGATCGTTGCTGAACTTAAATTCAGGTCTGTATACTTTGAAATGGTTCTTGAACCAACCGGTTCACCTGTTTCCAGATAGTTGCGGATGATAGCATTTAAAATTTTCGTTTTACGTTCGTCTAATTCTAATTCTTCCATTCACTCACTCCTGCTTCTGGAAATATCATAATTGCCCAACAACGCTTGTCACTGAACAATTATCTGTGTGTTTTTAGATTTGTTAGCACTCATTTGATTGGAGTGCTAATATCTATGTACCTAACATAGCACCATCCTATTTTTTTGTCAACAGTATTTCTGATGTTTTTTGAAGATTTTTTGTGAAAAAATTGTGTCCTGCCAGAGTTTAGCGGTCGTAGTGTCGCAGATTTTATGGTGCTTTCTTAGGTTTTGAAGTGCATATATAAATGTCCGTTCACAAGGCAATTTTATATGTAATGAAAAAGAAAAACGTAGGATTGTAAGTGTGATTGTGGTAGAATTATGTTTAGTAATGAATTTATAAAATCAGAACTTGAGGAAGGGAGCGTGATTGTATGAAAAAGAAGCTATCTGTTATGACTGTAATCATTTTGGCTCTTGCGATATGCGTATCGGCATGGTTTTATGGGTACTACAATCGCAAAAGCAACGACAATCTTCCCACTCTGACGGCAATCGCAGAAATGAGTGAAGCTGATGTTAATAGCCTTTTGCCTGGATACCATATTGACCAGCTTAGAGAGGTATGGGGGAAACCTGATACCAGTGAAGACGGCACAGTATGTTGGAAAATTGGGGATACCACTCTCATTGTGAGTTATAAAAATAATGGTATAGTTGCGATTTGTGGCCTTAAAGACGATAGCGGTGTCTCCATAGGAGAATAACAGCTTCCAATTTTATGGGGATGGCAATCAGTCATACTATGATTAGAAAATAAGATACTTACAATCATAAAATAGGAATGAACATTGAAACTAATGCCCGAATGGCATTAGCCATTATACAATATCCATTCTTATTTCATCAATAATACTTTTATCTCTTAACTTATGAATTTCAGTTCGTGTGATAGAAAACACAATTCCTATCAAAACAAATATACCACCAAATAATGCCGCCCACGGAAAATGATACAATACCGGGAAAGCCTTCCGAATGGATAAATTAATTAAAAATGGAATTGCAATTCCAAGTATCACTCCCGGAACAAGTGCATTTAGTACGCAAAAAATACTTTCACTATATAACATCCTGCAAAGTGATTTATTTGTCATTCCAACACTCTTTAACACTGCAAACTCACGGCTTCTGATTCTGATATTTGTCGTCAGCGTACTAATTACACTTGTAAATCCCATGAGAATGAGCAGGATAACAAAGCCATACATCACAATTTCAGCAAGAACTATAGCTATATTGAGCATTTTAATCATAGCATCTGTGCGGGCAATTCTCACGGTATATCCCTGCTCTGCATAAGAATCCTCTGCCACAATCGGAAAATATTCATCCATGACACTTCTGGCATACTCTGTATAATCATCTTCATCTGATGGCATACTAAACCAGTCAAAACTCCTCGCATCCGCATCAGGTACGACTATTCTGACTGGATATGGTGTCATTTCCCCAAAACCATATTCCTTTAAATCGGACTGTTCTAAAATACCTCCAATTATAAGTGTGTTCTTCTCATTGGCTGCGTTTATCAGGGAAATCTGTGTCACATCATCTTTAAAAGGTTTTATTGACACATACTCTCCATTGTCATTATATTGGTAAGTGTTCAGCAGAAGGATGCTTCCATATTCTGCGCCTGCCCTGTCACACAGTTTTTTATAGAGTTCATTATCAACGGACACGATTTCTGTCCTTGTTTCCCCACTATCATCAGAAAATTTCGGAACCTGCAGCATATCCTCTGTTAATGTATTTTTATCTAATAGCGCATTGTAGGTAAAAGTATCTGCTCCAACACCATATACGTCTATCCCGTACTTTTCCAGCTTTTGTGTGATTTCATTATATTGGTCTGATGTAACAGGCCGGCTGATTTTTCTCTCTTCCTTCCCTGTTTTCGCATTTACCCAGGTATCGTAATTGGAAGAATAGTCCACCATCATTTCTTTTGATTTTGGTGTCATCCATTCTTGGAATTCCTTTGCCTGACCGGATAATCCTCCGGTTAACAGAAAAAGTAAAATCCCAAGTGACAATGCACGTATCGTTGCCTTATAGCCGTATTTGTTTCTTTTCATGTTTTTATAGGCAATCGCAGACTCACATCCAAATATTTTTTGGATAAAGCTGTCTTTTACCTGGATCTCTTTCAAAGCTGTACCTGCTCCAATCCCTTTTACACACTGGATAGCAGTAAATTTACCAACCTTTTTAGCTGGTCTGTATGCAGAGAATAATACAATGCAAAACGAAAATACACCTGCAAACAAATATGTCCACACAGATATATGAAAGGGCAGGGAAAAGGTAAAAGGTCTCATAATAATTTCTTTTGCAGCATCATTGATATTGGAAATAAAATGTCCTGTAAATTTTACACTAATATAACCAAGTATAGTTCCCGCAATGAGTCCAAGCGGGATGGCTGTCAGACTAAGCCATAAACTCTCATAGATAACACTTGCCCTTATCTGTCTGCCTGTTGCACCAACACATTTTAAAATACCAAACTCCTGAATCCGCTTATTGGCACTGGCAGAAAATATATTGGATATTACAGTAATCGACATTGCCGCAATAAGAAGACCTAAAAGCAGTGCCGGTATTGCAAGCATGAGAGAATATGCTCCTCCATATTCTCCATAATCCGAACCAAGGAAATCCGTAAGCATCTTATTTGCGCTTGTCACAAAGCACATTACAGTTGTAATAAGTGCTGTTGCAAGTGCGATCGCAAAAATTCCTGCAATCGTTCTTTTTTTATTCACTTTCATCTGGCTTAAGGCGAGTTGTGCTGTTATTTTCATTACTTCATCACCTCATCTTTTATGATTTTTCCATCTCCGATCGTGATGATCCGGTTCGCCTGCAGCGCTATCTTTTCGTCATGTGTGACAAGAAGAATCGTCTGCTTATATTTCTGATTGGTGAACTTCAAAATATCCAGAATCTCTCTGCTTGTTTTACTGTCAAGATTTCCCGTCGGCTCATCTGCAAGAATAAATGCCGGCTCGTTTATAAGTGCCCTTCCTATGGATACTCTTTGCTGCTGACCTCCTGACATTTGTCCCGGCAGATGTTTTGCCCGTTTCTCAAGACCCAGCATATTCACAATCTCAGAAAGCCGTTCCTTATTCTCTTTTCTTCCATCTAATTTCCATGGCAGTGCAATATTTTCCTCCGCAGTAAGAGTGGGTATCAGATTATAAAACTGATAAACAATTCCCAGATTTCTTCTGCGGAAAATTGCAAGTTCATCCTCGCTCATGGATTGTATCTCATTTCCATCAATGATAACCGAACCGCTTGTTGGATAATCAATTCCGCCAATCATATTCATAAGTGTCGATTTTCCAGAGCCGGATGCTCCAATGATTGCGACAAATTCTCCTCTTTCTACCGAAAAAGACACATGATCAAGCGCTATCACTTCCGATTCACCTTCACCATATTTCTTTGTTAATTCCTTTACTTCTAATACAGCCATTGCATTTCTCCTTGTTTTAAATACCATCTTATAGACAATTGCGAAACTCCTCATAATCTTCTTTAAATTGTTCAAAATTAACAAAAACAT
>ENA-OPDC01000920-OPDC01000920.1-human-gut-metagenome-genome-assembly--contig:-NODE-920-length-9844-cov-12.071815_pt1 | contig 9844 bp, 8 predicted proteins | sample MGYA00241620_ERZ501503 | MGnify/ENA primary metagenome ERZ501503 (study PRJEB25962, sample SAMEA2042659) | human gut metagenome | biome: human gut; feature: human-associated habitat; material: faeces...
GTGGAGAAGATGCAGCTTGCGGGGAACAGGCCCTTGTTGTCCTTGCCCTCGCTCTCGCCGAACAGCTGCTTGTACCACTCGTTCATCAGGGCGAAGTCCGGCTCGTAGCACTCCAGAATTTCAACGCTCTTGCCCTTGCGGTACAGGATGTTGCGGATGGCAGCATACTTGTAAGCATCGTTGTCCTTGCTCAGAACGGAGAAGCGCTCCATGGAATCGGCAGCGCCCTTCATCAGGTCGTCGATGCTGATACCGGCAGCAGCAATGGGCAGCAGGCCCACAGCGCTCAGCACGGAGTAGCGGCCGCCCACGTCGTCGGGGACCACGAAGGTGGGCCAGCCCTGTGCGTCGGCCAGCTGCTTCAGGGTGCCCTTGGCACGGTCGGTGGTGGCGTAGATGCGCTTGTTGGCTTCTTCCACGCCCATCTCCTTTTCCAGCAGTTCACGCAGCACGCGGAATGCCAGAGAAGTCTCGGTGGTAGTGCCGGACTTGGAAATGACGTTGATGGAGAAGCGCTTGCCCTTGCACAGGCTGATGATGTTGTTCAGGTAGGTGGGGCTGATGCTGTTGCCGCAGAAGTAGATCTTGGGGCCATTTTCCAGCTCGTTGTGGAACTGGCCCTTGACGGCCTCGATGACAGCGCGTGCGCCCAGATAGCTGCCGCCAATGCCGGCCACCACCAGCACATCGGAATCCTCGCGGATCTTTGCGGCGGCTTCCTTGATGCGGGCGAACTCTTCCTTATCGTAATCACGGGGCAGATACATCCAGCCGAGGAAATCATTGCCCGGGCCGGACTTTGCTTCCAGCTGGTTATGGGCAGCTTCCACCTGCGGATAGATGGCTGCATATTCCTCTTCGCTGATAAAGCTGGAGAGGTGTTTTGTGTTCAGTGCGACGCTCATTTTATTATAACCTCCAAACGATTTGCCGGGCCTTTGCCCTGCGAGGAAATATCTTGGTATAAGTGTACCGTTCCCTCCGGGCAAAGTCAAGGTCAAAATCCTTGGATTTCATACAATTTTAATAGTGTTTTTTTGTTTCTTCATCCAGAATTGTTCACACAGACAGTTCCACGCAGCTTACCGCAGCGCGCTTTTGTACGCTGAAGCGTGCATTCAGCTTTCGCAGCCGGTCAAAGCGTCCCACAACAGGCCGAATGCGGTGTCAAAGTCCATTTTTTCAGCATCGGCAGCGGCGCGCACCTCGTACTCGCCCAGTTGGGTCTCCCCGCTCAGGATGCGTACCGTGCCAACGGTCTGGCCCAGCTGCACCGGTGCTTCCAGCTCCTGCGGCAGATCCAGCTGCGCGGTGAGGGCGGCGGCGTTTTCCTTGGGCATCAGCAGCGTTTCGGGAAGAGCGGTGTAGTCCAGCGGTACGCTTTCCTCTGCACTGCCCTTTACTTTTATAAGGAGAGGCCGGTCCTCCATGGCGGGCAGCGGCACGGCGGCGTAGGCCGCAAAGCCGTAGTCCAGCAGGGTGGTGGCCGCTGTGAACCGCTCCGAGCTGGAGAGCGACCCCAGCACCACGGCGATGAGGTCCAGCCCGTCGCGGGTGGCGCTGGCGCTGATGCACACGCCCGCGCCGCTGGTGGTGCCGGTTTTCAGGCCGGTGATGCCGTTGTAGCGCTTGAGCAGCTTATTGGTGTTCACCAGCTGGGTGGCCCCGCCGCGCAGGGTGTCCGTCCAGATGCCGGTATAGTGCAGCACCTCCGGGCAGGTGTTCAAAATCTCGCGGCTCATGATGGCAACATCGTGGGCGGTGGAAAGATGCCCTTCGGTGTCCAGCCCGCAGGCATTGTGGAAGGTGGTGTTCACCATGCCCAGTTCTGCGGCGCGGGCGTTCATCATCTGCACAAAGCCCGGCTCGCTGCCGCCCACCAGCTCTGCCACAGCCACAGCGGCATCATTGGCAGAGGACACACAAATGGCTTTAATCATCTCGTCCAGCGTGAACTGCTCCCCCGGCTCCAGCCAGATCTGACTGCCGCCCATGTGGTAGGCGTGTTCACTTACCGGCACCAGCGTGTCCATGGCAATGCGGCCGTCGTGCACGGCTTCAAAGGTGAGCAGCAGGGTCATTACCTTGGTAATGGATGCAATGGGCATCTGCTGGTCGGCGTTCTTTTCATATAATATAGTGCCCGTCTGTTGGTCGATCAGGCAGGCGGCGCGGCAGGGCAGCTCCAAGGCAGGCTGTGCCGCCGCGGGCTGCACCGGCCGGGTCTGGTCTGCAGCCGCCTGCACCGCCGGGTTTTGCTGCCGCAGCCCATTGCCCTGCGCCGTGCCAAAGGCCAGTGCAAACAGCCAGAAGCACACCACCCCTGCACACAAAAGCGCCAAGTTTTTCCGCTCCATTTCGGTCCCTCCCTGCGCAATGTCTCTTGCTGAGAGAGTATGCAGGGGCCTTTTTGTTTAGAATATCCTGCGCCCGCACCGCAGCCTGCATTTTTTATTTTGTCTTTTTCTACAAAAGGGCTTGACTTTTGCCCACCTTATAGTGTAAATTGGAGATGGCCCAAAAAGGCCGTATTGCTTTAATTTGTGGAATTATTTTTTAGGAGGATACTATTATGATTCTGTCTCGTCGTTCTTTCCTGAAGATGGCTGGTCTGACCGTTGTTGCTGCTGCAGGTGCTTCCATGTTCACCGGCTGTGGCCTTTTCAGCACCACGCCTATCACGGTAGTCGCCGCTGAGGGTTCTACCGATGAGTTCAAGGCTGCTGTTGAAAAGCTAAATAAAGATAAGCCGTTCGTGTACCCCGCCGATCTGAATGGTGATCTGCTGAAGGGTTATCTGCCCGGCCATCTGGCCACGAAGGGTCTCAAAGACTTTGAAGTCGTGAAGTACGAGTACAAGACCAAGAAGGATGCAAACGGTAAGGACTACAATTATCTGGAAGTCATCGTCAAGTCCACTAAATAATTTTTCCAAAGTTCTCTTTGAGAGACGGGCGTTTGCCCGTCTCTTTTTATTTTGCCCGCTTTCCAGCAAAAAAGTGCCTGCTGCTGTGCATCCGGTCTTGCGCCGCACCGCCGCTGTGATATATAATAAGGAGTAATGCAAACACCACCCCGTTTTTTGTCGAAAGGATATCCCCTCATGCGAGTTTGTTTTTATACCCTTGGCTGCAAGGTCAACCTGAATGAGACCGGTGCGCTGGAACAGATGTTCCGCGCCAACGGCTTTACCATTGCGCAGGAGAACGAGCCTGCGGATGTTTTTGTGGTGAACAGCTGCACCGTGACCAACTTTGGCGACCAGAAAAGCCGCAAGTGGCTGCGCCGCAAAAAGCGCGAGAACCCCGGCGCGGTCACGGTGCTTACCGGCTGCTACCCGCAGGCTTTCCCGGAGGAAGCCGCCCAGTTCACCGAGGCCGACCTTGTGTGCGGCAACGGCGACCGCAAGGCCATTTTAGATAACGTTCTCAAGCTGCTGGACGGCCATGAGCGCATTGTGGCCATCACGCCCCACCAGCGCGGCGAAAAATTTGAAGAGCTGCCCGTGGAGCGGTTCGAGACCCACACCCGTGCCTTTATCAAGGTAGAGGACGGCTGCAACCGCCAGTGCGCCTACTGCGTCATCCCCCGCGCCCGCGGCCCGGTGCGCAGCCGCGACGAAGCCAGCATCCTTGCCGAGCTGCGCCAGCTGGCGGCTTCCGGCTACCGCGAGGTGGTGCTCAGTGCCATCTCCCTGCCCAGCTATGGTCTGGATACCGGCACCAACCTTGTGGAGCTTGTGGAGCACTGCGCTCAGGTGGAGGGCATCCAGCGCATCCGTCTGGGCAGTCTGGACCCGGATATGCTCACACCGGAGTTCATCACCCGCCTTGCCGCCGTGGAAAAGCTCTGCCCGCAGTTCCACCTGAGCCTGCAGAGCGGCTGCACTGCCACCCTGCGCCGGATGCGCCGCGTTTACACTGCCGAGCAGTATGCACAGGTGGTGGACCAGCTGCGCGCCGCCTACGGGGAGCGCCCGGTCAGCTTTACCACCGACTGCATCTGCGGCTTTCCCGGCGAGACGCAGGCCGATTTTGAAGAGAGCTGCGAATTTTTGAAAAAGATCGGCTTTCTCAAGGTACATGTGTTCCCCTACTCCCGCCGCAGCGGCACCCCGGCCTACGACTTCCCGGAGCAGGTGCACGAGCGGGAAAAGCAGGAGCGCAGCCGCGTGATGAACGGCATTGCCGAGGAGGTACGCCGCGAAGTGCTGGCCGCCTATGTGGGCACCGAGGACGATGTGCTGCTGGAGACCCCGCTTTCCGGCACGCTGTTCACTGGCTACACCCGGCTGTACATTCCGGTGGTGGTGTCCGCCCCCGGCCACGAAAGCGGGCAGATCGTGCATGTACGCTTGGGCGAATACGACGGCGAGCGCGTCCGTGCAGCACTTTGCTGAGTTTACGCGCTTAAAACTGTTGATTCTGTACACGAGGACGAATACAACAAATTTTTAACAAATTTTGCGTTTTATCCCTTTTCATCCGGCACGCTTTATGCTAAAATGAAGGTGGATCATCCCGGGCACAGCGCTGTTTGCAGCAGTGCGTTACCAATGTGCTCTGTAATGCGCCCGCCCTGCGCGGCAGAACGCTGTCGGCAGTCGGGTGCAGCCCGTTTGTTTTTAGCAAAGCAAGGAGAGAATTGGAATGAGTTTCAGAGGAATCAATACCACGGTCATCCAGATCCGCCGTCAGGTGTTCACCGAGGTGGCACGCATGGCTTACGCCAACGTCAAGGGCGAGCAGGCCAACCACCTGATGCGCAAGATCCCCTACACCATCATCCCCGGCGAGGAAGGCAAGCTGCGCAAGGACATCTTCCTGGAGCGCGCCATCGTTGAGGAGCGCGTGCGTCTGGCCATGGGCCTGCCCACCCGCCGCATGGACGAGCACAACAGCGTCGTCTCCGGTCTGGAGGATGCTTCCATCGCCGATAAGTATTATGATCCCCCGCTGGTGAACGTGATCAAGTTTGCCTGCAACCGCTGCCCGGAAAAGCTGGTCAAGGTCTCCGACCTGTGTCAGGGCTGCCTTGCCCACCCCTGTATGGAAGTGTGCCCCAAGAAGGCCATCACATGGGAGAGCGGCCGTTCCATCATCGATCAGGACAAGTGCATCAAGTGCGGCCGCTGCGTCGGCGTGTGCCCCTATAACGCCATCGTCAAGACCGAGCGTCCCTGCGCTGCAGCCTGCGGCATGGGTGCCATCCACTCCGATGAGCTGGGCCGCGCCGAGATCGATTACAGCAAGTGCGTTTCCTGCGGCCAGTGTCTGGTCAACTGCCCCTTCGGTGCCATTGCCGACAAGGGCCAGATCTATCAGCTGATCCAGGGCTTCAACCGCGGCGACCGCATCTACGCGCTGGTGGCTCCCGCCTTCATCAACCAGTTCCCGGGTCTGGCTTCCACCGGCAAGCTCAAGGCCGCCCTGAAGGCCGTCGGCTTCTACGATGTGGTGGAGGTTGCCATTGGTGCCGACCTGTGCACCGTGGACGAAGCACACGACTTCCTGGAGGAAGTGCCCGAGAAGCTCAACTTCATGGCAACTTCCTGCTGCCCGGCATGGAGCATGATGGCAAAGACCGCTTTCCCGGATCTTGCCAAGAATATCTCCATGACCATGACCCCCATGGTGTTCACCGCCCGCATGATGAAGCAGAAGGACCCCGAGGCCCGTATGTGCTTCATTGGACCCTGCGCCGCAAAGAAGCTGGAAGCTTCCCGCCGCACCGTCCGCTCCGATGTGGACTTCGTGCTCACCTTTGAAGAGCTGGCCGGTATCATCGAGGCCAAGGATGTGGACACCAGCCTGCTGGAAGTGGACGAGGCCGAAGCTCTGCACGCTGCATCCGCAGCAGGCCGCGGCTTTGCACAGTCCGGCGGCGTTGCCAAGGCTGTTGCCGATAAGGTCAAGGAATGGCACCCGGATATGGATGTCAAGATCGCATCCGCACAGGGCCTTGCCGAGTGCAAGAAGCTGCTCATGCTGGCCAAGGCTGGCAAGTACAACGGCTACCTGCTGGAAGGCATGGGCTGCCCGGGCGGCTGCATCGGCGGCGCAGGCACCATTGCCGACCCCGCACGCACGGCCATCCAGCTGAACAAGTACGTCAAGGAAGCTCCCTTCGCCGACCCGGAGCAGAGCCCCTTTATGAGCGAGATCCATGTGCTGAAGGACGACCCCGACTTTGAACTTTAAGCGCTGATTTTTCAAGAACCGCTTCTCCTGCCGGAGGGGCGGTTCTTCGTCATTTTCGCCCACCATATTTTATCAATGTGCAACATTTCTGTGAAAGCTTCACGAAGCGGATTGACAATTTTGCACAGCCATGCTATTTTAGCATTGACAAACCGGTATTACCGCAATTGTTCAACGCCGTCTCTGTGGCAGGAAAGGCAGATCATTCATGACGAACACTTATAAGCGCGTAAGCGCCGCCCTGCTCTCAGTGCTGCTGCTGTGCATGTTCACCTTTGGTGCAAGCGCTGCTTCCAGCCTGAACGTAGGCATTAAATTCTGGAAAGAAAAATCCGATAAGGAATCCATGGCCAACACCGGCATCGATGCCAGCCGTGATGTCACCCTCACCCGCCAGTCTAACGGCACCTACACGCTCACCCTGCCCATCCAGCAGGTAAGCAAGATGGGTGTCACCGGCTGTCTGTCCGGCCTGACCATTGGTGATGTGACCTACACCGGCACCGTCTCCGGCGATGTTGCCAAGGGCACCGGCGTGCTCACCATCAAGAACATGCCCGCCTCGGTGCTGACCGGCAGTGATGTGAACAAGGCACTCACCGTTACCTGCAACATTCAGATGGATCTGAGCGTGCTGGGCGAGATCAACACCTCGGCCCGCATGTGCATCTGGAACAAGTAAGCTTTTTCAAGCAAAGAACGGCGTTCCCCACCGGAACGCCGTTCTTTGCTTTTATCACTCCATGTGCTTTTCCACAAAGTCGCCAACCATTTTGTCCAGCTGCAGCACAGCGTTCTCGGCACCCTTCATCACCTTGCGGGTGGTGCGGCGCAGCTGGCGCTGGTTCTGGGTGGCGGCCATCACGCCCACGGCACCCAGTGCCGCCCCCGCGGCCATGCCAAGCAGCATCCCGGAAGAACTGGTGGATTCATGTTTCATAGTAAAACTCCTTTCGGTGAAAAAGATCCGGTCTCCGGTGTTATTATTTCCTGTAAACTATCTGGTATCCGCTTTTTTTATGCAGAAATTTGTGGTATACTGTTCTACGATGTTTTAATGGGCGGGTGTGCCCGGCTAAAAAGCGCACTGCTCATTCCGCATACTGGTAAGGAGGTTCCTTATTTGATACACCCTGTTGAACCCAAAAAAGTCCTTTGCATCCACGATCTTTCCGGCATGGGCCGCTGCAGCCTTGCAGTGATCCTGCCGGTGCTGTCGGTCATGGGCGTGCAGCCGGTAGCCCTGCCCACGGTGGTGCTTTCCACCCACACAGGCGGGCTTGGCACACCTGCACGGCTGGACGGCTGCGCCTACGGCGAACAGGCACTGGAGCATTACCATGCGCTTGGCGTGGAGTTTGACTGCATCTATACCGGCTATCTGGGCGGTGAGGATCAGGTGGCACTGGCCGAAAAAGCCTTTGCCCTCTGGCCCGCAGCCAAAAAGATCGTTGACCCGGTCATGGGCGACAACGGCAAGGCTTACTCCACCGTAACGCCTGCTTTGATCGACCGCATCCGTGCACTGTGCGGTGCTGCCGATCTGATCCTGCCCAACTACACCGAGGCACAGATCCTGCTGCAGCGCCAGCCGCAGACCGAGCTGCTCACCGATGAAGCCGCACAGGCTCTGGCTGACGAGCTGACCGCTCTGGCCCCCGGGGCTGTCGTCACCGGCCTGCCGCTGGGCAAATACATCGGCTGTGCAGGCAGCGGAAAAGACCGCTTCCTCATCAAAAAGCTGCACATCAGCCGCAGCTTTCCCGGCACCGGCGACCTGTACGGTGCGGTGCTCATCGGCTCGCTGCTGCAGGGCAACGCCCTGAGTGCCGCCGCCGACAACGCTGCCGAGTTCGTGGCGCTTTCCATCCAGAACACGCCCGCCGCGCAGGATACCCGCTACGGGGTCTGGTTCGAGCCGCTTCTGCCGCGCCTGTGCCCGGCAAGCTCGGCAGAATAAGGGGAGGTACACCGATGAACGAAAAGCCAACCTTGAACATCGTTCTGGTGGAACCGCGCATCCCGCAGAACACCGGCAATGTGGCCCGCACCTGTGCCTGCACTGCCTGTCGGCTGCATCTGGTAGGCCCCATGGGCTTTGCCATCGATGACAAAAAGCTCAAGCACGCGGGTCTGGATTACTGGCACTACCTCGACATCAGCTATTACGACAGTCTGGACGAGTTCTTTGCCAAAAACAGCGGCCCCTATTACTATTTTACCACCAAGGCACCGCAGCGCTACACCGATGTGAGCTACCCGGACGGTGCATACCTCGTGTTCGGACGCGAGGATGCCGGCCTGCCCGAAGCCTTGCTTGCCGCCAATCAGGAGCACTGCATCCGAATGCCCATGCGCGACACCTGCCGCAGCCTGAACCTTTCCAACAGCGTGGCCGTGGGCGTGTATGAAGTGCTGCGCCAGTGGGACTTTCCGGAGCTTTTGGACCACGGACACTTACGAGACTACGAATGGAAATGAGGGACATTATGAGCAAGATTGCGATCCTGACCGATTCCTCCTGCGATATCCCGCAGGAGATGGCCGAAAAATACGGCATCGACATCATGAGCTTCCACATCCTGCTGGACGATGTGGACTACGTGGAGCGTGAAAGCTGCACCAACACCGAATTTTACGATAAGATGCGTGCCGCTAAGGGCGTGCCCTCCACTGCCGCCATCACCCCCATCCAGTTCTGCGAAAAATACTGCCAGTACGTGGACGAGGGCTATACTGATGTCATTCATGTACCCATCAACAAATCCGGCTCTTCCACCTACAATAACGCCCTCATGGCACAGGGGATGCTGCGGGAAGAGCGCCCGGAGCACCACTTGAAGATTCATCTGCTGGACCCCCACACCTATTCCATGGTGTTCGGCTGGTATCTGTGCGAAATGGCCCGCAAGCTGAAGAACGGCGCAGAGATCAGCCATGTGATCCGGGAGTTTGAAAAGCAGATGGACTGCATGGAGATCGTTCTGGGTCCCTACAGCCTGAAGCAGATGAAAAAGAGCGGACGCATCTCTGCCGCTGCTGCTGTTATGGGCGAGCTGATGGGCATTCGTCCCATCATCACCCTGATCGACGGCAAGACCAAGGTGGAAGCCAAGGTACGCGGCGATGACAAGGTGGTGCCCGCCATGGTGGAGCTGTGCAAACAGCGCAGCGAAGGCGTGGAGAACTTTGATTATATGATCGGCCACACCAACATCCCGCAGGCCGCCGATCTGGAAAAGGCCTGCCGCAAGGCCTTTGGCAAACCGCCGCTGCTGGTGTTTGAGCTGGGCGGTGTCGTTTCCGCAAACACCGGCCCCGACACGGTGGCTCTGGTATACACCGGACACCCCAGAGGGTAACCCACGATTTTAATAGCCTCCGCTTTCGCTCTGGCTATTTCAGCGGTAATTTTATTTTTATTTTGAGGTTCCGAAAAGCCTGCGGGCTTTTCGGAACCTCTTTTTCACCGGAAGGGTCCAAACCAAAAACTGCATCTGTACCTGATTCTGCGAAAATTCGTTGCAATCTGCCAAAAATTATGCTATACTGCCTTTTGCTGTGCTTTTTGTGCGGCATCCTTTCAGAGCAACTTAGGATTTTAGGCTCCCCGGCGTGTCTCGAACCATGCCGGGCCAAACCCA